>Ga0116228_10001423_pt1 | contig 19886 bp, 19 predicted proteins | sample S1TSphfallax_2_FD_89694 | JGI IMG/M metagenome (GOLD analysis project Ga0116228, IMG submission 89694) | Host-associated microbial communities from peat moss isolated from Minnesota, USA - S1T2_Fc - Sphagnum fallax MG | ecosystem: Host-associated > Plants > Peat moss > Unclassified | place... | reverse complement strand
TTTATTTTTTATCCATGTTGGTGCGGAGGGAAAAGGAGAGATGTAGTTATTAAAAAAGGAGGGAAATAATTATTCAAAAAGTTAGTAAGAAATTTAGAGATAATTATTAAGGAAAAAATGAAATAATTAGGTTTGAAAATGAGGTAATTGCTTTTGAAATTGTCTCTGAAAATGTACAAGGGATGACTGTAGGCAAGGAATGGTCTCTGGAATTGTCTAAGGAGGACCATTCCATAGATTTCAAAAAATCACCCATATACTAATTCCTAAAAAGAATTGTCACTGGAATTACATTTTAAAAAATGAGTGATCTTTGCACTCAGTACAACTCTTGGCAGCAAGATTTACCAGATTCAGACCTACACTTGTCTCCACCTTGTGTGGGCCCTTATCCTACAAAGCCCACTACTTGGGGTAAATTTACCCTGCACTTAACCCACATAGGTAGTTTGGTTAGTTTCTTGGGTGACAATTTTAGGAAACCAGCAAGCTACTTATCTACCTACCCATCTACAAGCAGGGTGTACGATGATACCTGTACACTTTACACGTAGGACGTACAAATACTAAAAGTTTAAATGGTGGCGGGTGGGTGGGTGACAACGGCCAACGATTCCGCCACGTAATGAACCGCGACCAGTCGAGCCGACGACCATTCCGGCATAGGAAAGGAAACCATGAATCAGGCAAACGAAAGGCCTATCGATCGATTCCGGATCCATTGGCTTTAGAGCACGCTGGGGTTTAGAAGCATGCTTGATTTTTGTTGCGATCGCGCACGCACAGTGTTGTCACTGATTTGCGGTCGATTTTTGATCAGAGAGCTTGGCAGAAAACTGGCTAAGATCGTTTCAAGTGTTGGCCGTGATTTAATTTACGATTAAAATTTTCGTGCAGGAATTATTTTCTTAGCTGGGATTGAAGTAAGCTTTAGGCGTCATGGGGTGCACATGTGCAGATCATCCTGTTCAGATAAATGATGTGAAGGAATTCACGGAAGTTTTGAACGTACGTTCTTAATATTACAGGTTCTGTAAGTATTCTTCAACTATGAAAGAATTTTTTACTGTAATAAGTTAGTTGTGTGCTTGAAAGGTTGCAGGATTGAAGGAGAAAGTTGCGTGTACCAGGCTGTGCATGCAGACCTGAAATGTGAACTGTTACGAGTTCCCTTTCTGCGATTAGTATTCTCCTCTTCTCTTTTCCTATCTTCTGTGGTGAACTTTCTCTGATCCAATATCTGGAGATCTGACAAGTGATAGTGACACAATGTGCACTTTCCTCACCCTCTTTGCATCTCAGAAACCTAATGATCAGTTCTCAATCGGTAACTACTAGATCCCTAGTATCATTTAGTTTGCAATTCCAAAGTTTTGTCAATTTGCGAGCTCCTGTTTTGTTCTTGTGCTCATGTTTTGCACATAGTTGATGTGAGCTCATCCTTGCAAGCAGGTTAGTAATAATGTTTCTTAATTTGGGAGTTTAAGGTATGAAATCATAGCTAGACAGACAGTTTGGATTGTCCGAGTTTCTCTGGACTGCAGATGAACTTAAAATGTGAAGTCATATGTAATCAACCTTGGCATTGTCTATTTTTTAATTATTCGTGGTATGATGTCAATTTTTTACTTATCCATGTTACGATAAACGTTAATGAGAATTATATTGAAATTTTTGAATGAGTTCTAAGAAATTTCTCAAAAGAAAGCTGCATGATCAGGCTTGCAGGTTTCATATGTCAAAGACTTAAAGTTCATGGTGTAGTAGACCTACAAAGAGATAATTCATGGCTTGATATGAAGGCTATGCAGACTTTGTGAAACAAGTCAAGAGCAAAGAAAGCAGGCGATTTCAGGAAGTTCTGAACAATATTTCATGTCTGATGCTGAGAGGCTGATGTTCATCACCTGATGTTGTATGGAACAGTAGCCAATAAGTCATCACCAGAAGAAGAAGCTCTGCAAAAGGATCTATTGTTTAGATCTCCAGTAACTAAAGTATTGAGGCCAACAGGCTGCAGATTACTGGTCTACTTAGACAGTAATGGAAGGCTGCGGAGACAGGTTACAGTTCTTGAAGATGTAGCCCGAACATGAGCTACATGAGGCAGATGGAGCACCCTGTTCATGTGGATGATACAATGGCAGATGTTCGATATGCTCACAACTTTGTAGACATGAGAGTAGGCTTAGTAATTATCTCCTATTATACTGTACCTCTATCGGTGAATGATGAGCCCAAAGAAACTGGAGTAGTTCATCAAAGCACAGGAGGTGTTTTTGTCTCAGACACTACAATTAGAGAAAACCAGATCCAGGTAATGTTTTCTCTGTCTCCCTTGACAGAATATTTCTGGAGATTTTTTTTCCTGCTTGTATTAGCAGCAGATATACCTAATCTGGACAACTAAGAGAAAAATCTTTACATTCAGAATTGTATGTTTTCTACAGGAGGATGCAACGAGGCATGGAGGACAGGGGATCACTGTGCTAACAGACATTATTGCCCCCCCCCCAATTGTCTCCATGACAACAATTTCAAAAGCAATGGTCTGAAGCTAAGTTACCTGTAATTACTGCATTATTGACATCTTTGCATAGTTGATTGTTGAAGCTGTTACAGTTTTGCTTTCATGATCAGTTTAACTTTCTCTATATGATGTTGGGGACAATGTAGGTGATGGAGGCCATGTGAGCTCTACAAAAGAAGAGATCACAGTGGACGTCATTGGCAATAGCTGCCATGTATGTAAATTCTTCACCTTTCAATCTGAGCTCTGTTCTACAAATGTCATTGATGACTCAAGAGCTGCATAAGGCAATTCTCATCCATGGCTGCAAATCTTCAAGATTCTGAAATTAGTTAGTTAGCATCAAAATGTGATTTGGCCCAGTAGATAGCTTGGCAGAGGATCCTTGTCCCCATAGCAATGAATCCTCAAACTTCTTTGAACTTTGTGGTCTGTAGGACATGGCTTCCAGATATGAGGACAAGCAACCAAGGCCAAATGGAGCTATAAGTACCCAAGAAACAAGCATACTTTTTATGGATAGTAGGAAAACAGTGGCTAATGATTTTCATGAGCCAAAGCAGCCAAGACATCCAGGACTTTCACAAGTATGTTCACAGGAGTTGGAGATAGAAAAATCATCTCATGATGCAAATGACCATGAGAGGACATCTACCACTCAGCATACTCAAGAAAAAGTAGGAGACAAGGAAATGCCAGGAGGCCATCAGATCATGTTTGTTAGATGAAAACTGGCCCCCTCCAAATTGAGGCAAAGGAGGAAAGCCAACAGTATGTGCATAGTCACCACCACTTGGGTGACACCCAGGGAGCCCAGGTACAAATAAAAACCTACTTCAGAAAGCAGGTTTTCTTCCCCCAATTGAGTAGGTTTTATTTGTATCAATCTACAAAATGTGGGTGCAGTACACTAGTCTTTGTTCACTAGACTAGTGAATTCACTACTTTCCAATTAGTCCCTGTTTATTAAGACCAGTGAATTCACTCAAAATCTAGCAAAATCACTTGGCATACAGGGACACCTTTTGTTGTAGAATATCAGTAAGTGAGAGGCTTCACTGCCATCTTGATCAGGCAAGAAAGGATTATTTCATTTGAAAACTTGGACATCGCATGGGCCTACATGTGTCTAATGAAAAAATGTGTAGTGCCTGATGGTTCACACCAAGGCCTTGCTGCCATGAGTGACATGGGACCCCAATCCACAACTACCTACTTCGTAGGTCCAGGATGGAATTGTGGGCAACTTGAATGCAGAATCCTCCCCAAGCATAGGCCAGTATCCACAAACAGGTTACTGCAGTAAACATGGAATCTAAATAACCACCATAGAAAAGCTGAAAGAAGAGATGAAGAAAATGGTTGTCCATAGTTCATGTAGTACACTAACAGCAGATCTGTCTTTTTGTGCATAGCCACATGATAGTGTGCTTGTTTTATTATTACAGACTTAGTTGTCATAGTATGTACATAGAAAATTAACATACAATTGGCCATAGCTGGTTTTCCATTCTCTGTTGTCTGTTTTGTACAGTCACTTGATGATTTTTCCACAGAGTAGTGCCTGGCACTCATTATGATTGTCTTTTGTCTACTTCATTGTCTAGTGTTCGACACTAAGGTCTAGATAACAACAGACAGGGGGCCTGAGAGGAGCAAGTGTACCCACCAAAAATTAGCAGGGGCCAGGTTTCAGTTATCAAGATTCACAGCTGTCAGGGTGCCTGGTAAGATTTTGGGAATCTGATTGAATGGGGCTGTACTGGGGTCAGATGCAGCATTCTGGAGCTCAAAATGGCACCACTCTGGAGCTGGATTTCTACACCAGACTGATTCAACTACTTGAAGTGGGATGCACATTTGGTTAGGGGTTTTCAGGGGTGCATGCTGATGAGTTGATCTTGGTGCAGTCCATATTGGATTTGCAAACTAATGCCATGAGGGATTTCCATGCTCCAAATATTGCTGAGAATTGGCAAGATGAAGATGAAGGTGAGTTCCCTGATTACGGGGAGGAGGATTCTCTCATACAAAGATAGCTACAAACATGAAAGAGCAAACTTCTTATGTCTAGAGTCCACACTCCACACCAACTTGGTGGGTTTTCTTGGAATAGAGCTGAGCTCCCTTCTTGAAGACTTTGCATACCTCTTTGCAGAGTATGCAGGCAAGTCTCTTCTCCCCCTGTTTTTTTGAGAAATGTCAACTCACCAGCTAGAGTTGAGCAGGGTACAAATGCCTAACAATGCAGCAAGAACACAGTATACACCAGGTAGCCTCAACTGGAGATGACCTCAACCAACTGCAATTGTCTCACCTCTTCCTCCTCTGGTGTTGACTTCCCCTTCTTAGCCATTTGAAGCTCACTTCCATAAATGTAGACTGACATACATGAGAGTTAGATTATAACACCTTGCAGAGATGTATACAACTGAATACATAAAACTGGATGTATCAGTATTCCCACCCAGGTCCATAGAGTTTTCTTAAGATTCTCAACTTCCACATGGACTTCCATGACTTCTAACCTCAGCCCTGCAAAGCTGGATCAAGCATTCTGTCAACATTCTTTGAGCTCTAACATGTCCATCTGTGCATGTTTCCACTGGTTTGTGCAGCACCTCCATCCACCCACACACAGTAAACAGTTCTACATCAAGCTTGAAGTTTTGACATAGTCATCATTTGTCTGTAGTCTGCACTCAAAGTGGGGCATAATTATGAGTAACAGGTTTCTCATTCTTGACAAAGATATTGAAACAGTATTTGTGGAATGCAACAAAAGCATATAAAGCCAAAGGTTTTGATTCTCCTGAATGCTCAATAAAACCCTTCCAATTCAGTCTGGCCATTTAACTATTGATGCCTAGTTCTTTAAGGTGATATCTTTCACCTTGTGCTAGCTTGAGCTTCCTCATGCTGTGTTGTAGCTGCTTATTGAGCTCCACAATTCTGTTAAACATCCTAAGAATTAGGAAATACAAAATGGTGAAGCACAGAAGTAGCTGATAAAAGCAGTTGATATTGTCAACCTGAAACCAGTTCTGAGAAAAATGAGTGACAAACAAAGTGGATACTCTGTTTTACCTCAACTTCAATCCTCCATTCTGGAATCTCAAATCTGCCTTCTCCAAGCTAACTTTGTCTAGGTGTGCTTGAATCTTATCAACTTCAAGATTAATCCTGATGTTCATTCCAGCATTATCAAGCTCTGACAGAAGTATTTTGTTGTCATGCATGGCATTGCTCGGCTGCATCTGAAGCTTTTCCACCTGTGAAGGAACTGAAGAACACACCAACTGGAGCATCAGCCTTGTGTCTGCGTGGATGCATTGTACAATCCACAACAGGAAAGATGCAAAGATACAACAATTCAGGGTACACAAGAATAAAATGTGGAAGTACACAATCAAGCAGGATTTTTTACAAATTCAAAATATTTCCAATTCAGAGAGGACAATCTCTGGTTCATTTGTGTAAGTTAAGTACAATGTCACTGGTGAAGTTTGAAAGAATGCCCACTTTTCTGCCAATGAGGCTGCCTCCTCTTTGTTTATACTGTTCGCTTCCAGTTTCAGAATAATCCTCAAGCTCTTGTTGCTTTCCCTCCTTCATGGGAAACAAAAGGTCAGGCTACATGTTTGACACAAAAGTAGGAGCATTAATAAACTAGAACAACCACATGAGATGAGTAATTAGGACATAACTGTCAGGTCTGACTCATGATCAAGTGTGACATGATGTCCATTTTCCACATAAAAAGAATTGTGGGAGCTGAAGTACTTGCTTGGCCTGTAAATCATTTCCTGCCCAGTAACTTAAATAGGACTTCATTCACACATTTGCTCTTTACTGAACTCCAAAATATTCCAGGCTTGGTCAGCCACTAATGCTATAAACAGTAAAGATTCAATCTCAGCCTGTGAAGAAATCAGTTCTAGTGGCAAATATTTGGCTTGCAGTCTCAATCACCAGCAGTGACCCTCTGGTGCTCCAAAGTCACTTTTGGTAGCAACCTTCTGCATGTTGCAAACTGCAGTTTCTTTTTCTTGACCCTGGACAGTAATCACATTCTCGCTCAGTGAGTTTCTTATTGAAAGCAACAGAGCCACATTTCATTTCAGACATTATGAACCCAAGTTTTGCATATGAGTCCCCTGCCAGATAGAGCACTCCCCAATAAAATTCAATTCCATGGGAAGCTGATGAAAGAGAGCCAGGTCACAAAATGCTTCAAACACTCGTGACACTGACAGTCAATTCACATGAATTGGCAGTAGAACAGCCAGGTTAGAATCTATTGGACAGACCAATGGCTAACGCAAGTTGATCATTGAGTTAGCCACTGGTCAACTCATAGGCTAACTGAACACCTAGGGATAAAAACACAAATGCAGAAACTGCAGGTCAAAAGTAGTTTTCTTAAGTTCCACAGTTTCATCTGTGATGACAACTGAGCCTTGGTATTCTCCATTGAACACTGCAATTACTAGCACGCTTTCCTGTTAGACTCAAATTACAGACTTCACTTTGGCCTCATTCTTACACAATGTTAGTGAAAATGTGAGAGTGTACCAGAGAAATTGTGGACAATGTATGCTACACGCCTAGTCCAACCACTGCTCAGACTTTGCCTGTGCCTTCTTCTCTTCTTGTAGCTCCAAAGGCATTCTCTCCCTACCAAGTTCAGTCTGGGAGCCAGGACAGATAACATGGTCAACCAGATACTTTTCTCTTGTGATACTAAGCCACTCCAATGTCTGCAGCAAACACAACTTCTACCCTCACAACCCCATACTCTAGTCAAAAACTGAGCCAAATCTACACCTCCCAGTGCTCTGAGTGAGATTCCTGTGATTAAAACAAACATGAGGAAGACGACTCCCAGATCAGGTGTCATACAGATGAGATTGCAGAGAAAACTCCACAGCTACTCTTTGATGTAAGCACTCCTCATCAGTTCCACTACATCAGAACCATCATACAAGAATGAGTTTTTGTCACATTTCCAGAAGCAATAGAATGACTCATTTATGATGCCAGCTAGCACTTCAAAGACAGAGCTAATAACAAAAATCAATACCATCCTTCCTAAAGCTGCTACAAGCTTGTGAGGGTAAGCTTCACTTCATTCCCAAATCAGGTGCCAAAGCATTCCATAACTTCACCTGTAACTTGGCACAAAGCTCTTCAATTTTCTTGTTTTGGCATTTTAACAGGGCCATATCTGTCATAACCTGCATCATACAACCTCAATGCACCACTTGTAACCAAGTTCAATTCACAATGCATGCAATCCCTTCAGAATCACATATTTTGCAACTTGGCACAACAACTTGCTGTACCTTGCATGCACTCCCTTCAGACATCATTGGACAGTGGAGATTTATAAAGCACAGACTAAGGACATCATTGGATCTAATGATGTCTTTGGTCTGCACATCATAAATCTCCAATGTTGATGCTTGAGAACCAAATATTCTATCTGGATCCACAACCACAGTCAATCATGAAACATGAATAAGACCATATGACCAAGTGGTCCTGGGGTCCTGTCTCCTTGGATAAGTTTAGATGTATAGTTGAGAACATTAACATTTTGTCTAACACAAATGGGAAGAACCTGCCTTACTCCATTTGGAAGCAAAGAACTCAAAGATGGAGACATGGTGCAAAGAAATCAGCCATGATCGTATTGGGCACCACCATTGTTACAAACCCCATTTGGTCTAGATTTGGTTTTCTAAACCAGACAGTCCCAACACAGCTTCTAAATGGGAAAAAAGGACGTATTCCATATGATCATACAATCTTACAGCAATTGCAAGCCTCAAAACAGAAGCTATACGACCAGTGAAGGCTGAAAAGAAACATTACAAAACATCCAAAATTTTCTGTCTTCACCGATTTTTAGCAGCATTCATTGTGGATACCCAAACGACAGTATATGAGGAAGCAAACTTTGGGCTGACGCTTATTGTGCAAAGTTTCTTTTCAACTACAAGCCTGTGGATTTCAGCTGCTCCCCAAGATTAAGAAACAGCTAGATTGTCACACATGGGACAATCATTCAAATACTTATAGATAAATAAATAAAGGAAAAATACCCGGCAAGGGAACAAGAGAAGAAAAAAGAAAGGATCAAAGTCCAAAACAAAAGACCACACATAAAAGCACCCAAAAGTGTAGAACTCACAATGGGGAGCCCTAGAAGGAGAAATCAAGAAACCTAGGACCTAAACCCATCACCAATAGTACAAAGCAACTTGTGCAAAGAGATGAATGAAAAACCTTGAAGGACACCAAGCCTAAAAGAAGCCCCTCTTGCTACCACAATTGTTCATCACAAGATAATGGTGGTTTGAATTTTTTGGAGAGCCACCAACACCCTCTACCTATAAAATGAATGTAAAATTGAAAGAGGACCTTCAGAACCCTTTGCCAACCATGCCATGTTGACACATTGACGAAGGAAGTTGTTTGCACATAATATAAATATCTAAATATCTTTACTATTAGAAGGATGAAATCACTTTAGGGTGTTGATCACAATATGACACAACCTTTACTTGAGTTGCAATTTTTGCCCATTCTTCGAAAAGAAGCAACTCGCAAAATTAAATATGCACAAGTTGGGTTAGCAATGATTACATCTGCCAAAGTTTGAATACCATTTGATGTAAAGACAATATCTACTCATCCCCACAATGACTAAAAAGATGGCATGGAGAAAACATGAAACCTAACATCCCTAACAATGGAAGCAAAAAATCTCAAATTACATCATGTGTGGTAATGCATTCTCTTCCATGAACACAACAAAGTAAATGTATCAATGTCAAATATATGGGTCGGCCGCATATGCATTGAAAAAGACCATAAGTCGTAGGATGGAAGAGGTTCAATCTAGTGCATAATGTTGAGGAGAAAATGTCAAAAGTCATCCTTAAAGATGGGATGATTAACCAGGTCAAAAATTAAACATTCAAGTCTAAGCTTGCGCAAGATCTTAACCAAATGCGATGTCAATCTAAAGATAAATTTAAAAAGATGTTGGAAAATGAATGTTCATGTTTGCTCTATAGAATATTTTTCTAAAGTCAATTTATTCCTCTCTCTGACAACTATTCAAATGAAAGGATGAAAGTTTGAACAACTAGAGCTAAAAGGTCACAAGCCCATCTAAAGTAAGCCTAGAATGGAAATGCACCTAAATTATTAGCCTTTATATGATAATTGGGGCAATAAACCTCTAGTGTCGTAACCTTAACCTTGGGTTCGCGACCAAGGCAAGGGCTTGTAAGGGTGCAAGCCAAGAAGGAAGCTCGAAAGTCACATCTCATGCTCCCAGGAGTGTAAAAGAGTGTGAGAGAATGAACCTTCACACTCTCAAATGAACTCCCACTTTGGGAGTTAAAGTCCCAATGGACTTTCAAATTTTTAGAGTGCAATTGAAAGGGTCAAAACTCATTACATCAAAGAGTTCCTTATATCATTGGAAAGCTCTTGAAACATGAATGTCTAAACTGGGCTCACATGACCCATTTGGACACTTAAAACATAAGTTATGGCCAAAAGAAGGGTTGGGAATCAAATTAGCAATATGATTTCCAACCATTAAAAGTCCAAAATCGACCTAATTTCCTTGCGTACAGGTGGCGTGCGACATACTGTTGGAAAGCTCTCAATGAAAGCTATAATTTCGCTTCAGACCTCATCTCAATCGAAGGTTTGCACGCAAAGTTATGGGACCCCAAAGTTGTTGGAATCTCAAATGCGAGAATTTCAAGACTCCCCCGGAACAAAATGACATTTTGGTGCTAGTCCCATGGCCAAACACAGAGTATATTATAAATGGGAAGGTGGTGGATTCCCCCAAGTCCAAGCCGTGGTGAATCTTGTGAATCCATGTTTACATGTGACTCATCCATGCACCAAAGTGCTACAACTACGCACTAACAACTTATTGTTTGGTTTGTGCAAGTCCGTGTGAGTAAGTGAAGTGCTTATCAATCTTCTTAGTCCCATCCCGAAGCTCCAACACGCACCTCTACCCCCAAAGTGTTGTAAGCCAGGGAACGCGCTCCAATTCTTTCTCCTTCCGATGTTTTCACCTTTGGACTTACAATTGAGTCCATCAAGGAGCTTAGGGGTACGTCATTTAGTTCCCCAAGTATGTTAATGGGGCAATAACCTTCAAAAAAACAAAACCTATCCCACCTTTAAAGATGGGAAAAAAAGTTTGCTAACAAATTAAAGGAACTTCATAACACTCCAAAAAATTAAGCCTTAAAAATTTCCCAAACATGTGAATGAAGGTTCAATGAAAAGAGGCTAACTAGCACCGAAAATCTAAAAATGGGGGGAAAAACAAAAAAAAAAAAAAGTATTATGGGCAAAACAATGAATGAAAATCCCAAATGCCACTTACACATCCCCCAACATAGGAAGAACACCTATGTGTTGAATATCATTGTTTAAAGCATCCTTGAAAAAAGAGGATGTGAAAAAAAAAGATCTCAAAGGAACACCCAAAACCCTAATGCCTTTGACAAGGAAACAAAAATTTGATGGAAATGAAAACCTTAAAAGTAACTCCAAAGGAAACCAAGCAACACACTTGTGAGCTAAATCACAAGGCTTACCAAATTTAACTAAAAAAAGGAATGATGAAAAGCTTGATATACAACTAAATTAAGCCCAATGATGTGAATGTCATCTACAATGAAAGGAAATAAACAAAACAAAAAAAAGCCAACCAAACTACCAAAGGCACAAAAATGAATTAGGGCAAAAATAAAAGTACTTCAAGAATCCCCTAACAGGTGCCAATGGAGGATTAAACAACAAACAAATTGCTTTTAAAAGAGTGGTGACAAAATAAAAAAAAGAATTGTGAAGCATAAAAAAACAAATGAAAAATATGAATTGAAACAATTGTCCATCTACAAACACACAACTCTTGAAATATAACTTTACCAATAACAGGGTTGAAAGCATTTGCAATGTCTACTTACAACACCACCCAATCAAAGGTGAAATTTTTTAATTGTTTGAATATTGTGCATCATCACTTTGCAACCTTCCCTAATTGTGACCCCAAATTGATAGAAGACAAGTGAACTAAAAATGCATCACAAAATTAAAAGCAAAAAATCTTGTTCACCAACTAATAATACTTATCATTTGCAAGGAGGCTATGAACATCAACCATTACACTAACCTAATGTGTAAACCTAGCCACTAATAATGATAAAGCCAGAAGCATTGCAAATCGCAATTGAATTGGGACCAAGGTTACAAGGATTCAACTTCACTGGTTCTAGGTCATGTAATGACTACACCCCATATAACCAATGAAATCTTATTCTTCTCTATCATCATCTCTTCTATACACAAACTCTAACTAAAACCTAAGATTGAACACAAAATCTCCACTTTCCCAGAAGACAACACACTCCCCAACATATTGATCGCCTGCAATGCAAAAGTGAGAAGGACCAAGAGACCTTACACTTGTGAAATTTGAAGATGAAAACGTTGCAAGACACAAAGTCGATATCTGTCTTCCTCCTAGCCACCAAGAATAAAATAGTGCGAAAGTAATGTGCAAGGACCCTGTTTGTAAATAGCTATAGTATTACTGTTTCTTCAGTCAAGAAGAGTAAGAACACAAATTTTAGAGCACCAAATCCAGTAATTTCATTGGCCTGTAAAAACATCTTCAGGCCTATAAACCTATTCTGCTAAACATTTAAAATAATGATCCCTTTCTATCATTTTCATTGATCTTCTAAAATTCTCACAAACTGAACAAACCCTGTTACACATTAATCTGTTAATCCACTCAAGATAATTAAGAAAAAAAGTTCAGACCACCAAATCCAGTAATTTCATTGGCCATAACATTTTCTGTGCACACCTACACAAAAGTGTGTTCAGCACCCTCTACATATTGATGTACATACTGATGTATACAGATAGGGTCTTAAAAGATGTTAGAATTTAGTTGAGCTTAATATGTAGGTTTAAACTGGTGTTGGCCAGTTCTGGGTTCTCAGCCATGTCCAAGTCCAAGAACCGAAGCTTGGTGGCTCTACATCAACCCAAAACTGACCAAGAACTGAACAGGACAGGTCCTAAGGGTTTTTTTACAAGGTGCAAGTCATAGGGTTAGATATTTGTTAGGATCTTAGGTTTAGGGTTTACAGTTTTAAGGTCCTATGTTTAAGTTCTAGGATTCTAGAGTCCTAGGTTCTAGTCCTAAGCTTTAATATATAAAAGCATCTATAATGGTAGCACTAATATGGCATTTACACAAATATGTTATGATATTTTTTAGGTTGTTTTTTTATGTTAGATAGAAGCCCAAATAAGGCCATGTGTGGGTGTAGATCATTGTGGACTGATTGTTTTTTATGTTGTTTCTTATTGTTGGTCTTGGGAACATGTTAAGGAACACTTTGAGAACTTTAAGAACCCATTGAACCGTCAAGAGAATTTGATGGAAACACAATGAAAACTTTTTGTGAACTTGGTGGCAACACTTTAGGAACTCCATGATCAGAGAAAATCAAAACTACTGAGAAATCAACTTTCAAATTGTCCCCAAGAATAAGTCAAAATTGGCCCAACCTAAACCCAAGACAAGAAGGTCTTGCCAAGGAGACCTGTCCAACAAAATTTGACCCAGCCTTGAAACCACCAGAAATTTAATTTTGAAAATATTTCATTGATCCACAACAAGAGGCTCTTCCATTTTTTGTAAAATCTCTGAACTGGGACCTTGTAGGTTTGTGCCTAGGTGCAAAGAAGAAAAAAAGTGTGGCCAATGGGGTTTTTGAAATCTGAGCCTTGATTTGTTGGGCCCTGCCCCCACAGGAACAGGACTATCACATTGGATCCAACTTTTGGAAATTTTACCTTATTAGAACCGGTTTCACATTAGGTGAATCGGTTTCTTTGGTGAAAGTGTTTAGACTATCTAGATTGGAACGGAGTGTTTTGGTGTTCAGAGTGTGGACACAGTAGGTAGATGTATAACATCTTATCTATTGGCAGGGCCAACGTGTTTGTGATGCCTTATTTCTAAGAGTTGCCTTAGTGAGCTACCCAGTACTTACATGGTGCATGCAAAAGACATGCAAATTCCAAGGAGCTTTTAACAAGAATTTGATTTTCTTTTTTTTTGGGGGGCACAAGTGCAAGAAATCATTGCAAAAAAGGAACCAGCATAAGAAAACTTTTATCACATCATGATTCATTCTCTGATTTTACTCATAGAGTTTTACCAGGGTGCACAAACCCTAACAAATTCTGAATACAACAATTTCAACCTTGTGACCTCCTCTTTGAACTAACAGACATGGTTATGGCACATCACTGGTGTTGTTTGTTGGCCTTGCCTACCAAGGCAAGGATATTGTGTTTAGATTCATTATAGAGTATAGTAGCTTAAGGGATGTTACCCCCTAGGTGTTAGGTCTGTTTTTATATGAGATTTTTGAAAGATGATATTTTGGCTTGTGTTGGAACTTTTGAAACTTGAGATTAGTTAGAGTTATGATATCTTGAAGGATTTTGGTTTCTTTTATAGGATTCTTTTTGAAGATTATATTTTGGCATGGTGAAATATTTGAATTTTCATAATTCTTCTTTTGCCTTAAGATACTTTTTAATGTAGATGGCAAGGCCACAGTGTGTGACACACCCCTTGTTTTAACTGGAGAAATTTCACAAAAAAAGGAAAATCGAAATAAAAATTCAAAAATGAAGTGATTTTGGGAAAAATCAACAAAAGTCACTAGATTTCTGTATTTGGTTTCTCAGTAAGTAGCCGAAAATAAAATCACAAAATTCCTTAAAAAATAAACTGGCCCTCAGTTTTTGAACACCTCGCCTTTCTCTGGGGTCTTCCAAGTCCTTACTCAGCATCAGAACCCCATGAACCATAAACACTGCCTTCAAAAAATTTAGTGTAATTGGACGGCATGTTACACAGCACACTTTGTCCTCCACTGTCTCAAGGGATTTTCAAAAACTGAACACCTGCAAAAACAGGCATTCCATTTTTAAAATGCTCCCAAAAACAATTCTTTGAAAAAAAAATTAAAGCAGTTATTTATGCTTGTTAAAGCCCTTGATGAAGCTGTCAGCCATGGCTTAACCAGAATTGAGCCTGCTCAGCTCCACCTCACATAGGCCCTTACTCTAGTAAAGCCCTAGGGCTCAAGGTTTACACTACACTTCAGTTGTTAAATGCCCTTTCCTCTGGCCCACATCCCCCCTCCCAAAAAAACAAGGTGTGTTATAACAATGGCCCTGTCATTAATGTAATATCAACAATCTATATTGTATGATAAATTGGTCTTAACTAGGTAAAAAATAAAAAATAAATCTACTTTAATGTACATCATCATGTTGTTGTAAAAGAAAAATTGTCATTATTATTTTTTTCATTTGTTAACATCACATTAGTTATGAAGAACCCAAAAGGGATCTCACATTAACTGATCACATGTTTTAGGAACCTTTCTTTTTTTTAAATTTAAATCACCAAAACAAAACCAATAAACATGATTTTCAATTTTTGAAAATCTAAGGATTTTTTTCTCAAAAAACAAAAGTGATCAAATATTCTCTTTTCATTTTGTTTTTTCACATTTGTGCAGAATTTCAAATCAAATAAAGAAGAAATGTGTATTTGAATGTTTTCAATCACATTGTCAGATTTTGAAAGAATTACATAAGTTTTGCATACGATGATGGGTGCCATAACCATTTTTTAAGAAAGTAGTTTCATATTTAGTTTTGTGGGTTATGGATTAGTTGCTTGGCGCTGGGTGCACATTTGAGAAGGTTGAGGAGAAAACAAAATGTCAAAAGATGAAAGTGAAATTTTTCCAACCAAATTAGAATGAATTATCTCACCTAGTTTCTAGGGGGTAAAATCCCTTGAAGCTAGTATACCGATTCTGAACACAATATCCCTGCCTTACAAGGCATGGCCAACAAATTACATGAAGAGAAGGGGAAATTGACAAGTAGGTTGTTCATTTTGTCATTTTTCAACAAAGAAATTATGAAAATTTGGCAAGTTTTTGCTTTGTAGTGTAAATTTGACTAACTTTTTGTTAAGTTTTACCCAGAAAAATTTATTTATATATATATATAACACTGTTGACAAACCCTGTCATGCAAGGGACAGCTTTTTTTTTTTTTTTGCGAAATTTCGCCAAAAAGTGGAATAAAAAACTTAAAAATTCGAAAATGAAGTGAGTTTGGAGGCTTTCCATCCCTAGAAGTGAGGAAAAATTAGTAAAAATCACCAGATTTCTATATTTGGTTTTTAGAGTGTAGCCATGAATATAGAACATTGATTAAAGCTTCGTACTCCACATCTGGTTTATAGCCATATTTGGCTAAAACTTCCTATTTATGATCGCCATTTTTTCCTAGATCTTTCTATAGATCAACGTCACTTAGGCTACATAAAAAAACCTCTGCTAGGGATGGATGATTGGTTGGTCGCTTCACTGCACGAACGATTGCACTGCTGTGCCAAGAAGGTACATTCTCGCAAGCTGAGTTTTTCCCGTCATAGTTGTTGTTCTCCACTAGCGCTGTTTGCGATCTGCGTCTGGATTTTGGAGTTTCAGAAACTGAAAAGCTTAGGCAACATGGTGACGCCCGTGGTGGGAAGGCCCTTGACGCAGGTGGCGTTATCGGAGGCGCGTAGGAACTGGCCCTTCGTGTTCGGCTTCGCCTTCACCACGGGGCTTATCATCAAGCTCTCCACCAGCCTCGACCGTAAGAGTCTAATCTTTTTTTCCCTTTGTCTTTGAAGAACACGGTATCCAATAGGGTCACCGGTCTCGTCGTGACGGTGGGGGCTAACTGGTGCTCTAAAGTTTGAAAGCCTAGAGAGGTGTTTGAGTGCTAGGGAAGCTGGAGGTGTGGGCAATCAATCACTAGGTTTGTCATTACTCTGGTGGTACATAGTTATGATCCTCTAAAAAGGAAGCAATAGTCCTAGGGTGGATGGTTTTTTAGCTCTTGTCTGCAAACTTGGAAGACGCAGCATCTTGTTCTGCTTCGTCCGGGTCGCATCTGCGATGTAGGTGTTGACCTTGTCTGCATCTGGACTGCTCGCCGTGTCCATCCTTCTTATGTAATCAGATTTATGGGGATTGCGTTTGGATTCGCTCTATCTTTTGTTCATGTCTTTCTGAAGATTTTTAAAGGTCTTCTCTACGCAACTGGTTCTCTTACTCTTACATACCTCTCATCCGATTTTTGCTAGCACTATGATATTCTCTCTTGTATGATGGGATCACTGGACTGACCCATTCCAGTTCCCTGAGTAGGACTAGGACTAGACACAGAGTTGTAGTAGCATGACTCTAGGTTGTAGGGTTGCAGATCTTTTTGTACAGAGGTATAAGAGTCTGGATTCTCCAGATGATTGCTTCCATGATGGCATTTACTCCTTCTTTGTAAGCTCTGTATCTTTCATCTAACTCCATGTCCTAACCCTCTTTCCAAACACAACCAGGCAAGTTCTTCACACACAGAAGACATGTCTCCAAATATGCATGAAAGTCTAGTCCTGGAAAGTGGAGATGGTTCTTCTGCTGCAACTTTTCTAGGAACTCAGCTTGTTTGAATTTATGGCAGTTTGTCACTATGACTTATGATCATCCTGATAGTCTGACATTTTTTGAGTGACACACATAAGGGGTTGATGCACTCATTGTTGTGCTGTTGTGGAGCATTCTCTTCAATTTCATGGACATTCTTTCTATGTGTGGAGTTTTCCAGAGAGTTGACTGCTGTGTGGTGCATGTCTTGTCTGTGCAGCTAAGGAGGCCCAGAAGTCTCCATTCATCAATCCAAATGCTCACAGGTATGGGTTGGAACTCTCTTATCCAGGGGTTTTACCATTGTCTAAATTCATATGTTGGGTGGGAGCTAGTAATGTTGTGAATCCTGCTTGTATTCTTTAATGAGTTCAGTCATAATCCTACTTCCAAAGTGGAGCAAACATGAGATTCTTACTTGTTAATGTTGATATAAAATTTGGATGACAGATATGCTTTACTTGTTTGCTTTAGTTCTCTGAATGGGTTTTCCAGAATGAAGTTGTAATGTGTTTACAAGGAAATACTTAGAAGATTTACAGGTTCATAACTGCTTGGCTGCTGTGGGTTGTTCTGCACAGATGAACGATGCATACTATGACCCAATGGTTTCTTTGCAAATTGGACTTGCATTTTAGTGTCCCTGGATGCTCTAATGAAAAGTATGAGCAATTGAGATTGAGGTGGAACAATTTCACAGGTTATTTTAATTCTTGGATGGGCCATACGTGTGGCTTAGAAGTTGCATGACATGATTGAAAGGTGCAGAATCCTTTTGACTATTTTCACCATGATGTACTCACTATTCTGTTATCACAATTCTGAGGCAACTGTCTGTGTTGCGAACAGTTGGCCTTGAATAATGGAGCTTAATTTTTCATGTTGTGTGTTGTGGCAGCTTTTTGCATGCACATAAAGTATTTAAGCAGACACATCCTTCTTTGTTTCCATTTTTTTAGATGTTGTGTTTGACTCTACCAGTTACCATATTGGATAAGTGGCAGGTATTCTGTATAAGACTTGTGGGAGGCAAGATTATTTTATCCTCAACTTCTCATATGAAGGAATTGTTGAATTGTTCTTGCCAATTTGAAGGTATCCATACAAAATGAGATGGACATAAAAAGAACTCATATTTCAGGACATGCATAATGAGTTGTCACACTTCAGAAGACTTGGTGAAAAATTTGAGGCCAGTTTGTGACCTGCCAATGTCCTTGGTAGTGCCAGTGCGTACAGGGCACTGCTATAATGCACAGTGCTTCCTCTCAGCCAAATGACTAAGTACACATAAGATGTCACCGATACAGTTCTATTATAGTGGTACCACTTGAATAGCAAGTTACAAACTGGTCTAAACTTATCAGGCAGTAGAATAGATGTATATTTCTGAGAAGACTTACAGTCCAGGCTACCCACTCGGTAAATTTCAAAAGAAACATTCTCAGAAGCTTTGTTTGAACTTCTTCCCCATGAAAAGATTGCAGTTTGACATGATGATTGACATGCCATGGAGGCTGGTCAAAGCCAGGAGCCAGCAGTATTCAATGAGTCAACATGCATGATCAACATAAAAACACAAGAAAGTGGGAGAAACAGTGCTTGCAACCCAGTACATGCAACACCCTCCTTTGTCCAGGATTTTCCCCTCTGGTGAAATACATGTATAGAGATAATACAAGAGTGGCCGTGGATCACTTTTTTTTCTTCTGTGGCAACCTCTGCACCACAACCTGCAAATTTCAAAAACATATATGTTACTATTCCTACTTCTTTCACTCATTGGACTGCCCCATGCCATTAGTCCCACACAGGAGACATTCTTTGTTTGCATTCAACTCTGTTTAAACAAGGATTCAGCAGAGAAACAAAGAATCACCACATCCGGGGTTTGGAATGTTTCTTGGTTTGCAAAGAAACAACCAACAATTTGCAGCAAGGATGTAAATGTAACATACCTCCCCACTGTTTGACTTGTCTCCCACAATTGTTTGACAAGAGAGTCTCCACGTTTCAGGCTTCTGCAAAGATAATGCAACCACAATCTTTGGTTAATAAATTCATCTTTAAAATCGTGAACCTCTAGTGTTCAAGTTGCACTGAAAAATCACATCTGCAAGTAACTGGAACTCTTTGCTGTCATAATTTCTAATGAGGAAATAGGCTCATCTTCTGATGTACACAAGCACAGTGAGAGGGTTCATACTTCCAGAAAACAGTGGTAAACAAAATACCACAGCATGTCTCTACATCAAACATATACTTATGTGCTTGTTGAAGCTAAGGGAGACTTCAACATGCCACCCTTTCTAGAAGCTGCCTGAAAACTTAACCTGCACACAGGAGTCCAAAAGGAAAAGAAAAAAGGGGAAAACACCTTCTTAAGAAACTTATACTCAGCATCAGTCCGCTCATTCAACAGGTCCGTCCCTTCCAGAATCTGCTGACATAACATCCACACAGTGCTTTTCAATCTCCTACATTGCAGAACCTGTGTACACCTAGTAAGAAAATGCAGTCATGTTCTGCCTTGTTTACCCATCACCTCTAAATGTTACTGAATGACCATGTGTGCCACTGGCAAACATTACTTTATGCAAGCAGCAGTTCAACTGCGGTCTCACCTCCACAATACACGTGCCACAGCTGCCTCCTCCTCCACAATTCATAACTTTCCCCTGACAATAACAGAAACAGTTTCAGAAGAGGTTCTACTT
>Ga0116228_10001422_pt1 | contig 19888 bp, 17 predicted proteins | sample S1TSphfallax_2_FD_89694 | JGI IMG/M metagenome (GOLD analysis project Ga0116228, IMG submission 89694) | Host-associated microbial communities from peat moss isolated from Minnesota, USA - S1T2_Fc - Sphagnum fallax MG | ecosystem: Host-associated > Plants > Peat moss > Unclassified | place... | reverse complement strand
CTAATTACGCAACAAAGTTTCTAAAACTATGGTTATTAGCCTCTGTTGAAGAAAAGAACTAATCCACCTCCTTACCCACCAATAACGCATTCCAGAAAAGAAAACAAACTCCCTTCGCACCAAACACATACATCATTCCTTATGAAGTCGCTAAAAGCCCTTAATAACCCTACCCCACTTAAATAACTATGATGTAACTCTTAAAAATTGAGACTACCGCACAAGGTTGTGTCGATATGGCTCACAGCCCGGACTTGGGGGAAGCCACCACCTTCCCCCATATAGTATTCTCTGCAACGCTCCGCGGGGGCTACATCCAAATGGCTCTTTTTCCCGAGACTCCCAAGTTGGAGTCCCGAAATTGTCCCGAAACTGTCTCGGTTGGAGTCCTGGGACTTTGGGAGCTCATATCTCCTGACTACCAAGTCTGATCAAGACGAGGTTTAAACCAAAGTTATAGCTCTCTTTGAGAGCTTTCCAACGCCATCTAGCACTCCCGATTCGGATGTCGGAAAGAGGTCGATTCCCGACTTTTAATGGTCAGGAATCAAACTGCTAGTTTGACTTCCGACCCTTCTTTTGCCCATAACTTGGGCTGCAAATATCCAAATGACCAATGCGAGGGCATTTTGGACATCTACACTTCAAGACCTTTCCAATGACACCAAGAACACCCCATGCGAGGTGTTTTGTCCTCTATTGTCGAACTCTAAACATTCGGGAGTCCCGGAGGACTCCAAATCCCCAACTTTGGGAGTGGGAGTTTCATCCTCCCACTTCACCCAAAGTAGGGTTGCGACAAATATAGCCTTGCCCTTAACACATACAAACTAAACAACCACATTTCAATCCTTATAAACCTATCCAACCAATTGATTCAACATAAGTACAATTTCAATTGTACATGGGTTTCAAGGGTTGTCATATCATCCATGGTATGCATAATAGTCTCACGATAACATAGACCATAAGTTTTTTTTTCGCTTTGTGCTTTTGGTAAGCTTTGGAGCTATTGAAACAAGATGATATATGACCAATTGCAAATTTGCAACATTGCAAGTCCAATGCGTCATCCTTTGCTAAAGCCATGAAAGATATTTCAATCTTTCAATCATCTTCTAAACATCATCAAGTAAGGATAATTCCACTTTCTCTATCAACCAAAATTGCTTACACCTTTGCATTGTGCTTATATTAAGGCCAAATAAGATTGCATTATTGTCATATAGAAACATTAAGCTTCAAGTTAGTCCTTTTTGTTCCTCAACTTTTTACAAACAATCATTAGAAGAAATCTTGTCCATTCCAACCATATGGTTATGACTATAGATGCAACTAGTGTCCAAATCAACTACTTTTACAACTACATTTAGGTTAGTCCTCTGTGTCATTTTAGTCATAAATGTGTCTAGTCATATATGCGATTATTGTAGTCACATATGTGATTACAATGTTGATATAATCAAATGAAGTTGCAAATGCGACTATAATTTGTGACTATTACATGTTTGGATAGAAAAGTAAAATGAGAGTCCACATTTTTCATTCAATATTGTGAATGGATCCTTGGATGGATGAAAACCTAGTTGTTTTGGCAACTTGGGCCAATAATTTTTCCATTTACAATATTTTGATGATTAAAACATATGTGACATCTTTGGAATTACAATATTTGTTTGATAATCAATTTGTGTCTAATTTTTTATTGGTTTTTATGTATTGTTTATTGACAAAGACAATACAAAATATTATATTTTATCCAATACATTTGAGTTATGATCTATTCATAAATATTATATATGATGATTATTCAATTACATATTATACATGTAAATTAAACTTTATTGGTAAAACTGCAACTTATTATAATCATAATCAAACATGATATATATTTTAATCAAATAGATATTTAAGATGTCCAAGAAAGATATCATTTATTTGATCATAAGACTTTTACCATAATTTTAAATGAAAATTATATATTATATATCCAACATTAGTAAATGTGATTTGAATAAAATATATAATATAAAATAATATTATACACCCTACATATTATAACTGATGTTTTTAAATATTTATTTAAAAAAATGTGATAGATATATTATCCTTTATAAAAATAATATGTGAATTATTTTAAATTATGACATATCATAATCACATCGTGTAATATGTTTTCTTAACAAAATGACACATTAATATGTGGGAGATAAATTATTTATTCATTTATATTAAATATTAGTTGTAAAATATTTTTCATTTATAAATCACGTGCTTGAAAAATGATTTCCAACAAATCATCATAAAAATGTAATTCAATTTAAAAATATTTATAAAACATTTTGGAAGAAGAAAATATTTAATTGTGTATGTCACTGAAAGTATTTTAAGAATCAACTTTAATTTTTTTTCACTTGGAAAAATATCAATAAAATATGAAATATTGAAATTGGTGTTTGTGTAATGTTTAAAATCAAGTATGGGGTAAATAGAATGCATTCCACTATATTTTCACATCAAGTGGGGTGGTTTGATGGCAAAAGAGTTGATATATGTCTTTGGGGGTTTAAGGATCAAACCTCACAAATGACATAGTTGTGATCAACGATGGTATGTTGATTGTATGCCCCCTATATAGTTAGGCTACTTAACCTAGGTGTCTACCTAGGCCCACCTAAGTACTTGGACTAGGTGGCCTATCTAGCCCTTTAAATTAGGGTTTTAGCCTACCTTAAATAGTGACACATGTCAATAATTCATAGGCTGAAATTTATAAAATTATTTATATGTATTATATTTCATTATTTATATACATATAAATAATTTATTTAATAAATGTTGATTTAAAAAATATTAAAAATTTTAAATTTAATTATTTCAAAAATGGTGCCCAATATTTTATGTAGTCACATGTGTCGATTATGATTAAAATTTTGTCTTTTGCAACTAAAATTATAGTTGTTTATTTCCAAATTTCTCCTTGTGAATTGCATCCATAAGCATTTACCAAAGTCCTTTCTCTCTATCATGTTGCAACCATGTATGTCATTTCATAATACCTATTGTACTACAATCACATGGTAATTTAATAACATGATGTTTGATATTTGGAAACATTTGCCCAATGGCACACAATTGTTCCCCTAGTTGAATATTGTGCCCTCACAAAGTAGCTAGCATTAAATATTTATGAATTAACTACTCCCCAATTCCAATTTTCAACATTGTTATGTAGGTGTCATAATGAATTTGAAATCATTTGGAATCATCATAATTGTGGTCAATATGCCCCAGTCCTTATGTGAACATCACATAGAAAATCACAACATATCCATCAGCATAACTTTTTGAAAATACATTGCATGATTTTATAGGGTTTTAGCCCAAACTTTTGGGTCATCCAAATCCATATCTAGGTTCAACTTCTCCTTAATTGCATTAAACAACATTGGTTATTTTACCATATACCAATTGATATGGACTATATCATGCAAGGGATATTTATCTATTGAATTCATATCCAAGGGAGTTTGAAATTTCAATCCTTATGATTACCATGCACCAAACCATACTTGTAACACCCACACTTCATGGCTTGAACAACTTTTTCAACTAGACCAATGTCTACTTCAAGATGTTTTCAAAAGGTGGTCAATTAACCAAACACAAAGCTTTTGAAAAGCCCCAAGAAATTCCCAACCTTGGTCAATCAAAACTTCTACATTCAAATTCCAAACCTAACTACAATTCGATCTAAAAAAGATATTATTGCTAAGGGTGAAAACACACTACAGGGGGGCCAAGATTATTGTCACATAATATTATTTTTTTGGGGCCCCATGTTTGAACTTCAACCATGTCATTATTATGAAAGAGTTTCACAATATTTTTGCATTATTTTGGTAGGTTAAAATCCCAAATAAATTAAATTCCAAAGAAACTACACTTTTTAATCTAATATGATGTGATGTTAGAGTATATTTGTGCCAAAAATTAATATGTCACAACATACTTAAAAATGAAAATATATTCAAAACATGATTGAAGTGATTTTTAATATTCATGAAATTGTAATATCTATTAAACATTGTGATTCTATATGATTGGAATAAGTTTATGAGCCATTTGAGAAATTCAATCTTATCATATCACAAATGGGTGTTTTTGGGGGCGATGATTGTATGTGATAAATTAACATTTTGACAAACTATCACTTTCAAATGGAAGATGCCAAGATATATGAGGCGGTCCATTTTTTAAGTTTTCATTTCAAACATTTTTTGGTTGACTAATTCAAACCCAAACCTTGTGTACTTCAAAAATAGAAACATGCTTTATAATATTGCATATGTACCATAAATATATCCATTATTCCTTGAATTTAATCTCTTAATTTTTTAAATAAAAAAATATTAAATATCATTAACTTTGTGAAAATCAAAATATCAAGCCCAAAAACCAAAAGTGAAACCCAAAATTAAATGCAACACGTTTTGTAGAATTACACTTTACACACATATCATGAAAATCCCCCAGTTCCCCCCCCCCCCGCGCCCCCCTAATAATGTGCTTTCACCCCTAGTTCAAACCAATTTTGTGGGAGCAACAAGTTCAATCCACTTGATAAAGTGTTCCACCATCACAAAAACACATTTGACACCTCATATATGGTTATTAATGGGCATGCAAAATCTAAGCTCCATTAACTAATAATTAGTTAATGCCATAAAGGGCAAATGCCAATTGCGGTGATAATGTGCTAAATTTTGACCTCACTTGACCATATGCTTCACACCCACCCACATGAATAATGACTTGTTGGTACACACATGCCCACCAATATTGATTCCACAACATTGAATGGGTATGTTGCACACCAAAGTAATTTTATTTTTCATGCACATATACACCTAATGAATTATAAGCATTGATCCAACCTTGGGACCATTTTTCTTATCCCATCCATTGTGATATAACATGCTTCCCTCCCAATGGAACCTAACCACTCTATGTGCACTATCCAATCTTGCTATTGGGAAGTGGCATTAGTGGGATATGTTATATGTTGTAATTGATATAAGACTTTAAGTTCTTTCCACACATTAGTTGTACATGAGTTTTTTCCCACTCTTGGCCATCAAAAACATCAATTACAAAAAAAATATTGTTGATTGGCCAAATCTTGCTTCAACCATCCACGTTAAATAATAGAGGTATGCCATCTAGGCATCGTTTTTTGGTTTGAGATACCATGCCATTGAGCTCCTTTAAAATCTTCTTGTAGTGGGTTGAATTGTGATTCGAACAATTTGTATCTAGGTTTTGGAATCCTACTTTGTGAATGATTGTAAAATCATACTCTTATAATAATAATGTCCATCTTGCCAACTTCCATGTCAGTTTGTCTCATTCGATGAACCATTTCAGTGATTGGTGGTCAATCATTTGTGTGAAGGTTAATAAGGACAAAAGTGAGTCACAACCCACACTATTGCTAAACATTCACCTTAATATGATGAATATTTGGATTCAACTTCATTATTGTTTTGTAACGCATAAACAATCACAACCTCCTTGCCATCATCATCTTTTTAAATGAACATAACTCCAAGTTCAAGCATGTTCCGATTAGTGTGTAATTGGAATGGATGACATGTGTTAGATCTCCTAAACATTAGTGTTGATCTTAATTTTAATTCAAAGCCTTGAATGCTTCATTTTTGGTAGCACCCCATTCATAATCATGTCTAGTTGTGTTAATTGAATAAGTGGTATTGCAATGATCCATGTGAAATTTTGAACAAATCTACAGTAGTAATTTGTTAAGCCCATAAAAACATGCAATCTTGGCACATCCATGAATATGAGAATCCTAAATTGAGGGCCTCTACTTTCACTTGTTGAACTCTTAATCTCCTAATGTGAACATGTGTCCCAAGTAAGCAAACCTACCATGGAAAAACTTGCATTTTCCATGGTGCAAGTGTGGTTCCAAAGCTTGAAGGCATTCAAGCACTTGTTGTAGGTGTTTAACATGCTCCTTTGGTGTATGATTAAAGATGATCACATCATATATGTAACATTGTGCAAATAACAAGCCCTTAAGGACTTGATCCATAACACACTAAAATTCAATTAGTGCATTTTTAAATCCAAAAGGTAGGAATTTCCAAGTATTAAGTTATCCTTGCCATCTTCATCCACACCCTAAAATTCAATGTTCATTCAATCTTCTAGCTTCAATGTGAATTGGTGATATCTAAACCAAAGATCCAAGGTATTAAACATGTTAGCTTCACCCAAAGAGTCAAATAATTCCTTTAGTGTTGGCATTAGGCAATGTTCAAACTTGATTTTCTTGTTTACCAATTGTTAATTACCACACGTGTTTTTTTATCCAATTGTTGAAGATATCTTTCTTTGTAAGCAATTGCACTTGCATACTTTCCATCTAAAAGTTCAACCAAACCAATTGTAAAAAGCTCATTACATTAGGGCCTTTAATCCTCCTTTCTTTAATATGTTCAATTTACAAGGATGCAAAATAAAAGGTGGTCATCCTCTAATTGAATTCGAATTGATTTTCCTTTGTAGCCTTTTAAATCTATGAAATTGAAGCAAAAGAATCTTTGTATGAGCGAATGAATGCTTGCAAGTTTTGTGCTTCAACACCTTAAAGTCCCTTGCCTATGTTGTGACAAACACAAAAATTATCAAGATAACATGAATTTCAAAGGACATGAACCAACCATGACAAAAAACAAGCTTGGTTTTAAGTTTAAACTCAAAACACAAAAACCAAGGATGAGAACATGAAGTGTGCAAAATTCAGGTTCAAATAAAACTTTATTATGGAACTATGAAAAGAACAAAACACAACTATGATGCAAGATTATACCCAAAAGTGGTGTTGAATAGATTGAAGAAGCTATGAAAATTACCTCAATTTATACATTGTTAAGGACCTAGCTCAAGGGAAAATATTTCAACATATTCCAAAATATCTCACACAACTCAAGATGTTTCAAAATATTTCAACACTACTACAATTCATGGTTTTAAAAAGTTGTCCAAGATGACTGCTTTATCCCCCAAAAAGGTCACTTTTACTTTATTCCAAATAGAATGCAAAAATATATATGGTGCAACTTATTGATTTTTTAAAAATGTATATAAGGTGCTTATTTTTATATACTTCAAATATACTCAAAATATGCCATTATTTCATAACAAACTAAAATTACCCTTTTATATCAAATGTTTTTTAATATATATGAATGGTTACCTCCATGAGCTTTATCCATCTTGACTAATGAATTCTTGTCTATTTTGAATAAATACTTTTGGCCTAAATGACAAGCATATATTTTTATTAGTGAACTTGACTGAAACAATTTATTTGATTTTCTCTTAAAATAAACTTCAAGTCAAAATGAAGAAAAACTTACCATTATGATCAAAATGGCCAATGAGTTTTAATCAAGTGAAACATCTAGTTAAGTTGAATAGAAAAGAATGACATGTTTGATCAAAATGACCAAGTCAAATTGGACATCCCATGTTGATTTTCAATTAAACTAACTAGTTACTACCTAAGAACTAAATAGGTAACTTAAGTCTACCTACCTACATAGGCCTACATGTACCTATTACCAAACCTAAGCATGTAGATTTAAGCAAGTAGGTAACCTAGGCTTTATATCTACCTACTAAGGCCTAATCTCCTAGTCTCCAAATTAAAAAACCACCTCAATTGCAATAAGGGATCCAAGGACATTTTACCTTTTTCATGGACTCTCCCCATTATCAATAACAAAAATGCTAGAATCCCAACCAATCATGCGATTCACACATATCTTCTTTTATAATGGCTCCATTAAAATACCACCATGTTCAAATTGTACCAAACAAGGATTGAATGTCCCATTTATTTTACAATCCTAATAGGCATGACAAAGCCTTCTATGCTATAATTAAAGGTCTAGTCAAATCAATTTCTTCGTGTGTTTTTCCATTGATTGAGTCTAGTGAAGAAGGCATGTGCATTTTTTATTAACCATTGTCCAATGCATGCATCCCTTGATCCCACAATTCTTCAAATTACATTAACCTAAACACTCTCGGCCTTGAAACCTTTGAAATTTAGATTTGTTAATCCATGTTTTTGAAGCACCTTCACAAGCAAAGACCACATGAGGCATTGTGAATCAGCATGGGTAAAAGCACATTGCATTGTCAATAAAATGTTATCACAAGGCAATTTTTACAAGATTTTGAAAATTGTGATTGGCCATGTGATTAAATAGAAATGATTAAGTTGATAAAGGATCCACAACACTACAATGATATAATAATAATCACATTAAGTATGATTTTTTTGAATAGTTTTTGAATTGTCATAACATGATGGACTTTTTAAGAGGTACCCAAAAACTTGTAACAATCCATAATCAATGAATATGGACTTCATGCACCTTCATATTTTGATTGAATAAAGGATTCAATGATAGTATGGTGTGATAAATTGATACTAGAAAAAACTTTTTGAGAGGATTTTGATGACCAAATTTTTTTATGTACTTTGAATTATGGTTTTTCCCCATTAATTCTTTTCTTTAGTGGAAGTAATAATTTAGGAGATTATATTTCACATTTAAGTTCTCCGTAAGGTAAATTAAGGTTGGGGTTTTTTAAATAATGAAAATATAATGATAACTTGCAAAAATAACTTGTGTGATTCAAGGTATCATGTCTTCACATTACTTTCATAATGTTAATTTAGGCAATTATGGAAGTTTCCATATGTGTCTAAAACTATTACACCTTAATGGGCTTTCACCCGCATCTTCAAACTATATGTCACAAATAGCAATAGTCATCACACAATAGTATGTCATGTCATAAACATGACAAACCATTGTAGTCCATCCATGAACACATTTGACATGATCAAACATGATGGGTATGTGGATAGTGGATCCTAAACCCTAAACCCATCATGTTCGTGGGTAGTTCATCCTGGAGTTGAAAATAAAAGTAGGTACAATTATATCTAAGAGAGTGTGTTCCTAGGCCAAGGTTCGCCTAAGGTGTATATTTTAAAGATGCCAACATATGGCATTGCAAGTGGTGTTGACTTGGTGAGGCAAATGCAACCCGGTGGGGACCTTGAAAATTTGTGGATCATCTTTGATCATGTCAAATGTGTTCAGGGGTGGACTACAATGGCTTGTATGTGGACACATAAATTATTTCTTGTGTATTGGACATTTTGAGAGCTCAAAATTAAGAATTTGTCCATGACAAAAGCCAAAAAAGATCCTTTCAACAATACATGTGTATCATTGTCCTTTGTGAAAAGGTGTTGTGACAAGAATTCCTTGCTTACTACCAATTGAATTGAAGAAATTTTGGCATTTGACAGATTCAAAGATTTTATAGATTCAAGGATGCCACAACTTGGGTGAAGCTGTGATGGTGACCTTGACTCCAGGAGGTGATGGAGCTTCAGACATGAAGAGAAGCATGGTGACCTTGACACCAGGAGGTGATAATGGAGCTTCAGAGACAAAGAGAAGCAGGCTTGCAGCTTTACATTGTAAACACACTACTGTTGTTGCTACAACCACTCCTTCACCCTCCAAGCAACCCCCTCCTTCCTCTTTGCATGCTTCCTTCTGAATTTTCAGCACTGTTGTTGCTTCTCTCTCCCTCACTGCACTTTGACACTTGTGTAGCTTTGGCATGGATTATCTGGTTGGAATCTTGGGTCCATAGGAGATTGATTAGGACCTATGTATATTCATTTCAGACTGCTCATTTATATGTGATTTGATGCAGTGTAACCCTGTCTTTTGCAGAGATTGATCCAATTGATTTGTATCTGATTTGATCCACTACATTACTGTCTGTTGCAGAGACTGTTTCAAGTGATTTGAATTATGCCAAGCTTTGCCCATCTGCGTTCAATGGTCCTCTTGTAACTCAGTTAATGGTATGCAATTGGTGTTTTTGGAATTTATTTTTTTAGTCATTTTCACAAGGAGTTATTGTTGGAGTTTTGAGCAGATGAAATTTTATGGTTTAGACTCTAATGTGGCTGCTGTAAAATCTATCCTTTGCAAGAGAGCTATACATTCAGCATTTTTGGGTTAGCTCTCAGGAACTGCAGAATTTCATGTGCAAGGTCTGTGTATTAAATACTCTGGATTTTTGCAAGATGGCCCCATGTTCATGCGGTTGAGGAATGTTAAATGTTGCTGTTGACACAGGAGTTGCTTGAAAGCAATGCAAAGACATAAGGCAAGATCAGGGGCAGAATACAGACTCGTGCAGGATTGAATTCTGTTTTTGGATATATCAAAAATGTTTCATACATCAGTTGCATGTTTGGCTTTACATGACTCAGTCTTGATCTCATCGTCAATTACTTGTTGTCACAAAGTGTTCAACCTTTGCACAGAAACTGAGAAGCATATACCAGCTCTACAGGTTAGTGTGTTCATAATTCAGAGTGTATCAATGTTTCTCTCTCCAGCTTTACAAGGCCATTGTCATGTACTATCAGAGATTTTCCTCATAACAAATTTCCTAAATTAAACTCACTTGAGATTCACCTACAGGGGTGTGTACATTGCCCACGGTGCAACCGTGTGCAACCGTGGGTACTGGGTAACATAACCAATTTCATTGGATAAATATCCACAAGATTAGAGAGAAACTTTCACAGCTCCAATTTGAAGGTGGCTTGAAATTGCTAAATTCCATGGGCAGAGAGGACTTTTGTCTATGAACTTCTAATGTCTATGAGATTGCAAATACCTTCACAACAACACTTTCACGATAACTTGAAAAACACCGCATCATAATGTTACAGATCGCGCACAAAGTGTATATACTAGATGACCAAGAAAATAGTTCACAACTTTTACTGCATCACATTCTGAAAAAAACTAGCAGGTCAAAAATTCAACAGCTTCACATCAATATTATAACTATTCCAGCAATCCACAAAATCCTTGCAGTTACCAAAGGATTCACAAAAAACATTTACCAACATTTACAGCCCTTAAAGAAGCTGAGATATTTGAAGGAACAACAGGGCAGAAAACCATAGGCCTCAAGTCCATGTATTCCGGAACTCTAGATATCAAATCAAGTATCCCCATTCCCAATGATAATTTCCTAAACTTTAGAAACCCACTGATTGCTGCAACTTCTCAAGTTGTGTGCAAGCTAATACATCAACACTTGACTTCCTTCAAAGCATCAGCAAAGTAAAGGAATGTGGGATCTGTTTTCCCTTCTTTGTAATAAGCAAAGACAGTTGAAGAATCATCTTTCATGCTCTCACCAACAAAACTGCACACAGCACATATAGATATCAGCACAACAAACAACTGTTGGGAGAACAAGCATCTTCTGGCACTTTCAACCTAGCATCAAAGATTGGCACCAACAAAAATGCGCAATGCTCAGAGATACAACCTATCAAATGAAAAAAGGTTCTCGATCCAAAGCTCACAATGCACTTGAAGTAAGAAGAAAGTGATACTCAATATCTTCACAAACAATGCTAGTAGAATAGATAAAACAGATAAACCCTGCGAAAACCATAAACAGAGGCAGAGTATAACCCCAGACATACAATTGGAAGTCGCTCAACTTGGAGAGCAAGAACTTCACTGCACCTTCAACATCCTTCTTGAAGGTTGCTTGGCGCTCCTCAGGCACAAGTGGAGTCAGAGTCTTCAAATACTTCTTAATGTATGCCATGAACCCCTTCTTGTCATATGCCGGTTGCTCCTGGTAACCAAAACAGTACCAAAAGTTCAGTATTGCCCAGCTTCACATCACAGTCAGAAAGAAACAAGGAAGCATTTGAAAACAATTACAGTGCGGATAAAAACATTATTTAAATGGAGACCCAAACCTGCAGTCTGAAAGTGTCAACAATGTCAACAACTTTAGCTGCTTGGTCATCAGCTCCCTCATCTTCTCCACCCTCAGCTGAAGGGTTCGCTCCAATCAGACTGTCCACATCAAGAGCACCCTTCACAACCCACTGCACCCTCCCCAAAGAAACACATTCATCACATCAGCCATCTACATAGAACTGCAAACCAACACTAGAACCACTGGAATTAACTAGAGAGCTACCTAAAGAGCCTTATTCTTGGCATTACATTACTTGACAATGATCACACTACATTATGCATATGGAGGCCAGGAAATGAAACCAGCCATAGAATAAGATCTTCATAGTACTGAGAACTTAAACCTACAATTAAAGTAAAGTCTGAACAGAATTGAGAAACACCTGACAACAATGTTATAAAGAATACTTCGGACCTGACATAGTATCAGCAATCAATCGGACCATACACGTGAAGAGAAAACCCAACCCTGACTAAAAGACACAACTGCAAAACAAATCTGAGATTGCAATTTCACTGAAGCAAAGAACAAACGAATTTCAGCAGGGTCAACAACACCATCATAAATTTAAGGGTAAGAGAAACCAAAGATGCAAGATGGCTCTCACCTTGCCCTCAACCTCCCAGATGACACCATTGTGGATCTCAACATAAGGGAAAGAGTCCGACAGCAACTCATCTCCTGTGAATAAGATAAACGCGTTATTGCAATATAATGACAGGCAGCATACAGCACAAGGTGATGACTATGGAGAGTACTTTGCATTCAGGGAGAAGAGATCCAAACTTCTGATGCTGCATAAACAGTATCCAAAAATTTAAGATTCCACAAACAGAACTCGATGCCCTCTGGAGTTGCAGATGAATCAGAAGTCCAAGACAGAGCTCAGAACCAAAAGCTCGAGAATGAGTCCCTTGATAAAAGAGCTCTACTTGCTTTCTAACGCATCTGAACCTATCGTTTCCAGATACCGAAAAAGATGAAAAACCGGCATGTATCGAGCAAAGTTCTTAGGCATTCGTGAAACACATATACAAGGAGTTCTTCGAATCTTATGCGAAAATTTGACCCCGAAAAACCAATAAAAAATATAGATCGAAAAGTTTCCTCGCTTCGCCACTGTTGGATGCCAAACAAAAGCGTAGTAACATGCTAAGGCGGCTAGAAACAAACGGAACTCGTTGTTTAGGTATAGACGTCTACTAGAACTCTAAAAGAAAATTTCAGGAGACATTTCAATCTTAACAAGAGAAAAACACACAGGAAATTTCAAGCTCAAGGAGTCTCAGGGCAACAAACATGCAGAAAAGAAAACATAAAAAAAAGCCTTAAGCGTCGAAAAGGAAACAAACAAACAAACAAAACATACACAACTCGCACAAATTCCACTGGACGAAGAAAACAAGTTTGCCTACTTCAAAACACCTACCTGAAACCTTGTCCTGATACACGAGCATCTTGAAGCACTAGCTGATGGAGCTCCGGTGGAGCCGAGCCGGGATCGTCGAAGGCGCAGCGGAGAGAGACGGGCACAGCGGAAGCTCGCTCGCTCGCAGCGCAAAGAAAGTCTGTCGTTTTCAAGCTCTTGGATATGCGCCCCTTTGGAGCCGGCGGCCCGGGTCAGGCTTCCAACGGGTGAAATGGCGCGTCACCCGTGCCTCGGGAAACGCAACCAGTGGTAGCCTAATCTTACGCCGGTGGCCTCGGCAACCACGGCCATCCTTGGCACCCGTGCTCCGGCGGCCGGCGCCGCCTTGACTCAACGAATCTGGGAATCGGAATATAGGGATTTAAACTCGGCCCTGTTTACACAAGGGCATAAACCTTAGAATCTCATTGGCTATCTTATCTGCACTGTTCACACTTCTGAGACGGAAACCGCTCTCATTGGCTGCTTTTTGTTAACGCCGAGAGGCTAAGGACGGCCATAGAAAAAACTACCTGTTTCACACGCAACTTACTCTTTTAGGGTTAGGGTTAGGGTTAGGGTTCCGAGCGCGTCTCCTGATTTCCTCTCTCTTCGCCTTGTGGAGGTTTTGTTTTCCCTCCCGGTTTCATTTTTCCACCACTTTCAGGAGTTCTTCGAGCTCACTGTTGGGGATGCTGCTGATAATGAGAATTCAATCGAGGCGGCAAGAAGGAGACGATGGCACTCTTTAACACTCATCAGTTCAAATTTGAAACAAGAGAAATAGAGGACAATGAACAGTGAGCGAGCTGAGAGAGGTGCGTTTTTCTCCCTTCCCTCCCTCCCTCCCTCCCCCCCCTCGAACTTCATTGGGATTCTCAATGGTCAATTTTGGCTGTAACAATAGATTTGTCATGGTGCTTCAATAGTTTGGTGGCGATCAGTTTGTTTGCTGCTTTTACAGTTTGTGGTTAGGAAGTATTTGCTTCTTTTGAAGTAAGACCCAAAATAATTCAGGAGAGAGAACACTTCATTCAGTCTGGCTTGTCTGTAAACACTACAACTCTTCCCTTTGAATTAGTTGGGAGATTTTTTCTAACACCATGGGAGGTTGCTACAGATAACCTGTAACGTGTAATGAATTGCTCAATCCCGATAAACGGGATGGTAAAAAGTTTATTTGATATCCTTATTCGGGAGAATTGCATTTTTAACTAAGGTTGGCCATTGCTGGCAATTGCTGGCAATTGATGGCATTGTTGATTTTCATCAAAATGCCAGTAGTGATGGGTGCTATTATGAATCAAATGAAAAGACATACAGTACTTAAAGTGGTGTGGGTTTAGCACACAGGTGGTAACCCTAATTCTGCTGCCTTCTGTCTCAAAAGGTACCTCACTCTGTTGTCTGAAACCTTCTTGCCATGTACTATCCACAAAACCAGGAGTGGCATTAGTGCCATGGAAGCAATGATGAAGGCAATCCACAGCACTGTCAGTCCAACCTTCAGTGGTGCACAATGGTGCTCTAGAATATCTTCGAATGTTACTTTGACAAAATTGCATGTGATTACCCGGAAGACGGTGGGCAATGTTGTGTAGACGTCCTTTGTTGCATTCATAGCTTGCATTGCCTCCATATATGCAAAATTCGGGATAGGGGTAGGGGTAGCAAGACATGCCTCTATGTCATCTGACTCACAGCGGTATTTGCCATAGTCCTGTGCAGATTAGAAGGAGAGATCATACTGATGATCATCAGAGGATTACATGAAGCTAAATACTTACATAGTAATAGTTGTTATCATTTTTTGTGTTTGAAATGCAACTGAGATCCTGAAATACATGACTATGGGTTGTGTGGAAAAGAGGATGGCTCACATCTTCAAAGTTGGCAAAGGAGCCTTCAGCTGAGCTGCATTCCCTGGGGAGCAATTCAGGTTCAGGTCCAAAAGGGTCACAGACATGAGGGAGGAAGGTGGGATGGTCGATATCTCCTGAGGCTGCCATTCTCTCCTCCTGGTGGTTGAGAAGATCCACTGCATTGTTGGAGCGTTTTATTACAGTTTTAATGGCCTTCTTGGCTCCACTCAGAGCCTCAGCACCTGCTAGTGGTGTGAGGCAAGGCAGGAGCCTTGCGATACTAGAGTTGTGGGGATTCTGATCATATGCTTCCATAGCCTGGCAGCTATCGATCGCAACACTGCACATTCAGTCAGCTCTCAAAACCATAATCCGTGCCATGCCCAATTCACTAGAATTGAACCTCGTTTGGCAGAATGCTATTATGGCATCAGATAACAGATTGTGTTGATCCTGCACATGCATTCTGTTGGCATTGTTGTAACTAAAGTTGCCTTCCAGTGCAGGGAAGGAAGGGAAAATTTGGCAAAAGGACTGGCAAATGTGTGCAGAAGAGAACCTGGCAAGCACAAAAATCACTCCAGAGACCATCCACGAAGCAACCAGTACAACAATTGCTGCTGAATAAATCCTGCATCAACATGGTTTCCTAGTGAGTGTTAGGAAGGTAAATCCCAAGAGAAATGTGAATCTATCCTCTTTGAGCATCAGGCTGATAGTCTTTTCATAAGGCAGCCATCTCAAAGGGAAACAAGATAGATGGCAGAAGGAGCATACATTGTGAGAGCCACATGCCAACTTTTCAGCATACACACTGCATCCACCCCTCCACAACAACCCCGTATGTAGTATGTACCTCAAACTTAGACAGGGACTGTATTGATGCCAGTGACAACCAAGATGACCTACCTGTGCCATTATTTTGTCATCTACAATCTGTATGATATTGGTAGATTACAGGGGACTGTACCTATGCCAGTGACAACCAAGATGACCATACATGATGCTATTATTGCGATCGCCAATTTCCTGCAAAGTGCATCAACTTCAAGTGTTGGATTACATTAGCTCTTGGGTTGAAACAAACAGCAGCATGCTAGTTAGGATACATGGCTTTGTTGTGTTTTTTGTTCTCGTGGATGTTCTGACTCTTATGCACATATCACACTAGATAGCACTCCACAGAATTAGCACCACAATTTTTCATTTCTTATGACTGTTGGTTTGACCTGTGGGAGATGAATTAGTGTCACAATTTTCATATCATTTTCTTATGAATGTTGGTTTGTCCAGTAGGAGATGATGTGCACAGGATTTTGTTGTGGTGGTTTACAACTCCCGAAAGGGAAAACCCCACCCTGCAGCAGTACCAGAAGAGGCAACCTTCTGAAGAAGGAAGCAAGATTGATAGGTCATATAGCATCTGATGTTATTATTCTTATTCATGTTTCTGTGTGCCTGGAGCATGTTTGACATTTTGTTTGATGTCTATGTTAAAGCTGCTTACACAGAGAAGAAGAGATGGTATATGTGTGCTTTGTTTAGCTTTACTTTGCTCATAAGCTCCTGAAATGTGGTGGCCAGGTTGTTACATGCGGATAGGAACTTTTTGGCAATCTCTTGGTTGGCTATTGGTCCAATATTGGCAAGGGGGATCAAATCTATTGCACCATCCACTTGCAACTGCAGGGAACAACTGCCAGAGGCTTGCTTACACCCAAGAAAATTAGCAACTGGAGACAAGTGGGAAATGAGGATATGAGTGTGGGCTGTGTGGAAATGAGAGAGACGAATAAGGAGTGGAGCTCATATTGTTATAGAGAAATATTGCTACTTCTATCATCAGATTTGGGTTTAGGCATTTTCATCTGCAGTTTTACAACATTACTGCAGAGACATGGGGATTGGTATTCTCACCTTGACCTTGTCCACACTCATGACAAGGGTGCTAGCAGTGGCTTTGAGCTCGTCACCAAGTCTGACATTTCCCCAAAAGATGACAGTAGAAGCTGCTCTGCACATTGAGCTGCATTAGTTTAGCCTTACCAGATATATATATGTGCCTTATTGATCTAAAACACTGAGAGTTCAACTTGAATTTCAAACTGTGATCTTCATGGTGAAAGGACTTCTATGGAGAAGCTGAGAGAGCAAAGATGTTGAGCACAGAAATGGGTGAGATGCTGACAATACAAGAACACCGAACTGCAAGACGCAGCAAACAGGCACTCTGTGCCCAGCTTTTGACTCAGGTAACAGGACTTCCTCCTTGAATGAAGTGTCATTGGAGGTGTAGGTCTGCCAGACGAGTAATAGCACTCCACACAGCAGACATACTATTGCCATTGTGTATGCCCAGATGCCAGTGAATGCCACTGACTGTCCACCAGTGCACACAAACCCCCAAACACTTTTGTGTTGTTAATCATTGTGAACCTGCATTGTGTCTGTGTGTTGTAGTGATTTGATATGGAGTAATACTGATTTGATCTACCAGTGTGCTATTTGGCACAAGTGGTTTTGTTGGTTCATTGTGCAATCAGTGAAAACTGAGTCAACCCAAATGTCTGTACCACTGGGTGTTGTAGTAGTAGATGGACCTACACTCCAATAGTGCACATTGGTGACATTGAAGCCCCCAGTGTATCGCTTGAACTTGTGAAGTGGGTCCAAGCGAGGTATTCTGCCAATCACCTTCTCTGGTGTAAGAGCAGATGATGACCTCTTTGCTGATCCTGCTGCCTGAGATGTCTGCTGGTCCCCCGGCCCACATAGCACCACCTCATCAAAGTGGTGTTATGACATGAGATGGATTGTTACAAATCTGAATTTGGCTTTTGGCCACTGGCGAGAGAGAGTCTGTTGCTTGGTTGCTGTTCTTTGACAAAACAGGGCAGCAACTTCAATGTGAGCAAAATTGGTTGCAAAACTGCCATAGAATTATTTTTTAGGGTTACCTTAATCTGCAGCCAACTCAGTTGTCTGTGGGTTGATGTGTGCTGCAGATGGCTTCCGCATAGATGGCTGGAGCTGGTGATGTTGATGTGACTTTCCTCATGTGTACAAAGAACAAGAGTGATGGTGTCCACAGACATGAGCAATACAATCATCACACATACCAACCAATGTAATTGTTGAGTTGTCTTTGAAACTAGTCGTGTCCCTTGACTGCTGTTCCCCATAAAGTTTGTCAATCATCCTTGCAAACTTGAGCTTTCCCTCATCAGTTTCACCATTAATGACTGCATTATTTTCCTCTTCACATGCTCTTGCAACACTGAATTCTGATGTGCTTGATGGCTATTACAGAATTAAGCCACAAAAACCGACTGAGGCTTAGGATGTTGTTGAATCCTCTTTCTTTGATCTTGCTCTTGGGAAAAACTTTGTTGGTTTCCATGATTTTAGGAATGATCAGATCATGAGGAAGAAATCTGACATTGAATATATTATTATCTCCTAGATGGATTGTCTTACTGCCTCAGCCCGGTGTGTATTTGGGGAACACCCTGATTGATTACTGTGCAGCAGTGGCTGATCCTTGAAGTGAGTTTTAATTTTCTGTTGTGCAATAATGGTTCAATTCATTCTTGGCTGGGATGGTTGAAATTTCCTATAGCCAAACTCTGTGTAACAAACCCTAATCACAAGAACAAATACAGCAGTGGTGACCTAGAGCTTTCATGGATGCATACACCAGCGAAGATTTTCAACAACATCAAAATGCACTATGTGATTATTCTTATTATTGTATGAAGTGAAATTAGGGTTTAAAAAATAAGGCTGGCAACAACCTGTGATGTATTGAATGTTGGGGAATTATTATTATTTTCTCATTGCAAGCTCCCTTCAGCTTCTCAACACGATTGAAGTGATTGCAAATTGCATTTTGGGTCTGACATGGATAATCAAATCTGTTATTTCTTACACCATGATGATGTGTGTGCACATCTTCCATGCCTTTTCAGCAGATTTTAGATATGGGCCCATGTTCTCTGCCTCCTCTTTGCAGATTTGCACATGGTAAAAATTGATTTGTGGGTGCTGCAACAGCAACAGCAGCAGCAACAACAGCAACAGCAAGTCTGAACTAGATCATCATAAATTTGCAAATGGATGCAAGCATGGGGAAGGTTACAAATCTGTGCAGAAAAATTTCAATGAGGATGATGACAAAGGAGGAGTGGAAACTAATTACCCTAATATAATAATAATAATAACAATAATAATAATAATAATAATAATAATAATAATAATAATGAGGAAAAGAAAAATGAAAATCCAAAAATTCTGAATGTTTTGTAGAAAATACAACAAATTTTTTTGCCTGAAAAAAAATCACTGGTTATATAACTCATGTACCAGAGGTTATAGTTTATGCATAAATGCAATGTTTATTTTTTAATAATTAAATTCTTTTAAAAAATTGTGTAGGTATACAGACTTTCAGTGATTTTTTGGGAGGTAAAATTTTCTCTTTTTTCAAATAAAAAAAATTGGGTCAATTTGTATTTATTTTGATTTTTTAATTTAAATTCGACTAATTTTTTATTTTTTGAAAAATTCGCCAATTTTCAGATATCACAAATTTAAAAAAAAAAAAAAAAAAAAACCCTATTATATGAAATACTAAAAAAAAATACCTGCTTTATATCTCGTGTTTTTATAATGTTTTTTTTTT
>Ga0116228_10001420_pt1 | contig 19894 bp, 10 predicted proteins | sample S1TSphfallax_2_FD_89694 | JGI IMG/M metagenome (GOLD analysis project Ga0116228, IMG submission 89694) | Host-associated microbial communities from peat moss isolated from Minnesota, USA - S1T2_Fc - Sphagnum fallax MG | ecosystem: Host-associated > Plants > Peat moss > Unclassified | place... | reverse complement strand
CTTTCTTGTTTCCCCTTTTCTTTTCTCAACTGTCAATATCAACTCTTTTTGTGATCATGTTCTCTGCTTGCTTTGCTTGCTACGTGTGTGTGGTTTTTTTTATCCGTGCTCTCTCTCTCTCTCCAGTGTTGTTAGATTTTGGTTTGTTGCAGATTTCAGCCGCCGCATCTTTGTTAGGATGATGTATATATATAGCGTACACAACTTTTTTGTGGGGTTTTATTTTTTCCCTGCTGCTTCCGCGTTTCGTTAGGTTTCTGTGTTCGCTCGCTCCCTCGCTCACTCTATAAGAAACTATCTTTGGGTGTTATGACAACTTGTTTCAATACAGCTTCCTTGTTCAGACAGAGGGTTTGCTGCTGCCGGCGTAGTCATTTCCCCCCCCCCCTCCCCCCCCTTGTTATTATTGCATCTCATTTACTTATCCTTGCCTCTGGCCTGCTTCATCTGCACAATTGAGATGCGATAGGTTTTTTTTTGTAGCTTCTTCTTCTTCTTCTTTTTCGTTCCCTGCTAAGTATGTTTTCTTCAGTAGTTATGTCTTTCTGCTCTGCTTTTGATGGATGTGATCTACCGTACATGCTCTTCTTGTTCTTCTTCCCCTTTTGCTGTGGGCGATGAGTTAGGGTTTGATAGGCTTCTTTCTTGGTACCAGAAAATGCAAACCCTTTTGGCTGTCCTTAACCCTTTTGATTTTTTGTTTCTTTTTTTTTTTGGCGCTTGTCTTCAGGTTGCTTTTCGTAGGAGCGAGTTCCTGAAATGGCGTTTTGTGCAAGAGTGCATTGAAGAAGAACACCTTTCCGCTCTTCTCATCACAACTGCTTTTCCTTTTGCGATTGGAGTCCCCCGCCCCCGCCCCCCCCGGCCCAGGGGTGGTGGTTTAAATCTTGCCTTCCAGCCTGTTTGCAGGTTGAGAATCTGAGAGAAGATGTCTTGATGAGAAAGCTATGCCCATGTTTTGAAGACGTGTTTAGATTCTCCTAACAGAAAGGGCAGGTCCGAAAAAGGCATGGCAGAGATGTCTTTTATCACCATGGAGCCTCCTAGCATGTTCGACCCCTTTCCAATCCACCCTCCTCTTGATGACCAGCCAGATCTGCAAATAAAAGTGGAACCCCGTCAGAAGCTTGAGATCAAGGCCGCTCGACAGCAAGAGCATCAACTAAAGGTATGGGCACTCTTTACTCAAGTACTATGTCATGTTCAGTGGAAATGGAAGAAGGGAGAAATGTGTGATTGCCACAGACACATTTGTAAGGTGCTGCAGCAACTGTTGCTGACTAAGAGAGAATGTTGGACCTCATCTTTTGATGGCCTGCAACTGTGTAGGTGGCCATTCTTGCAAAGAGCCATGAGTTTGGGGATGTCAAGCCTCAACCACAACTTGAACAGAAACCAAAGGTACCGCATATGTATTAGGTTGTTTGATCAGCTTCTTGCTAGCTCATCAAAACAGATTTTGGAGGTGAATAGAGTTCTGTGGTTTGCTGCCTGCCAACCTGATTCCGTGGTTCTTTACAGATGGAAATTCCTGAGTCTGGGGTTTTGTATTTTCTCGGTCATGAATCTCTTTATTTGTGGTCTAGTTGCATATGCCTGAGAATCTGTACTCTAGGCTTCAGGGATTTGGAGGTTGCTATTTGTTGCTCATCAGTCATTCACTATCAGTTAGCAAAACAACAATTGTGTTCTTTTGCCTTGTAGCTCTGCTTGTGCCAGGTTACAGCATTCATTTTGGGATGGATAGTTGCAGGTGCAGATGATTGACTCTCCTTCTCAAAGAAGTCCTCAAGTGGCCTCAGACATGCTGACTGTGCGGCAAAAGCTCCGGGAGTCCTTGACATCAGCTCTTGAAATGGTGGTCAGCAAACATCTCGTGAAGAGTGTGCTGGGTGTGGTGAAAGATGTAAAGAAGGAAACTGAAGAGACAAAAGGGCAACTGAATGCACGGGAAGAACAGCAGGATGCTGGTTTATCACATGTGAGTTTGTTTTGATTTTAACTTCATTTTAGATTTTCCGGCAGTCCAGTCAGTCAGGTTTTTGTGTTGCTTAGGTGAAGATGGCACAACAGTCAAATGGTGAATGCCCAGAGCCTCATTGAGCTGTGGTAGTCTGTAGTGAACTCTTGTGTCTCAGGTTCTGCCCTGTTGTGGTTCTGAATAGGACAGGCTGTTGGGGTCTACCTAGATTCCAAGGCTCCCAGTAGCACTGTCAGATTTTAGAACCTCAATAGGTAATGCCTTCTGTCCCCTGACTACTAGCTAATTTTGATTTGATGTAAGATATTGTCATTAATGCAATTTGGGCACAGGGCTTGATCACCTTCACAGCCCTACCACAGCAAAATGGCAACATTGTGGTCTAACCCAGGCTTAACATATGTTGCTGTTATATTGTATTTGTGGGACCTTTGGAGTTGGATCTGAGTTTGAATGAGTGACTCTATGTGCTATGTTTATGTCTCTTGAGTGCTGGCCAACATCATGACTGAGCCTTCCCACTTCTTTTGGAACTGCAACAGAAACAAAGGAAGCAGGAAGCAGACTTTTGTATAGTTTTTTTCCCCTGAGCAGATTACTATGTACTTATTTTATGCAATATTGGCAACTAATAAAGTCCATGGGAAGTCATGGCTGCTAGTGACTGCCCTTCCTGATGAAGGTGGCGGTCTTTTGTAAATGTGTTATGTTTAGTTATTTCAGGTGGAATTGGGTGACTTCTTTGCCAACATTGGCAGCTCCTTCTTTCAGTCCTCCTGTTCTTGGACTTCTTGTCTCATAACCATACACAGTGTCTTCTGGATGCGAAATTGACACCTTGGGTATGCTGTTTATTGATGGGACCAGGACACTGCCAGTTTAGAGGCTGTTCAACTTTCGCATGGTGTGAATGAAAACAAGGAACATGTTATTGTTGATTTGGGTGTACACAATGAGGGCAGGCCAAAAGAAGAGGCAATGGAAGTTGATGCAAGTGGAAGTGATATGCCATCTATCTTTGACTACCCAGAAATATCTGCTTACACTGAGGTATTGGAATCATGTGGAGTAGCAGAGTCACCACTCAAGAAGCTGAAGGTGGAGGGTGGTCCCTTTGTGCCAGTTAGATCAGTCCCCAGGAGGGAGGCATTTGAGGGATCGAAAGGAGGTCTACAGCTTATGGATCAAGCAAAACGAGTTGCAGTTGATATTGAAGCGCAGCTCTTCAAGCTCTGTGGTTTCAAGAAGACCTACAATCAAAAGGCACGCTCCCTCCTCTTCAATTTGAAGGATAAGAGCAACCCAGAGCTTCGAGCCCGAGTGTTCACAGGTGAAATAACCCCAGCCGATCTTTGTCGGATGAGTGCAGAGCAACTTGCATCCCGGGAGCTCTCTGAGTGGCGAAATGCAAAGGAGCAGGCACTTGACAAGTGGGTTGTTCTGACAGAAGCTGACACAGATCTCATGAAGATTGTGAAGAAGACACACAAGGGGGAAGTTATTGTGAATGTCCAGAGTGAGAATATGGTGGACATTATGGCTTCTGCAAGTCAGTCAAGTTTCCCAGTGCCAATTTCTGAAAAGGAAGGTAGCAGAGAGGACAAAGTTATGGAAACTGGGTCTGAAGAAATAGTTAGGACCAAGAGTCTTGAACCTGTTCAGGTTGAGAGGAACACCATCCTGCCTTCCTTGAAACGATCCCGGCCTCTGGACAGTGTTCATGGTGACTTTGCTGATACTTCCCCATCCAAATTGGAGGAATTGCTTCCTCCGGAAAGCCAGTCCGAGAGAATGGATTTGGAAGTGCCAGAACTGGACAGCAATTTACCACAGATCATGTCACTTGATGAGTACATGGATGCTCATGAAGATGACGACAAAGGGAGTGCCCAGGAGGATCTCTGTGAGGGTGCACCTGTGGGCCCAAGGGTTCCAGTTGCAGCTGTACCAGAGGCTGTTGAAACTGCTGATGCTGGTGCCCCATCAAATACAACACCGAAGCTTGAATCAGTCAATGAAAGAGGAAAATCTGAGAAGAGCCCGAGTGTGAAAAGTGTAGAGGTTGTTGAAATGGTTCTGCCACAGGTAGGAGAAGCTGGGAAGACAACCAGTGAGGATGCAGGAGTGATTTGGGAGGGTAACCTTCAGCTCAGCACATCACGGTTGTCACCTGTGGAGATAGTGTACAGAAGGTTTGCACTCCTGAGGCCTTTTCTGCATGATTTTTGTTTCTTTTCAGTCTATTTTTCAGTTCATATTAGTGCTCCTCATATCTAGCTTCCATGTTTCTAGCAATTGTGGCATATTTGTTACTCTCATCACCAGTGTAGACTTGGTATCAAGCTTGTGGGGGAGTTTCTAGAAGCCGTTTCCGGACCTGAGAAGGACTGGGTAGAATTGGTGGTATGGTAGCCTATAGGCCACATTAGGGTTATAACAAAGCACAAAGCAGGCACTGGGAGACCTCATCCTGTGTAAAGCATTTGTGATAATTCCAGATCTTGGATTACTGGAATGATGCTGCCAGGCCTGTATCACACCTTACTGTAGTCAACTGAAGTCCTTTTGCAAAATATGCAAGGTCATTGTTCTTGTATGACATGTATCACTGCATGCAACCTTTAGTCTTCAAGCTTCAGGCCAGAAGCTCATGGTAGAGCCTGTGGCCACCTGCAAAAAGTTGTGGTTTTGAGCCCTTCAGTGCACTTCAAGGAGTTATCGTTATCAGGATCCCATCTATTCAGTGGATGAAACTAGGTGACCTGATTTCTGACATTGTGCAGCAGAGAACCTTAGAAGAGAATGAGGTGGCAAAGTCGTCCTACTGAGAAGTTATCCACTGCTTTTCCTGTAGAGTTACTTAGGAAGACGTGTACCTGTTGCATCATGGTACTGGCAATGTTTTCTCTGAAGAGATATTTTCAAGGATTTTTATAACTTTGAGGTTGAGGTGTAATGCAGTGGTGAGAAGTTGGACCTCAAGGATTGGCCAAAGTCCTTGGAGGTGAAAGGCAGGGTGCGGCTGACACATCTGAGCAAGTTTCTTCAAGAATTGCAGCAATCACGGTCTCGCACTGTAACGGTAGAGATCTACAGCATTTGTGACTTTATGTTGTTACAAAGGTCACTTGTTACAGTTAAAAACACAATCCTCCAATAGCTTTAGTGGATACTGTGTGGTATCCGAGCCTTACTGTTGTTGTATGTATGTTCCATGCTCCAGTACTTGCTTGTTGGTGTATTTGTCTCACTTATGTCTGTGGCAATAACAGCAATTTTTTTACTATTTTATTCAGCCTTGTGTCATGACATACAACTAAAGACTTGCATAATTCCCAGTCAACTTGGAAATCAAGGAAACTGCCAAACTAGAGGAGCCTAGCTACTGCTGGGTTGGAAAAGGTTCTTTTTTATGATCATCTGTTTCTCTCTCAAATCCTTCCTGTTGTCTGATTGCAGGCTGTCTCATTCTTTCTGCAAGAGGGGCATGAGGACTCCAGAGCACTCAAATCACACTTGAAAGAGGTTTGTATTCTACTCTATGCCCTGTACACTGTATCTATGATGTTACTGCTGGCTGGAGGGTCATAGTCATCTGTTTTGAACTTTGACATTTTCTGTACCTGCTGGTTTTCAGTCTATTTGTATCCCCTTACCTGACATGGTTGGTTTCAGGTCCTCTGCACTGGTAGATATAGGCACTACCTTGTGGATTTTTGTGACTGGTGTAGTTGTTAGGAAGTTTTCAGTTACTGGGCAAATAGCTCAGCTGCTACCTCTGGAAAACTTGAAACCCACCACATGCTGGTTTCTGTATGTTGACTGCAAGGGCCAGAGTGAAGCAGAACCCACTGGCATAACATGCAGGATGGATCATGTTTGAACAGGAAACACTTTTTCATTCTATTCCTGTCCCATAGCTAACCACCATAGTTAGCTATTTACTGACTGTCCACATGTATCTACCTCACCTAGTAGCCATCAAGTCCCTTACCTACCTACATAGTAACAACTTACATTCCCTACCTATGCACCTATGATACATACCCGCTTACATCAGTAGTTGCTTAGGTAGCTAGGGAAAGGGGTAGTAGGAGGGTTCACAGGATAGGTTCCACCGACCAAGTTGGAATCTTGGTAACTCCATTGTGGATGAACCACAATTGAGTCACAATGGGTTTCCAATGGATGTTGCTCTGATGGGTGCTGGCTTACATAATCCAGCACTGGTCACTGCAAGGGGTAAGTTGATAAAATGTGAGAAATGATAATTAAGAGTAGAGGACCTTGTCTGACATTAAGCAAAAGTTCCAGACCAAGTGGCAAGCCTGCAAAATTGGAATTTTTTAGAGAAGGGAAGAGAAGACAGTGTTGATGATGGTACCACATAATTTTAGAGCAGGAACCAGTGTTTTGGGAAGACTTTTAGCTTGTGGTTTACCTGCTATGGTGACCTGTTTGCTTTCAGTGCATGTTATATGAAGTTTAAGGCATTAGCTAACTAGTGGTTTGAACCACCACTTTCTTTATGGTCTATGCATTGCTTTTTGCCAGCCCTGTTGCCAATCGTGACTTCTATGTGTGTGATGATGACACGATGCTTTATGTTGAAGCAAAAGGTACTTCAAGTGGTTATTTGTAACATTTTTTGTCTAAACATTCAAATCTATCATTCTACATTCTTTTTGTGTGGCATGAACACCTCTGGAGTATTAGCTGACAACATGCTGAGTCCTTCCATTGCTTCTGGAATTGTGACAGAACTGAGGATTCAGATTTTTTATAATTTTGTCCCTTAAGTCTTTTGAGTAGATGATTATATACTTTTCTACCATATTTGTGAGCCAATAAGGCAGTGTGGAGTAATGGCAGCTAGTTGCTGCCATTCATGATGAAGGTTATGGTCCCATATTTTTAGTGACGTCTATGATGTTATGCTTTTTGTGTTCGATTTGGGTTGGCTGGTAGTAATAATAACATTTGTTTGGTTACCTTACATGTTTCTGTGGAGTTTCTGTCTGCAATCAAGGATGGAGTGCCTAAAGGATATGTCTAGGGTGCAGGTGGCCGCAACCACTACCCTCTATTAGGCATCTCTATGCATTAGGCTTAGATACTTGCTTGTACAGAAACAAGCTCAAATAAACTGAAGCTTACCCTCACAATCTTATTGCAGCTTGAATGAACATGCTGTAACTTTTTTTATTCTTTAGGTCTTTAGAGTGGTAAACCACATCATGACTGAGTCTTCTGGTAACTTCTGCACATTTGACAGACTTAGGATGCAAATGTTTGTATAATGGTTTGTCAGCAATTTTATATGCTTTTGGTATCCAGCATCTTGCATGGGGAGCTGATGAAGTTAATGGGTATTTATGGTAGCTAGTCACTGTCATGATGAAGGTGATAGTCCGATATTAGTCCGATACTTGTGAGTGACATTCACAAGCCTATGGCTGCACTCATTCTTGTCATGATAGTTTTGGTTTTCCTGGAACTGACAAAATGTTTACACCTTCAAAGCATTGTTGTGGAGTTGACTCTGATACCTTATATATATATGTCTCTCTGCAATTACTTCACTTTTCCATTTGTTCATCTATCATTCATAGAGAATTAGTTTTCTAGACAATTGTATTTTAACCCCAAGGGAAATACAAGACCTGTACTGAAATATGTCCTGCAGTTTGTTTTGTAAGATTGCAATTTTGTAGATGCATAGGTCTATTTCATTGTAGACACCTCATGTTTGGAGAAGAACTGTTCATGGTAAGCAAACTGATATGTAGGTCAAGAGGTCAGAGGTGCAATACAGGTAAATAGTGTCTATTCAACTTGTCAGGTGATTATTGGAAACAGGTTCCAACTGAGATTGTTGAAGCTCATTTTAATTTTTGACCGTCACAATGATGAAAGTGCACTGCATTCATTAGGTATTACTTTAAATGTTGCAATATGTATTTGTTGGGTGAACTGATTTGAGGACCACATGAAAGTCTAAAGTCCTGGGAATGGTTAAGGAGCTCCTTGTTCGACAAGGTAAGCAAGAAAACACATAATCACAATGTATGTGTCTCTGGACCCTGTGGTCAGATTCAACTGCTGGGTGTACAACCTTGTCTAAGTTATGGCTTGATGGGACATCTCCTTGCAGTTTATCTGTTGGTTTCAAGAATTAAGAGATAACTGAAAGTGGTTCGCCATACTAAGTGGATACTGCTCAGTTGGCAGTTGCCACAAATTACTTGGCTTCAATTTAGTTTTCCTTGGCCTGTCCAATTGAAGTGAACTCTATCCATCAAGGTTGGAGAACCTACTTTATGGTTATGGCCTGCCAACAAACGGGCCATTGGCCTCTCAAGGCTTGAAACAGCCTCTCATACCTTCACATTTTGACGGTTTTTTCTTCAGGACCATCTCTTGTTTGCTGGATAAACACATGCCCATTATGCCTAACGACTGTAAGAAAATAGAGCCTTTTTGGCAAATCACAGGTTAATTTTGGTACTTAATTTGTGAACATGGTCCTTAATGATACTCAGTCACTAATTGCTTGGTTTGCTGTTGCACCTATTTTGCACTTTGTTAGTTCTGCACACTTTGTTGATTGATGTGGTGGGAGATTTGGAAATTGCAGGTTGCAACTCAATATCAGATGGGTGATCGAGTGGGCTTTGTGGAGCCTGCACCGGGTTTTGAGCTTTACCTGCTGCCCCCCAGCAACGCCACGTCAAAGCTTTTGAGTGAGCATGGACATGCTGAATCTTCAGAATCACAAAACAAACACGTAGTTTTAGTTGGTGTTGTTGTGTGGCGTAGAAGCCGAGCTTTGTCTTCTTCTAGGCTGCCAGACCGTAACAACAGTAATTTAAAGAGAGTACCAGTTGCTAATGAGTCGCCCTCAGAGAGCCGGGCAGGGGCATTAGTTGATATGAAACACCCTAGCCGGGACACACCACGAGCTACCACTCATGTTAGCTCTGCATTATCATCAACGCATGTCTTTGCTAATTTCCAAGCTGTTTCACCATCCAAAGATGAGCAGCCCTCTAGAATTTTGTTGCATGCGTTGTCCCCCAGTGTCCCTGGAGTCAATTATGTGTCAAACACTCCTCCTGTAGCCATGGACATGCCTCCAGGGTTTACTCCTGGAAGGACTCCTCCAAGTGGTGTACCTCTGCTTCCTGTTACAAAGCAATCTCCTGGCCTTCCCAGTGCTATGTCAGGTTCTGAAGCTTCTCGAGATTTGCCCCCAGGCTTTTGGCCTGCACCTCCATTGAACCCAACTCCTGCAAGGGAACCTGGGATCATGGAGGATGATGATGATCTGCCAGAGTTTGATTTTGGGAATCATGGGGTGGATGTTCCTGTCACAGATGTTCATGCTGCACAGTTTTCTGTCACTGTGCCTAAGGCAGAGCATCCCCATCTCCCACCCCATTTCTCAGGTACTCTCCGTAGCCACTCTAGTAGTGTACATGAGCTTCCTAGTCCTAAGTTTCCTATGGTCAGCTTACCCACAAGGCCTGCCAGACCTTATCCTAGCAAAAACTCCTTTTCCCCTAGAAACCTACCTCCACAATTATTTGATGTTGCCAGTTTGGAAGCATCTGTTTCAGAGAAAGGGCTACAAAAAGGGCGACAAGAGCAAGATCCCCGGATTTTTTTCAGGGAGCCTTGGAGAGGTCTGGGTCCTGAGAAGCATGATGACATTTCAACTTCATATGGTTCTTTACCAGCTTCCAATCATGTGGCAAGAAATAATGATCTTCCTGAATGGAAAGCATCTATGCAATTTCCCTTCAATGAAGGGGACCTCCGGGGTCACCCACAGAATCTGGGATCCTCTCCACATCCACGGCATCCAATGCAAGATGTGCGAGGGACAATCCAACAGCCGCCTCAACTACGGCAATGGCAACAGGAACCTGCTCACTTCTATCAACCCCTAGCAAGGACTGCCAACCCTGGAGAGCCACACTTGTGGGAGCCCTTGGCCAGGGAACCTTGGAATGGACAAGGCAGGGAGGCAAAGAGATCAAGGAGGGAGCACAGCTCCCCCCAATGAACAACAGGGCATGGGTAGTAGCACTAAGTCAATCAATTATGAAGTCTGCAGTCACTGGCTATGCACTTGCTCTATTCTCTAACAGAGTTCAGCCAGAAATAGCATAGTCTTGAAAGTGGAACTGCCAGTTCTAACAATCTGGGTCACACACAGGCCTACTGGCAGAGTCATCATACAACATTTTTAAGTTACATGGATTCTAGGTAGAAGAGCAGCATAGTGGCAGACAAGGTTCTGTTCAGATCAGTTGTTAACATAGGCACCAGGAAGTTACAGCTTTTTACATGTTCCCCCACACTCTAAAGTACACTCAGTTCAGTTAATCACACGCACTCCACAGTTATATTTTCAAACTTAAAAACTTGGTACTTAGTTTGGCACCTCGTATTCCCACATAGAATCTTTGGCAGTGCTATTTTGCAGTGTTATTTACTTATGGTTAAGCAGCTGCTCCATAACATAAAGCACCCAAGTATTGTGTTGGCTTTTGTTTGCAGTCGTGTGACAAAAGTGCAAGAAGAGTGATCAATTACAATTACAGATGCATATAGAATAGTTATTGCTTTCAGGTTTTGGGTCAACTAAATTATCTGTTTCCAGTTTCCAGTTTCAAATACATATGGCAATTCAAGGATCTGGGAGTTGCAAGCCTGCCAAATCCCAGTACTTGCCCTAAATTGGTGGTGGTTCTTGGTTAGGTCTGATTGAGGGGAGTGAGTCCTAAGGGTTTTTAAGTATGTGAAGTTCATAGTTGAGTGTGTGACAGCTCTTTGACATTCTGAATTGTTGTTTTTAAAGCCTGGTTGTGCCTGATCATGGGAAAATTCCCTTGCAATTCAGTTCAGATTGACCTCTTTTTGAGCGTGCTTCCATGCCATGCAAGCTTCAAAATCAGGGGTTTGAACGACATGGAAGATAAAACTAGTGTGAATTGTGCATTTTTCTATTCCAAGTACATACTTTGCATCTCGTTTTCTAATTAGTCCAAAGGGTCAAAAGGACTTAGAACTTCAGAGGCATAGATCAGGGAAGAATGAGAGCTCAATTTGCTATCAAATTTTTTTGCAGGATCTCCTAAAAATAAACTGCTGATCAATGTTCAGTATTCTTCCTCTATAAGAACTAATAAACCAAAATAATTGTTGATAGTAGAGCAATTTGTACTAGGGGCAACTCTAGCAATGCACTAATTATCACCTTCAAATGTAATATTAAATCTGTGCTTCATGCTTATGAAAAAGCCAATAAATATGGGACAATATACATTAAGTGAGCATATAATCAGCACATGTGAGCCAAAAACCATGACCAAGTAATCAATACAAATCAATGCTCAGTCAATCATTGCGACCAATCAACCATAACTAGTCATTGGAACACCATTATTAGATTTTACAAAGATTTTCAAAGTGTCATGAAATTTTGAATCTAATCTCTTGTAAATGCCAATATTTTGTTTTGGTTAAATCTAGGTGAAAAACTATAGCATGGTTTTTTTTTGCTACAAAATATGTTCCATATTATTCCAATGATGAAAGATTGAGAAGCTTGTATATGGGAGGTCTTGTGTAATCTTTCGTACGGTTGACCTTGGACAATTCCAAGGACAATTTCAGTTGTATGGTCATCCTTGGACAATTCCAGAGATGTTTGGGTCAAAATTTACCAATTGAAGTGGTTATGATGGTTTTGCGAATAACAAGCTTTTTGCCACTATAGGAAGGGGAGTGTGTCTTGTGATCATATGTAATTTCCAGGAGTAAGTTGCTTTGCTTTGACTTTTTGTTGTTCGTTTGTTGCAATGGTGTTTTCAAGCAACAACAAAAGGAAAACGAGGAGCAACGATTTTGTCTACGACTTTTGCATTCAATTTTTGTACTTTATTCAAATGTCATTTGATTTGTTGGATTTGAAAGTTGGGACAAAATATTCACATATCCTTCCTTGCCAAGATTGGGTTCTATGTTGGACCCTTTATTTCAAAAAAGAAAAAAAATTGGTTATGTCTATAGGTGTTTCAATCTTTCGTATATTGAGGTCCATGGCACAAGAAGTTTAGCTTCTTAGATGTATAAGATGCTTGCAAGCTTTTTAAAAAACATTATATCATGAATGGGGTGAATGCTCATGTGATTTTTTTAATTATTAAAAAATTCTAAGCAAATACTGTTTTTTAGGAATATGATATCTAACAATGAAGAATTCAAAGAAAGTTACAATGTTCCAAAATAAGAGCTAGTGTTTGTTATTTGATGAAGCTCATGGGCTCAGTTCAAGGCACTCTTCCTAGTCATGGTCACTTCTTTTTAAACAACATGCACCATCTTCACATGTACATATCCTTGTTGGGCATGTGATGGTTTTTTAATACCCCATAGTCTTGGGATTTTGAAATATCAAAACCCATTACATGCAAACAAGCTTGCATATAAAAAAGATTCTTAATTGATATGCCTTATGGTCATCAATCCACAACTTGAGACATGTTTAAAATTCAAATGTCTAGGTTTTAATTTGAGATGGACATAGGATTTAAGTGCAAAATAGGATGGTGTTGAATTCAAAGCAAGATTTGTAATTTTTTGTGCACATAGGGCACCACCACCACCACCTCCTTCATTATGCCATTCTCTTGCCCTTTTTCTTCCTCAATAGGTGATTTTTGTAAGCTACAAATCATCTTAATGCAAAAGCTCATGCTCCAAGGGACATGTTGATGTTGGGATTGTGGCAACCCAATGATCCTTCCCTCACATCAAATAACACCTTGTCCAATTTATAATTTCCCCAAAAGTGGGTACAAAAAGGCAATTCAACAAACCAAAGTCATCCAACATTACTATTAGTACCTAGCTTGCAACTTTCAACCAAGAAAAATAACAAAAACATTAATTAACTTATAGATTTTCAAAGAATAGGAATATTGGCAAAATTTCATGCCCTTGATTGATCAACAATATGAGTAAATGTGGGCAAGATGAAGGAAATGAAATAACTCTCAAAGGTCCAAGGGATTTGGCTTTGTCCGTGCAATCCCCAAATCATTTTCAAGGATTTTTTATGTATACGACACAACAATGTTTGTGTTGTGAGCTTTGAAATGATCTACTATCTAATAATTGGAGGAATGAGTGGACATCCTATTGTTGTAATGATTCATAGGTGATATGTGATATATATATTCCTTAAGGTGATCCAATCTCCATCAACAAACAAGTTGTAGTTGTTAATATTTATTTTTAAAATGGTATCACACATCATACATGTCTTTGGTGTTTGAAACCACTATAACTATTGAAGTACATTTCCCATGTTCATTTGAAGAAAGAAAATTTGTTACAAAAAAACACTTATACAAGCAAAACCATTTCAATTTATAACATGAATTATATTTTTTTTTCTATCAATTTTATAAGATGTGCTACCTCTAGCTAACATGAACCAAATAGTGAGGTATCTCATCAAATTTTTGCAGCCATTTGGATTAAACTCTTACAGATGATAATAAGAAAGATGGTATGTTGATAACGTGTTAATCAAAATGAGGATTGGCTTCTATGTTCTATTTTTTATTTTTGGTTTTGTTTACCAATGTTTTGGTCTTTCATATATGTATTGAAGTCCATGGTACAAGAGATTAAGCCTAGAAGATTGTTAGATTCTTCAATAGATTATTTAGAGTTGGATTGGAAATGAAGACAAAGATGTGAATGTTGAATCCACATAAAAGAAACTCAAAATTTGTCGTCCAACTTGCACGAATGAAATTAAATTAAAGAATAATTATTTATGGTCACATTTTATGTCAAAATTGCATTTGTAGTGTACTAAATGCTCAAAATAAGTGTCCCATATGTTGGGAAATTGAAATTTAAAAAATGTACATTGCATGTACATTTAGTTTAATATTGGATAAAAAATTTATGTTTTCATTCAAGTGCATGTGTAAAACATCCCTAACATGTGGTAAAACTATGTTCAACAAGTATTAGTTCATGTTTTAATTTCAACTTTTATGTGTCTAAAGATATGTAATTAATATATGTGTAGTTGTGAATGAGAATGTTGCTAAGACACTTCCCTATTCAGTCCCTTCTTTCCCTCTTTATTATTTTGTCTAACTAACATTGGCTTGAATCAAATTTTAATCCTACCACAAGGAAACAATTAACATGATAATTAACATGTATTATGACATACTTGAATGTCCAAATTGTTATTAGGCATTTGCATTTGAGGTTTTGCATCAAATGCATTAACATGGTGTGATTGATTGATTTATATTTGCATGCCTAGATTGTGAGCATGCATTCCATGTGGATTGTTTTATTGACTATGTCTTCAAACACATAGATAAAAACAAGGTATTTATTTCTTCCTTGTCCATTTGCTTAACATGATGAGGAAGGAGAAACTACTATTGCTTAAACTACAAAACATTTTTGTTTTGGTTTATTGTAAAGACAATGAGTCCATTTTCTACTAAGCATGAAAGGTGGACTGTACATTGTGATTGTCCAAAAAGATCATATATGAGGTTTATTGTGCCAACTCATTGGTAAATGGGAAACCAAGAGCCTCCCACAACAAGAAGTAACAAAATTTTATGAAAAATTACACTAGTTAATGGGCACCCCTCTAATATATTAGATATGACTTGAAATATAAACATACATTTATTCTTTTTTAGTCTAGGCATTTTTTGGGTCCACGAGATCTTTAAAACCTTCATTCTTAAACTCGTAGACTATAGTCATTCATAGATGAAACTCCTTTTACTTAAATCAAGAACCAACTTTTCCTTTCATTTTTTCATTGAAATGTAGTAATTGTTCAACCACATGATCTTTCTATGAATTTGTATTGCAATTAGGACATTGTATTGCATTTTTTGTTAGGGTGATCTTGAAGCCAAATCTATTCCAAGTTATTTCTTTAAAAAGTGGTGCATGATGTCTATCAAAGTGAAGGACATACTGCCTTTTAGTTGAGAGACAAAAGATGTTGATGTTAAATTTTGACCTTTCATGCATTTGGTGTGATTATAGGTGCAACTAAATGATGTAGTTATAAATGAGCGTGCATTTTATGGAAAGTTTATCTTAAAAGGAGTTACATGAGTGTTTATTGGATTAGAGGATTCAAACTTGGTTATATATTGGGGCTGAAAGCACACTACCCCCCCCCCCAAATTGTAGTGACAAAAACATAAATTTTGTATTTGGTTTTTTTTGGTACATGTGGACATTGTCATGTTGGATTATTTTTGTTCATTTCAATTATATTGCATTAGCTTTAGACTTAAACTAGTTTATTTAGAAAGAAAATCCAACAAACATTTACGAAATTGAACATATGAAATATATTTGTGTTGAAACAAATACATCACAAAATATGAAAAATTGCAAATATATTTCAAATTAAGGTTACAAGTGAAGTTGTGTAATGAATTTTTTAATGGTGGATGATACTGATATACATCAACTAAATTTAGGACCATTTAAAGGTTTAAGTTTTATGTTTGAAAATCCATTTAGAAAAATGAGGTTTTTTGCATTTTTTGAGCAATAAATGCACAATCAATTCTTATTTTTGGGAAAAAAACCATTAATTTTTTTTTAAAAATGATTTTCTAGGTGGCCATTGTATTTTTTTTTTTTGTTTGGTAACGTCATGAATCATAAACATGGGGCCTTATGACTATTGAAAAAATGTACGTTATATATTTTATGCACATTAATTTTATCCAATCCTCTTCATCTAACCATTGGATTAAGTTTAATTTTGATTCAAATCAAACTTTGAATTACAAAATGTTGTTGTGCACATTCTGAAGTTTTTTATTTTATGTTTAAGATTTTTTTTTAATCCATCAAGATTTCAGCCAACTATGTATTTATCATACTTGTTATACATCATTTTTTGGATGAAAAGTGGCTCACTTGCAATGTGTTCTCACCCTTGGGTGAAAGCATAATATGAGGGGGCCAATTTGGGCAATTTTATAACATGTGCATTAAAAACATGCACCTCCAAATGTGTTGCATTTAATTATGGGTTTCATTTTTGGTGTTTGGGCTTTTTATTTTGATTTTCAAGATTTTAATTTAATTATTATTTATATTTTAAATAAATAAATAAAGTTAAAATATTAAATTCAATAAATAATGAGTATATTTATGGTATATGTAATATAATATAACCTGTTTTTTTGTTTTAGATTGCACTATGTTTTCTTATCATCTTCCATTTGAAAACATGATTGTTTAAAAGTTGTGAAGTGATCCATTAATGGTAATTCTAAGTAATGCACAATGAAATGAAGTTTTCCTACTAGCATAAAGCTTAAGGCATTTAAAACAATAATTCATGACAATAGCAAATATACATGAAATTATGTTCAACATAAAGCAAGCAAATGTCCCTTTATTCCACCACAATAGAGTTGGTTATGCAACCAATAGAGAGCCTTTTGGTATGAATATTTATTTTCAAATAGTATTTAGGTGCTTCAAATAATAAGAAGCTTCGACTAACTCCATGCTAGTAACTACAGTAAGATCAAGGAGGGGAGGGGAGAATCTCCTCTATTTAAAAAAGACAAAAACCCATTGCCATATTAAAAGCTTATTTTTTACTTGTCAAAATTTTAATTTATCACATATTTATGATCATCACCTTCAAAAGATGATAATTCTCAAACTCTATTACAATGTTTAGTAAATACAACAAATTTTATTTTTTAAGAAAATTATTTCAATAATTTCTTAGGTATATTTTCATTCTTGAATACACTGTGACGTACATTTTTTTTGTGCAAATATACTCTAAGATCACATCATATGAAAATTTTTAAATGTTGGTTTTTTTGCATTTGCTTTATTTGGGTTTTGACCGGTTATAATATGCAAAAACATTGTGAAAATCCTTTACAATAATAAAATGGTTGAAGTTCAAACATGGTACTCTTGAAAAACAACATAATGCAACAACAATTTTGGCCCCCACACATGTTGTTTTCACCCACTTGGGCTTTACCATAGTAATCTCCTCAAATGAACTTTGGTGCAAATTCTATTTTAATTGAACTTTTTGCCTTATTATTTTCCATTGTCCATTCATAAACATCAAGTGCTCATTTATGATCTTGTGGTTCCCCATACTATAATGGCCTTTCACGTGTCTAGTAGTCCTTGGACCATACTTAGTAGTCTAGGTGGAAATTATCACTTGTGTCCCTATTCTTGACCTCTGAGTAATGCCTAATTTTGTAGCAATTGTTCTTCATGAAACTTCTTAGTGATTGAGTGGAACAATGCATTACTATCACCATCATCCATGTTTGATAAGTGGTTTTTTCACTCTTAGGATGAAAAATAAATAAATCATAGGCATGACATTAAAAAGTTGTATACATAAACAAATTAATGGTAGCATGAAACAAGTAAAAATTATGGAGTTGGGAATTGAAACCTAGTTTTATTCTTTCTGGTAAACATGCATGTACAACTTGGTGTTATGGTTTTTGTGATATGCAAAGTGTACATAATTTGCTACAAAACATGTTCCATCATGTTTGCCATCTCATGTTTGAGGTGTTGCATTCATAGAGAGAATGTCAAGTTCATAAATTGTGCATGTATCTTGCAATGCCATCATTTTCTTGTGTCTTATAATACCTTACTACAATGCTACATTTCAAGCACACATGTTGTGTTGGTGCATTGGACCTACACAAGGAGACAAGGAAATTTGGGAGAAGATGTTGAAAAAAAAAAATTTACAAATTTTAAAATAAAATTTTAGAAAGATATAAAGAAAATATGCACACAAGTTGTGGTTGTTGCTACATCAAGTAAGAGAAGAGTTTGGAGTGCAAACTTTATGCAAGGAAGAACATCATCACTACTATAATTCTTATTTTTTCAAACTAACCAAATTGATTAGATGGGTCTTTTTGACTAGAGGACATGTTTTTTTGACTAGAGGCAAAAGGCTTAAATGACAATGGGTATCTTTTGATTAATCAATTTGACTAGAACGACCGATTTAACAATTAGTCAAATCGAACATTTAGTTAAATAAAAATACCACATAATCAAATTGGTCAATGGCCAAGTCAATAAAACCATTCAATATAGTGAAATTGACAAGTGCCCCAATCAATAAGGTCACCTATTATACTCAATCAATAGGGCTAACTGAGTGGGTTTAGTCAAAATGGCCAATGACTTAATCAAAAGGGCCAATTACAAATTCCAATACTAGTTGGGTATCTTGGGACTACATGTAACATTTTGATTATGTTTGACCAATAAATAAAAAAGTCGAAAAATGTGAATGTTAGCTAATCATAACTAAATGAATCATGACCAAATCAATTATGGTTAAACTAATTATATATATAGTTTATGTAGCTATGGTTAAATTGATTATATTGAAATTAATCATGGATAAACTACTAATGAAATTTTTTATTAAAGTTTAAACTAACCACAACTAATCTAACCATGGTCAATTTAACAATAGTTGGTTTAACCATAGTAAATTTAACCATGATAATTAGTTTAACATAATTAATCTAACCATTACTAGTTGGGCAATTGTTGGTTTTGCCATAATGAGTTTAACAATGATTACTATAAGCATAACTAAATTAGCTATATTTATTTTTAACATATTAGTTATTTTACCCTAATAAATTTAACCATAATCAATAGACCCATAATTCATTTAATATTATTGTTCATTTAACCATGGTTGGTCTTGCCACAATTATTTCAACCATTTTGAGTTTAACCACAATTATTCCATTCATGTTTTTTTAAACCATAGTTAGTTTTTGCATCATTGATTTTTCCATAAAATATTTATTCATTAGTTAGTTAAACCATATTAACTTTATTAGTGGTTAATTTAGCCAAATTTATTTACTCATACTTAATTTAACCATTTCTTTATTAACCATGGCTAATTTTGCCATAACTATTTTAACCATTTTGATTTTAGCCATAATTATTTCATACTTGTTTTTTAAAGCCATAATCCAATTTTGCATATTGGCTTTTCCATAAAATATTTATTCATTAGTTAATTAAACCATATTAACTTTATTAGTGGTTAATTTAACCAAAATTATTTACTCATACTTAATTTAACCATTTCTCTATTAACCATGGCTAATTTTGCCATAACTAGGTTAACCATTTTTATTTTAGCCATAACTATTTCATTTGTGATTTTTTAAGTCATAATTGATTTTTTCAAAAATATTTATTCATTAGTTAGTTTAACCATATTAACTTTATTAGCGGTTAGTTTAGTTAAATTTATTTATTCATGGTTAATTTTTCCATCATTATTTTAACCATTTTGATTTTAGCCATAATTAATTTATTCATAGTTGGTTTAGCCATAAAATATTTATTCATTGGTTAGTTTAGTTATATTACATTTATTCATGGTTAGTTTAGCCATTTCTAGTTCAGCCACAATTGGTTTAAACATAAAATATTTATTCATTAGTTAGTTTGGCCATATTTATTTTACGTATCGTTAGTTCAACCATTTTTAGTTTAGCCATAAAATATTTATTCATTGGTTATCCTGACTATACTTACTTTATTCATGGTTAGTTTCACCACATTTATTTACTCATGGTTAATTTAACCATAGTTTGTTTAGTCATGGTTATTTTTCCATAATTATTGTAAATTTTTAGTTGGTTTAGCCATTATTCATTTAATAATCATTTTTTCCATAATTATTTTATTCGTGATTAGTTTTAATCATTGTTGGTTTTGCCACAATTAGTTTAACCATTCTTATTTTTGGCATAATCAAAT
>Ga0116228_10001416_pt1 | contig 19911 bp, 18 predicted proteins | sample S1TSphfallax_2_FD_89694 | JGI IMG/M metagenome (GOLD analysis project Ga0116228, IMG submission 89694) | Host-associated microbial communities from peat moss isolated from Minnesota, USA - S1T2_Fc - Sphagnum fallax MG | ecosystem: Host-associated > Plants > Peat moss > Unclassified | place... | reverse complement strand
TACTTGTGGGTCGGCCAAGGGGTACCATAAATCTCGTAGGGCCATGTGATGTCCAACATGAAGTTGATCCTTTGCACGCATGACGCAACATTGTTCATTGTGTTGTGCAACATCTATCAATCATCAGGCTTGATAGGCCTACTCTGTTTCAACAACACGTGCTTTCACATGTTGTTTTGTGTTTTCTAATAATTGTTGAGCAATATTAGTCATACATCGTACTTCCTCATGTTGGGCCCCATTACACGCAACCCTTTCAAAAGGTATTATAGCGTGACAGAGTCTTTGACGTTTCGAACAATTGCTTGCCTTTCTTCGTTGTTTGCATATTTATGTGGCACTCCACGGCCTTGTCTACAATTCTTTTAGTTGGAAGCAAAATGGAGTTAGGTTTTGAAAACACAATAATATAACTTCATATTTAATTACCATTATGACAAGCGTAAGTCTATCCTCGAGGTCAGCATATTCGCAAGCAATGTGGTGGTCAACAATGTCCATGTCATGCTCAATGCAAACTAAGTGGGTGTGGTTTCCGTAAAGTGGCCATGTGCAAAACGGACATGCTATGAACATCTCTTAGTCACAGAGGGCATAAATAAAAAACAGGTCCACCATCTTTAAAAAGAAAATGTTTTGTTAACTTCACGGTCTGCAATTTAATTATTTGAAAACAATCTATATATCTTGGATGTAAGGCAAGGGAGAAATGAAATAGAATAGAAGGTGTTTTGTCAAGAGATGTTATTTTCGAAAAATTTGCACGAACCAAAAAACGCGTTAGGTTTGGATAAAGAATGTTTTGCGATAGACAATTTGAAAAAAAATTATGTACCTTGAATATAAAGCAAGGGAGAAATGAAACAAAAGAGAAGGTGTGTTGTCAAGAAGTATTATCCTCAAAAGATCCACACGAATGAAAAAAAAAGCGTAGAGAACCCCTGAAACAGGTCATTCATTCCTACCAATTCCACCTTGCACAATTCAAGGACATTAACTATTACCTTATATACATATCCCAATCCCAAAGCCTATAAACAGTTTGCAAAAGACATTGAAGATGAAAGACTGACCCCTCAACACTTGCGGTTTTGCCTACACCAGGCTTGCCAATGAGTATAGGATTTGCAGCGTTGGATCTCCTCATCACGGCCTATCACAGGGTCCAGTTTTCCTTGCTTTTCCATTTCTGTTAAATCAATCCCATACTTCTCCAGAGCTTCATACTTCCCTTTTGAATCTACCACCACCATAAGTAAAGAAGTATTATTAGCACCACAAAAAAAACCCTAACATTATGTGGTTGCAATCATAGAAGCAAATGGGTGAGTCGAGGTTTGTGTGGACTCCCCATCATCGACGAGTGACTGGGTGAAAGCAAACTCACCTGATGAGTGGGTGAGTGTGTAGCGAAACTACCTCCAACAGGGGACCGAACTCACCACCTTCAACGCATAGAGTGGGAGAGCTTTGTGGCATCAATTGAAACAGGAACAACTTCTCGTTCTTTTCCACTCATGGCTTCACCGTTGCTCGCTTTGGTTGGGGGCTTTCAAAGGACCAAGGGGCTCAAGCCAATCACGAATTACCAAATCAAAAATTTGCGGACAGACACCAATTATTTTATTGGGATGTAAATATCACTAAAAGAGGGGTTTGGAGTTGAAAGGAGGCCCAAAGATAAAGTGGCTAACTTTAAAATATACACTTACACGCCCCAAAACATTTACGTTGGGCCATGTAAGTGTATTTGATAAATATTTACACTAGCCTCATATAAGTGTAATTGCAATATATATATACACATTATAATAGTATAAATATAAATGTAAAAATTTCAAATGTGTAATGTAAATGATTTACACTTACACATGATTTGCATGCCATATATATGGCTATTGACACTTACATGCACAACATTAATTTAAAGGTTCAAGAAGCTTTGAAAATGTTAGATGAGTTAGATCTTCAATAATTTTAAAAGAAACCAAAGTTGAAGTTGGGAATATATATTCAAAAAGAGAAATGATTAAAAGGAAAAAAAATGTCCACCCATTTCAAGGAGAAGGTGATTAAAAGGGGCAAAATAAAATGCCATCTTCAAGTCAGGTGTGAAGGTGTAATTTAAAAATTACCAAATACCATTTATCATTAATATTTAGAATGAACTAACTTCATAAACATAACATTCATAAAAATAATGTATATTTCATTGTCAACATTGAATTAAATATGTTTTTTATTTTTATTAAAATATGTCCACTAAAATATTTCAAAAAATTTAAGTTTATTTTTAAAAAATTATTTAATCAATATAATATGAATAATTTATTCTGATTATATTTACATTGACATTAATACCAATTATTATTAATTTAAACTATTTAATATATCTTAAATGAAAATTCAGTGATTTAGTTTTAAATTTATAATTATAATGAAATTTTATATTAGTTTATTTGTAATTTTGATTTTCAAGACAAACCCAAAGTTATTGTCAAGTTAGATTTAATATTCCATTTGTTGGAATTACAAACATTATGAAAATGAATAAGTATCCAATATATGAAGGAATGTATGGATATAAAACATGGTTTAAAATACACCAAGGCTAACTTTTTTTGTTTGAAATTTTGTAGTTTTGTAGAAGACTTTAGATTTTTTTTAGGAAAAAATGAATATTCCATTGCAAAAATCATTTAAATTATTTAAAAATCATTTAAATATGTTTTTGGGGTCAATGTAATTAAATTTATATTCTCGGTTATTATAGGTAACCAAATTATAATATGATAAATATTTTTTGATAGGTTATAGAAGAGGTTGCCATTTATTGTTAAATCACTTTTGGCACTAGTAGAAAAACCCAAGTTTATGACTTGTTTTAAGCAACTTAAAATGTCATTTGCAGCTATTTGGTCATGGGATGCTCACTAGTGATGTTACACTAAAAAATTCAAATTGCTTTTGACCAAGACATGGTTTTTTCATATGAAATAAGATGTTGAAAGTTAGGAGATTTGAAACAATTTGCAATCATAATGTGTAGATAAAGAACTTTAATTATAATTTAATATTCATGTTTCAAAAAAAAAAGTATTATTTAATACACCATTAAACTTAAAACAATAATTGTTGAATGAAAGACAAAACACAAATGCACTTCAATGTGAATCATGCACTTTTAAATAGTAACATGCACAAAGATTTCAAGGTTTTCAAAACTTTGATGTGATGCATAGTGATAATAGGTTGAAAGACATGTTATTTATGGTTAATATGCAATTGATTTTAACCAAAATATTAAATCTTTGAGTAATGTAAAATTTGAAATCAAAAGCCAAAATTTGAACATGTTTCAATTACATAAAAAAAATGAAAAAAATTTATAATCAAAATAATTGTTGCAATTAATTTGTATGGTTAATTGTTTTTTGCCTATCTTTATTTGCATCCATTTAAAAAGCATTGGTGAATTGTTCACAAACTAAATCACTTCAATTTTTTCTTCCCTTTTTCTACTACCTTCTTTTCTTTCATTTTTCCTACTCGTAACTTTTTTATGGCAACAACTCATTCATCCTTCCTTGCATTTACTTCAAATAATGACACATATTAAGAGAAACTTGCAACCCATATGTTTTAATAGATTCATAATATTTTCAAGGTTTTTAAAATACATTTGATTAATGTAGTACAAAGGAAGCTTCAAACACATGTTTATAGAATAATCAATGAAATTTGAACATTTCATATCAAGAATAAACTATTTTTGAATATTTCAAAAGACCATGTATTTTCTTTCACAAAATTTTTTTATTTGGAAAAAGTAAAATTGAACATTACAACATTTTTATAGATAATGTAATCAGTGTCAAAGATGTTAGGGTATTATGTTAATAAATAAAATGTAAATATACAAATGACATCAATGTACACTAAATTATGCAATAAATAAGATGGATTTTTTTCTTCTAATAAGTCATATTTGCATAAGAGACAAAAATCATCAAATCAGTTTTAGAAGGCATAAAACCATTTGATCTCATGAAATTATGTTTGTTTTATGGCAAATTTTTTATTTTAAATTTTCTTTTGCAATGTCAATAACAATTCTAAGGGTTTCCATAAGTTGTAAGAATATTTTAGATTCATATGATAAGAAATTGGTAAATATTCTATTGTAAATTTATTAGGATTTATCATCGAGCAATGATATTTGTAATGAAGGCAATGTTGGTCATCTACCCATATTCCAATGATGATGATTTCATTGGAGATGGTTTAGGTGGGATGGGCTGTAGTTGTAAGTTGTACAAAAAGACAATTCCAAACTGCAAATTTCTTCGAGGTTGATTCCAAACCAATTTTTTTTTAAAAATAAACATTTTTCAAGTTGTAATGTTTCAAAATGTCCTTATAGATACTAAGATATCAAAAGAGAAACAAATCTTTTTATTTTTTTCAATGTTTTTTGGAATCTTTGTGTCCTTTCAAAAAAATTTGGAACCATTGTGGCTTTCCAATTTCATACAAATGTAAATATGTGTTATTTCATTTGAATATGTTGAGATTATTTCAAAATTTTTTCTTCTTTGAGATTAAGCTAGTTTCCAATAAATTTTTTTCCCTTAAATACCTAATTCAAGGATTTATTCTCCACTTGCTTAGCTGATTCAATGTTTATCCACTCTAATTGCTTCCAAAACTCCAATGAATTAAAAACATGGGTGGTTGATTAAGTCTCCCCTTGGATGATAATTGGGTGGTATTTTGTACAATTTGAATCCTATATATATTTGAAAATAACAAAGTTTTCAAATGTATGTTTTTTTTTGGGTCATTTCATTGTCATTGGTAGTGCATAGCAACACGGAGCCCAAGTAATAAAAAATGTTCCAAATTGAATTTTTAGTTAATGAATATCTTCAAAAAATAATGAAAATATCATGAATTTAATCCATCATGAATATATAAATGATCATTTTTATTCAATGGAAGATTCGTGCAAAGACCTAAGTTTTATATATTTATGATAGGAAAATTAAATTGTTAAACATGTTATTATCCCAATAGATTGTTAATAACCATTGATTTTGTCACAAGACATGCATGAAGTCATTTTAGTTTATTTATTCATATTATGTATGCAATCTTGTAACAATGATCAAATGACATTTTGCATGTATATGTTTCGTAAACATTCATAAATCCTTATTCAATTTTGTTGAAAACAAATTTTATGAGACAACAAAATGTCAAATGTGGATTTCAAAGATAATATTATTTATAAATATATATCTCCTATCATCATTTAATCAAATTTCATGTATATTAAATTGCATCTTCAAGTTGTTTAATTTTTTTAAAAATTAAATTTTAAATTTGATCTTGTTTCAATAATTTGACAAATATGTAGGTCTTAAGTGTTTAGGTTTTGATCTTTTAAAAAAAATAAATTAAATACCCATGTCACTTAAAACACGCTTATAGAGGTATAAATCGTTGTTATCATATGGCTTATGCTATATATTTTAATGTGGTGCATAAATCTTAATCAAATGATCAAAACACACATTAGAACTTTTCCCTTCAGTTCAAAAAACAAAACATAGGAAGAACATTGAGGAGAATATTACATTCTTCTTTTTTTGGTTTGCTAAATATTTCAATTGTTTCTTTTCACCTAATGCATACATAATGAAGTGAATACCATTTGTCATGTAACACCTTAAATGAATACAAACCACAATGAAGGAGAAGAAAATGTGTGTATGCCCAAACATAGGAAGCTTGCGATGAAAAATGTTCCATCAAAAACCACAATTTATGTGAAAAAAACACAATTCTACACAATTTTAATATTCTAATTCAATTGTTTTGTGTTCAAAACACACAATTTTTATTAAACCATTACCAAATTCATAACATACTCTCCTTCTTGCTTCCTCGTTACATTTGTGCATATAATTTTGACAATTTATACAAGAAATCACAAATATTCATACAATTTATGATCTATGAAACAAAAAAAGAGTATATAGGAGCACCATGCATAGTATTGAGATAACTCCATCATTGTTATTTTCACATGCTAAATACAAAAACATCATTAGATTCTCACCTTTTGCATTGACATTTGCTATGTCAACAATCTTTTAAATGATGTCAACATATTCACATGAAGCTTAATTAGACAACAAATGTTCATATATCATGACTCACCATGTTAAAATAAATATTTTTGTCACAGGATAATAATGATAAGACACAATGTGTAACATGTAATAAATTCTCCTTATTTGCACCAAAACAATGAAATGACAACTTCTCCAAATGTTCTTGAAGTGCAAGATATTAATTCATTCTTATATAAAATTATAAATTAAAACCACACATAAATTACAAAAACTATTGTTCCATTCCATTTAATAAAAATGTGAAATGGTCAATGTCTAAAATTGTTGTAGCCATGGCTACTAATGGACCTTACATCTAGTTCACATAAACTAGTTTCAATTATCATTGTCACTTTAATAATTTGAGTGACAATGATTAGTCAAAATTGGTATAGTTGCATAAATCATCCTGTGGACAGTTTCAAGTGGAAATCTATTTAACAGATTCCCATGTAAAGAGAGATGAAAATTTCATATTTGTGTTTTTCCAGAGAGCCTTTTTTTTTCCAACACCTTAATCACAAGAAAAATTTCAGTAATTTCTATACCAATTTGAATCTCATTTCTCTTCAATTGAATTTGAATTCAAATCAACTAAATTGAAATTGAATTCAAGGTGCATGCAATGTCATTCAATATCTTCATTTGAATAGAACTGAATTTCCACAAAATCAATCATATATTTTCATCAGTTGATCATCAATGGTAGTGCGTAGCAACACATAGCCCAAGGTTTTAGTCTTAATGTTTTTTCATGAATAGGTTCAGGTTCTTCTGCTTGGCAGGTTAATAATCATCTGAATCTTGTTACAGCAGATAACGTGTATTCATCAGGAAGTTTCCAAGCCAACAATCAACCCGATATTGCATGACAATGCCATAGAATCAAAATCAATAATGCACCAAGAGGGTGGGATTGAAATAGACATACATGAACACCTGAGCATGAGCCTGTGCTATAAGATGTAAACCCGAGGCAGGCACCCTTCACAATACTTTTCCTTAAAATCCTTCCAGAAGTAAGAATAGTCCTTTGTTGCGGGAATCACAACCTGGGTGCATATATACTACACCACATTTTTCTCCGCTTTAAAGTGACTACTGCACCACTCATCACTCGACACCTGTGCATCTTCTGACAGGTAGTAGAGGTCACCTGAGTGGATGCCTCTCCAAAAGGACTCTTGAAGCCAAAGCATGTTCTAATAATCAAAGGTACAATATACAAAGTGCTTCCCCCTATGACAAAAATTCAACACCAGAGAAACATGGGTTCTGAGGAGCTGAGTGGGTTCCATCTCCAGTTTGCTCCATGGTATCCAAATGCACCCAGAAAATCAATCACACAAAACCCTGCCAACATTACCACTACATTTGCAACTCAAGAACAACCATGATTAAAAAGGTCCTGAAAAAAAAAAAAGCAGGCAGAGAAGAAGAAAGATGGTATGGAGGAAGGATTGCAGTGAATATAGCAAAAAGCTGTTGTTCTTGTCACCGGCCTAATTTCTCCCTCATTTCAAAAGCTCGTGCAGGAAACATCAAACAGAAGGTCAACCAGCTGATGTCCACATCTGTTGTAAAATACTTGAAACAAATTTGTATTGCTGTCACACTTTGGGTTGTTACCCTTTGTGACCTCTGCACTCTGAAGACCAGAAGAAGCAGTCGCATTAATGCTGCTGAGAAGGCAATTGTGGTCTTTTCTCAATCATTTCAAATTGGAGCACAAAGTTGTCCTGCAATCATCCACCACACATAAAACAAATGAGCATGTAGGTTTCATTCATGCTCCTGCTCACTTACTTCAACTAAAGCTATACTTGTCTCCCAAGATTGTACATCATAGCCAACACAAAGACAGGTTACAGCAGATATACTGCACAACAGAGATCCACATCAGACATAACCATGCCTAGCATGTGGGTGAAGCAAAAGGCTGTACCTTACGACCAGTTTCCCATGTGTTATGATCAAAAAAGTAGTATGATCCTCGCTCGAAAGAATCTGCCTTGACAAATGGCTCCACATTGGGAACACGAAACAGCCATAATTTGTGTTCTCGGTGAAAAAACCAGCCTCTGTTACACCTGTGTCCAGAGACCCAACCTAAAACTATTAAAAAGCTGCTTTAAAACCATCCTTCATAGGACTAGTTTTTATGCCGTTACTTGCTTCACCAACAATAAAGTGTGGCCACTATGTTAACCAATGATGCAGATGGATCTGAAGCTTCAATCACATCTCTTTTCCCAACACTGCCCATGTTTCAGGCACATCAGAAAAATCCAAAATTGTCAGAAAACCGGATGTTGGAGAGACTACTTCATTTTGCTTGGTGTTCTCTTTTTGTTTTCTTTGGCATTGTTTGGAGAGCAGGAGGGAAGTCCCATGACTACTTACAACTCATCAGCTGCGTACAATTGAGCTTCGTCATTAGGCATGCTGCACAAAACAAGGGAGTCACAAATTCTTAAATCACCAATAACTGAGGACTTCAATGACCAAAAGTTATGACTTTCTGGGTCAACTTCTGCACAAAACTATATCATGGATGTCACCTTTGTCTGACCATGAACTGGCCACAAGTTCCAATTCAGAAGCAGATGGAAATCATGAACAGTGAGACCCAATTTTCCGAACATAAAGAGAAAAAATCAGCCAAAAAAATCACAAGGAGCAGCCAACGATGCTCTCGACTCACCTATAGAAGATGTAAAATAGAGTATCTTGCTGGAACTTGCTGAAATAGCCTGGCTGTATACACAATAAGCAGCAACAGCATCAGTTAAAGGCCTATATGTTTAGGGTTTAGAGTTTAGGATTAGTCACTCAACAGCATAAGCGAAACAGGTTGATATATGCAATATCTTGAAAGAGGCATGACTCTCAATCATCATCATCTCTGCCAATGATAACAATACATCAATGTCCTTCAAGATCATCCCTCGAGAGAAGGAAAAAAGTGAGGTACCTGCAATCGGGGTGCTTGCTGAACATAGCACTGAGGCACCGTGAATTCTGGGTCACCCCGAGTTGGGCCCTCAGCCCAAGGAGATGCAAATGTTTTGTACAAATTTTCTCTTGAGTTGAGGTTAAGCCCTAATGTGGTCAGGTCAGTCCCCAAGGCTAGAGTGGTCAAATCAGGGTCACTCATCCTTATCACACTTAACAAACCTAGCAAACCAAACTGTTCTGAGGCTCCTTGCTGTTCCACTTTCGCCAAATCTCTGGCTGACTGTTGTTGTGCAAGTTGCTGTTGTGGATGGCTTGCCCCTCCATGTCTTAACTGTGTTTGCTGATAATGGTGCACCAGTTGGTCATATGAGCCCAACCCTGGCGATCCACCACCTGATCGATGCACTTGTGTTTCCCCTCCCCCTGGTTGACCTACAGCCTGGACACTAGCCATTCCATATTCAGTACACAAGAAGCAGATATCTCATAAAATATGTTACGAGGCCTCAACATCAGCTTTGTGACCATCAGAAGCTTGAATCAAATGCAATTGAAACGTCCAATAGGGAGGAACCTGTAACTGTACAGAGTAACAAATAACTCTCATGAGAACTGAGAAATTTCCATACTCATGATTAAGAAAGCCAGAACAAGGGTTAAAACTTTTCCTTGAAGTAAAAGAAAGACTTCTAGATAAGGAATGAAAAACTGGGAAGAAGAAAACACCAAAGGGTAGAACTAAAACAAAGAACAACAAAACTAGCAGTATGAACAAAAGAGATTTTCAATTGTTCACAGACCATCAACAGTGACATTTATGATAGCTGCTTATCTATCACAATTTACCCACTAACTTCATCAGCTTCCTACAGTGGGTATAGGCCATTGTACTGAGATTCTGTCAAAAGTCTGGAAGCAACTGGAAGACTCAGCCACAATATGGACTAGTGACAACACCATAGCAGGGAAAACATAGAGAAAAATAGTGGGAGAAACCCAGAAAAAACACAGAAAAAAAAGGGATGTACAATAGAAAGAAAGAACTGTACTTGCCATATCTCCATTCCTCAAAACTCCTGCTGTTCATGTCAAATGCAATTGTCAATAGTGATTGGTCCCAGGATTGTGAGACCAAATTTTGCTCAGGGGGCAATGAACACAACACTAAGCCTCTCAACAATCATCACCTGTATGGTCAATTTTATATCAACATGATATGTAGGTCCTACCTGAGAGTGGTAAGAAGCCGAGAGGTCATGTGATGAAGGGAAGGAGTCAGCAATACTGGCATGTAGGTGCTGCAGGTCAGAGGCATTCATGGATCCCATCGACCCTGAAACAATGCCTGCCAACTGTTGCTGCAATTGACGGTGTGGGACATAGGACCCTCCTGGTGACATTCCCGCAGATCTCCCCATCTGCAGTATTGGGGCTTCCAATCATCAAATGTTTCACACAATCCTATGGGATCATGCATGTGCCCAAACTCAGCATTGGAGTTACTTGGTCATTTCATCTTTACACAAAATCTGCTTGTAAAATAAACAGGTAGCTGTTTCTCTTATCATTCTGGTACTGAATAGAGTACCAAGCCATAAGACCAATGAAGGTATCACAGCTTGAAGAAGCTGAAACTATCACAAGATGGTTGAAAGGCCTCTGGTTTCACAGACAGGATTTCCACTTATTAATTGTCCCAGATTGACCCTGAGGAGCAAATACCATAATTACTTGTAAGACAAAACACCTCTACTCCACAGAAGTGCTCAGCTACTCTGAAAACAAGAGTTTTGTAAAGACCACTGGCACTCTGGACTACACTTACATGAATCTGTGACACAATGGACAGGTTGTAGGTGTGTGCTGGCCCTACAGTCAGGTGCCAGACTATGCAGTTCTGATTGGCCCCACACTACCTTACTTCTAAAATGCAATGTGATATGACAGTGTCACAAGCATCTTGCTCTACACACATGTAAGGTTTGAAGAGCAATATTGATAGCAATCAAAGAAAGGAGATTTTGTACTAGTTGTAGGTAGCTGGGTACAGAAACCTTTGGACATAACTGAGTTTCTGCTGGGGGACCAGCAGTACCAGAAAGACTCAGCCATGATGCTGGCTTGCTCAACAAAACACAAAAAAAGAAGCAGATAACAAAAGAAACCAAGACGAAAGAGAAACCCAAAAAAGGCAGAAACACCCAAAAATTGCCAAACAAAGGAAGAGAGGAAAGAAACCACATGAGAGTAACAATCACTCAAAGATTCCAAAACATAAACACCAATAATCAATTTTTTAATTTATCTTCAGGAAACCTCTGGATTGTTTTAGTAGAAACTATTAAGAGCATTTTAAGTCTTTGAAATGCTGGTCAAGCTCACAATTTGAGCTACCAAGAGGTTCTTTCAAGCTATAAAACATTGAGAGAACCCTATAAAACTGACAATTGGCTCCTCCAAATTTGGCCAAATCTGAAATGTGTTGGAATCCACATGAGGCAAACAAAAAGGATGCTGATTCCAGCATATTCTTGCTGAAAACACCATCAAAAGTCAATTTTCAATCCTTTTAAACCTTGGGCTATTGTTGGATGATCAAAGAAATTGCAAGAGACAGCAGTAGTAGTACAATTAAGCTCACAAAATGGTCTTCTCATATATGGCACCACAAGTGAAGTCTTTGTCCACATAGATGAAGTTCAAGAAATCATGGGAATCAGGAACTAACAGCTTGTCTACAAACCTTCTTAGTGACAGTAACTTAGAAAAAATGACTAGAAAAACATCAGACTTCAAAAAAGACGTTTCAAAAGATTTCATTGCATATATGTGAATGCACAATTAGTACCAATTGTGATAGCAATTGGCTGCCTAAAGATGGACTGACAAAACAAAGGATTGGATAGCTTCATGGAAGGAACTTAGCCACTTTGAAATTAGGCTTCATGGGATTTTCACAGAACTCCGAAGCCACACAACAAAAAGGAAGTCAAGGGTCACCCTTTTGCTTTAGCCTTATAACCAGGAATGATAAAGGCTCAAACAACATCTGGAAGCAGTGAGCAAGTCTGTACCGGGAAATGTTGAGACTGCACTGTGGCTGATAGTACAGTTTCGTGCTGCTGCTCCTTGTGGTGTTGTGACTCTGTTGTCATCTCACTATTGCCTCCTGCAGCCATTACAAGCAAATGCCCACCTGAGATAACAGTGACACAGATGACCAAGAATTTTTTGCTGGAAAGAGAAATCATGTCCTGCTGCCTACCATCACAACATCACATCTGTCCAGACTCCGTTGTTGGATTTCAAAGAAGACACCCTATCCAATGGGCCTTGCAGCTATGAATAGGACAAGACCGATCTTCAGTTGTTTGTTTGTGTAGTTCTAGCTGGGAGAATACATGAGAAACCACACAAACAGAAATAGATGACGTCACCTCTGAAACCAGGTAAGGCAGGAAAATCTTCATTTTGTATCGTAAACTCCTGATTTTGCTGGACAATGGCATTCACAGAAACCCCTTGCTTTCTCAAAGAACCTGGAACAGCACCAGCAGCACAACCCTGTCAGGCCACAATCGGAGTGTTCCAATACCTGTATATGCATATCCTGATTGTATTCCTCCAGCCCATCTGTGGAATGGAATCCACTGTTTGGGTCAGCTTTGTGACTGACTTATTTGAGGTCCTCATGTGTACACAGGGCACCCAGAGTGTAATCCTTAAGATTCTATCTACACCTTGAAGTCCTCCAGAAATATCTTATACACAAAGACCTGAATGCCCTTCCCTATTATTCTTATCTCCCTGCACTCATCACAAGATAACTGTTTGTGGAATGGCAAACCAAAAAACACACCTACTGGTCCCTGAAGCCCTCCAGATGATGACTGGCGGGTACCAAGCTGAGGAAATTCACTGATGTCAAAGGCTAACCCATCATTTGCACCACCATCACTAGTTAGACCGATGCTGCCAAGTTGCCCATTTCCTGAAGGTACTTGGCCTTGGATGCCTGAGCCTGGTGAGGTGGAGAAATTGCTTCCTAGCAATGAGATGCCTTTTGGAGAACCTGCACTGACCAAATTCCAAGCTTCATCATCACAGAGAAGGGTTGAGACAGAAACCCATGGTAAATGTCATACTTGTACTAGTACTGCAAAACTCTGAATCTGAGAGATCAATACCTCGGCTGATCATGGCAAGCAAATCACTGGAAGGGTTGTACGTTGATGATGCCATATTCACACCTTGTTGCAGTATTGAGGTTGCAGACCGCCCAGGTCCTTGCCCACCCATTCCACTACCACTAGTTAAGGGCCCCATATTCACACGTGATCCATTCAGATTCTGCACATCTAGACCCACCCCGGCATTCAATGCTCTTGTAAGACCACCGCCCCCAACAAGGCTTCCTCCTCCACCACCAATGCCACCAACAGAACTTGCAATACGGGGGCCACTTGCTCCCAACCCTGAGAAGGATCCACGATTCCCAACAGTAGGAGCCCCCAGGGATCCACCAGGACCTGATCCACCTCCTCCATTGCTGCTGCTACTGAAGGCATGGTTGCCCACTACACTAATTCCGGAGCGGCTTGTCATAGGTGTATGTCCATGAAGGCCGACATGTGATAATTGCTATGACCCCAACAACAAGAAGCCCTGGATAACATGAGTATACTGTAGCAATACCAGATCATGATGCCAAGTCAAGTCCTCTGGAATCAGAATGTACTTGAAACAACAGATCCAAACTAGGCAAAACTCTTTCAAGGGCTAAGGAGAAAGATCATGGACATCAAATGGCATAGTGAACTTGGGCATATTCAGGTCTAATGATGGCCATGGAAATATATATGTGCAAAAGAACAATGCTTAGATGAGCATAATACATCAAGGTCTCTTGTGGAAATATGGTTTAAGAACATGGAGAGCAAAAGTTTTTCTTTCCAGAGAAGAGTGAGCATGATGAACCTGAGGCACACCAACAGGCAAGCTGTTGGATGAATAACGACCTCCAGTGGGTTGATGTGTTCCAGTTGAAGGTCCACCTGCCATCCCCTGATTCCGTGATGACAATGCATTCTGAACACTCTGCATACTGTAATTTGCTTGAAGGTTGTGCAACCCTTGCAGAGTCCCAGCTGCACAGACAGCAGCACTCAAAAAGATTGAGGGACCCACACAATCAACATTTCATGTGCAGGAGAAACTTTTGCAGACATTATTCCCCGATGAGACTAGCAGGTCCCAGAAAACAAACCCCCCTTAAAAAAAACACAGAGCAGACACAGTTGTAGCCATTTCAAAAACTGCAAAGATTTTTTCTCAAACCTTATTCTGCAAGAAAAAGAATCTCACCTCCATGGTGGACAAATGGTTGTGTTCCAGATTGAGCTGAGAATGAGGATGAGGCAAATGGCCGCACTGAGCTGCCGGAGTCGAGAACCATTGAAGCTGAGCTGTTAAGCATGGACTGCAAACACAAACAAAAAAATACCTTACCAACACTAAGTATACACATCTACCTCAATTTACAATCAGGCCAAAAACCCCTAAAAAAACCCGAGAGCCTAGAAAGCCCTAACTAAATGCTTGCTTCCAGACACTGATGGCATTGCAGGATGCCCAATCAAAAAAACAAAAAGAAAATACAAAAAAACAGATACAGAGTGAGCTCAAACACGAGGGAAAAAAAAACACACGCACAGCGAAGAAAGAACAAATTTCAGGAGAAAAACGGAGGAGGGTTTGTGCACCTCTTTGCCATTGACGTCATGGCGAAACGGAAAGTACATGTTGGATTTTTGCTCAAGCTCTAAATTGAATCTCCTTTCCCTTGCCACCATCTCCAACTTCCCATCTCCAGCTCCTCTTCCCCTATTTCAAAATACCGCTGCTGCTGCTGCTGCTACAAACTCCCCAGAGCAAGAGCACCTATTATTAGGGTTAGGCACCATCCAAGCGAGAGGAGCAAAGCAAGAGCGGAAAAAGGAAAGTTAACAACAGACCCAACCTACCTCTCAGCACCATCATCAACAACAAGAGAATTAGGGTAACCGACAGACAAACATGGGCAGCAGCAGCAGCAGCGGCCCAAGTGGAAGCCCAGAGGTTCAGGATTTTGCCAAACAAACGAGAGAGGGCAGCAAACAAGCAGGCAAGCTGGTTTTACCGGAAGCTGGCTGAGTCGAGAGCTGAGCTTTGCAAAAAGTTTTTTGGAGGTTTGAAGAAATTGGGTGCAATTGGTTTTTGTATAAGCTGATGCTGCAGCAGCTGCTCTATGTTTGGACCAGCGAGCCAGCGAGCGAGCTTCTCTCTTTCTCTCTCTCTCTATCTCTCAAGGTTGCAAACTATGTCTGCCTGCCTGCCTGCCTGCCTCGTCGCTGCCTCTTTGCTTGCGCACAAACCCTGCGTCTAACCTTGAAGCGCACTGGTTCTCTGGTTTCAACCGTGCGTCTCATGCAAGCGCGCGCTCTCGGTTGTGCAATTGCGCATTAATCCAACCGTGCGTCTCCTGCAAGCGCGCGCTCTCGGCTGTCCAATTGCGCACTAATCCAACATCCCGGGGATGGATGAAAGATTGGATGGATGGACGGATTGATTGCTGGCCATTCTGCCCGCTGTGAAATTTTCTCGGGTGTCAGCCCCTATGTATTTTCTGGACGGGCAACTTGGTCGACAAGAGTGTGCCCCAGATCAATGTTCCAAGTGGGCAGCTTACCTGGGCAGAAGGTACCCCCCATAAATGTTCTGAATGAAGGGGGAGAATGTGCCCGAGAAATTTGAGAATGGGTGGGACCAACTTACATGGGAAGAATGTGTCTGAGCAATTTCAAAACGGGCAGACTGAAATGGGTGAAAATGTGCTCAAGTTTTTCATAATGGGCAGATAAATTTCAGAATGTGTGCCAAAAATTCAATACATGCAAATTGAGTTGGGTAAAAATGTCCATTGCTTGGGTTGTTGTTCCATGGCCCTTTTACTTATTTTGATGAGAAGACTTTAAATTCAAAGGAAAAAAAAAGGGGAAAAAATAAAATGAAGGGAGACAAGAGAAGGAGAGAAGGAGACCCAAAAAATATCATGGTTCTTTATCCCATAGAAAGCAAAATTTGTTAAGAAAATGTTGAGTTTCCATGTTCAAGAACAAAAACTAGAAGACATCCTTCACCTACCACAAATAAAGTAGAAATGGTCAAAAGGTTTGCAAGTGATGAAAATCCATAAGTAGCCAACCCCATAACTACAACCCAACATAGGATTGTGGAGTGCTTCAACATTTAGAACACAATTGAAACCTTTCTATTTAAAGTAAATGGTTAGGACCAAGAACGAAGGATGTTTAAGACCTTTCATTCCCCTAAACATTATTAGAACAAAGTTGGAAAAATCATAACTTGCTTATGTAAAGTTGAAGATTTATATTGTTAGGGGAAGAAAATGATCTCCCAAGTGGTGAACTTGATAATTTCACTCCTATGTTTGGGCTACCTTTCATGTTGCAAAACTAAATGTAAAAGATGTGTGGGCTAAAGATTTGCATATGTGGGATCAACAATGACAATGTTTAAAAAGCTTTATTCTCCATCCTTCGAAAGGACAATGTCAATGCGATAGATCTAGATGTTTGAAGCACATGAGGCAGAACATATAATTGTTTTTAAACCACATGAAAATTAGCTTCCTTTGCAATGGATGCAAAGACATCACATATGGTGTTAAGTGTTTCGATGCGTTCATTACTTGTGAACATTGCAATAGATGGATACCCAAAAAATCAATGGATGATTGTAGACACAATGAAGGATGGGGTAATCAAGCGAGATTTATATGGTGATGGAAAAGATTGTTGATGAATGGCAAAACATGAATAGGATTGATCACATAGTGAATCAAACATTTCAACCTAAGCCTAAACATGAAAGGATGCAAGTTCAATGAATGTTGGACATCTCATTAGAAAGAATGTTAGAAAGGATTGTTAATGTAAACATTCTGAAATGGAATCTTGAAGTCATTTGATTTATTTATTGATGAGTTGTCCAAAAGAGGAAAAACATTTGTTGGCCATTAGAGACAAGAGGTTGTGGGCTACCTTCAATTGTTGTTGGAAAGGAAGGGTGCTAGAATCAATGTGAAACAAAGTCTCCAACATAAAAGGATGATGATCAAATAGAAATTGAAAGGTGAAAGATGAAATAATTAATTTGCCTAATCATCCCCAAGAATGTAATCAATTGGGTAGCCATAACAATGGAAATGAAACCAATGCATCCTAGGGAGATGGGAATAGAGGCTTAGTGATGAGCTAAATGTCTTTTGGGACCATCAAACAATCTTGCAACTACAATACACTCGAGCACTTAAAATAAAGATAGGTTGAATGACATAAGAAATTTTGAGAATTTTGAATTAAAAGGGATGCACTAAAGAAAGTATGATGAACATTGTAGAAAACAACGAATGAAAATCACAAAAGCTACTTGAAAATCACCCATCTTCTTGTTTGAGCTTATGATATGGAATCTTCAATGAAAGAAGAGTGAATGAAGTGGATTCCATTATAATACCCAAAGCCTTGAACCCTTTGAAAGGAATGTTAAACAAGGATAATGAGGTGAAATCATTAAGTAAATCAAAGATGGACCAAACTACAAATTTGTGGGGTTGGATTAAAAAATTAATTTTAGAAAATTTTAAGAATAAGAATTCAAATGATGCAACTATCAAATAAGGAAAGCCTACAATGTGAATGAATGATGGTGAAGAATAAACACCTAAAAAATCAAGTTATGATAGAACAAAAAACTCAAAAATGGGCTAAAACAAACAAAGGTCTACCAAGGGGGTTACCTCAATGGCTCCCATGGTTAAAGGGATCATAGTGAGCTCACCTTTAAGGTTATGATGGTTATAGAAAAAAAAATCACAAACATAAAAACTATGAATGAAAGGTAGGAATTCCACAATGCCACCATCAACAACACATAATTTTTAAAACATCATAATGTGAAACATTTAGTTAAATGCATTGGACACATTATTTTGTAGGAGCACTCAATTAGGATGGAGATCAAGGGTGCGTCAAATGCCATGAATGTTGTGACCTTAGCTTTCAGTTCACGACCAATGCAAGGGCTTCCAATAGTGCAGGCTAAAAATGAAGCTCAGAAATCACATTTTATGCTCCCATGAATGTAGGAAGGTGTGAGGGAATGAACCCACACACTCCCAAGTGGGTTCTCATTTTGGGAGTTGGAGGCCCAATGGACTCCCAAATTTTTAGAGAGCGATTATAGGGGTCAAAACTCATTGGATTGAAGAGTTCTTTGTATCATTGAAAATCTCTTGGAACATAGATGTTAAAAATGGGTTTGCACGTCCCATTTGAATACTTAAAACACAAGTTATGGCCAAAAGAAGGGTCGAGAGTCAAAATGCCAATTTGACTTCTAACCATTAAAAGTTGGAAATTGCCTTCATCTACTTATGTGCAAGTGGCATGTCACATATCATTGAAAAGTTCTTGACAAGCATTACAACTTTTCTTCAGACCTCATTTCAATCAAAAGTCTACAAAAAAAAGTTATGAGCTTCCAAAATTGTGAGAGTCCTAATTTCAACATAGTTTTGCTAAAGTTATAATGTAATTGCACATGGGTTCATACCAAATACCATGCTTGTATGGGATGATAATGTATGTGCTAATTGGTAGTTGCCACATTGGATGTGTTCATGTGCGAAACAATTGTATAATCCACATCATTGTATTTGGGTGCATGAGTTGCATATTACAACCATATAACAATTAAAACACGAAGTTGATGCACATTGACCAAAATTGTACAATCGACAAAAATATGTTCAAAATATTCCATACCCTTGTAACTTCCCTAAAATTCATGTGCAATTAATCATTTTTTAGTGGAATTTGATATTAAAAAATGATCATATTTTTCACACAAAATTGCAACCTAATTGGGTGAAAGCACGATTAAGTATGCTCAAAAAGTGGGTCTAAATTGTTATAATCATATTTTTACACATAAAGTAAAATCAAAATCTTTTCAATCATTTTAAAACCATCATGGTGCACAATATTGAGTTTATAGTATATTGTATACAAAGTTTAGAAATTTTTAGTGTAATAAAAGTAGGTCAAAAATATTTTTGAAATTGAATACTAGAATTGTGTTAAAAAATAATTTAAATTAAAATATTGATATGTTATTACTTTTACTTTGGAAGTTGAAAGTGCATAAGTAAATTTTGAATGACCATTAACCAAGAAAATAAAAATATTCAATGTTTCATCTACTTCAAACCTACTTTGTTTGTTAGACAACACGAAAAATAAGAAATTCTACTTGCATTTTAAAAAAATTACTTATCTCTATTTTAAATATATGATTCTTCAATATCATTGACATAAAGTCAAAGAATATGTTCATATTGATCATTAAATTTAATCATTTAGAAAAAATTAACATGTTAAGGCTTGATTTATGGAACTACTTTACACTTTTTTTGACAAGGATCACAAAATGTATACTTGATCATGCTTTCACCCACTTATAATGTAAAGGAAAGTTTATGATAAAATGACCCATTGCATGTGTAACTATTATTGAAATAACACACTTATATATTTTCAATTGGACTTAAGATTCAATTTTTTTCATATAACTTATGTATTGTGATGTAATATATATTCCAAAATGATGTATAAAATCAAAATTTGTCAACATTTGAGGCTAAGAAAAGACT
>Ga0116228_10001414_pt1 | contig 19921 bp, 19 predicted proteins | sample S1TSphfallax_2_FD_89694 | JGI IMG/M metagenome (GOLD analysis project Ga0116228, IMG submission 89694) | Host-associated microbial communities from peat moss isolated from Minnesota, USA - S1T2_Fc - Sphagnum fallax MG | ecosystem: Host-associated > Plants > Peat moss > Unclassified | place... | reverse complement strand
GGGCTGTAGGGTGAAACACCGAGTGAAGAGAAAAGTTGTGACCAGGCTGGACCCCGGCGGTCGCCAAACTGTGATGAAAGTCCGCCCGCGCGACTACCTGGGTATTCGCACGCGCCAAATTCCCGCCTTGACAAACGCTCTTAACCGCAGAAACAGATCTTTGGAACCTGGTAGCGCGGATCGCGGCCGGGCGCAAAGCCCGCGAACTGGATCCCGCCGCGGCGGCGCTCCGGCAGTGCGTGGAACTCAGCCGTGACGACGACAACGTGGATCCCGTCGTCCAGCTTCGCCTCAGAGACATGTTGGAGTTCGTCGAGCGCCTCAGCCGTTGGTACGACCAGATGATCGCCTTGCCCCGCTCAAAGATGTCGTCGCTCGTGAAATTGGGCGGCGGGATCGCACGCCTGCTGGACCGCGGTGGCAAGCGCAGTCGGGATCAGGCCTGAGCCAGGAGCCTCGCGGCTGGCTCAAAATCCGCCCCCTGGCCAGCGCTGCCGCCGAAAAAGCCTTGCAAGACCTTGTTTTCTAAGCATTACGCGCTCCGCCGGGCGGTACGTCACAGTTTCGCACCTGGATCAGATGAAAAGAATTGGCGGACCTCAAGTTTTTTGTCGCCTGACTTTCCCGGCCGCTTACTGGATTATGACCAACGAAGTCTTGCGTTGTGAGACCGCCAGGAGATTCAAGTCCCATGACCGCCATTCCGTCGAAACACTATCTGCTCGCATCCGATTTTGACCAGACCTTGAGTTTCAAGGACTCGGGACTTGTATTGAGCGAGATGCTGGGCATCGAACGATTCGAAGAGCGCGTGGCCGGCCTTGCGCAATCGAACCTCGTTCAGCAAGGCGGAGAGCTCGCCTACCTGATCCGCCACGATCCTGAATTTCGTGGAGTCCGGCGCGAACATCTCATCGAAGTCGGTCGTCGCGTGCGGCTCAAGAGCGCGATACCGGCACTGGTCGACTTCATGAAACGGGGCACGGAGGGTTATGAATTTTCGTTCTTCGTGATTTCGGCTGCCCCGCGGGAGATCGTGATATCGGCGCTGGACGGCATCGTCGCGCCCGAGAATATCTACGGAACGGAGCTCGAGTTCGATTCGACCACGGGCGAAGTCCGCGCGGTCAAGCGCGTTCCCGCGGGCTACGGCAAAGTTGCCGTCATCGAGGAGCTTGCCGGCCGGCTCAAGATCTCTCCCGACCGCGTGATCTATGTCGGTGACGGCAGCTCCGACATCCACGTCATGCTGCATGTCAATAACCACGACGGGTTTACGATTGCGGTGTCGGAAAACAAGCAACTGTCGAGAATCGCGCAAAGCACGGTGCTGAGCGACAACGCGTTCAGCATCATGGTCCCGATCTTGGATCAGCTGCTGCATTGGCGCACGGGCAGCATCCGGGATTTGTTCGAATCGTATGGATTGACGCTCAATGAATGGGAGCGCGATCGCACCGACCGGGTCAAGATCAGCGAGCTGTTAGCGCTGCATCAGCGTGAACAGGCGGCGACGGCATGAGCCCGGTCACGATTCAGTCGCTCGGCTGGACCGCGACCGCCGTCTTCGTCGGCTCGTATTTTTTCCGTAAGCCATCGCTGTTACGTGGCGTGCAGATGGGCGGTGCCCTGCTTTGGGTCACTTATGGTGTTCTGATCGACGCCGTTCCGGTCATCGTCGCCAATGTACTGGTGTTCTCGGCGGCAGCATGGACCGCGCTACGCGCCGAGCCCTCCCCCGCCGCTGAAATCTAGCGGATCTGCGAGTCGAGTCGCGCGCATCAATGGCCGCCGCCGTCCCCTCCACCGCCTCCGCCGCCGTCCCCACCGCCGCCGCCATGACCCCCGTCACCATGACCGCCATGATGACCGCCATGATGACCGCCATGATGACCGCCGTGGTGCGATCCGGAATCCCACCAAGCACCTGAGGAGGCGTCACCGCCGCAGAAGTCGTCTCCGCCCGAATCGTCCCCGTCCGATCCGTCCAAGCGTCGGCGTCTGCGCGGTACGTCGTCCCTGTGCCTCAGGACGGCGGTACCAATGACGAGGCCGATGACGGCGCAGGCAAACAGCAGGATGACAGCGGGCGGCATGGACGTTTCCCTCCAATGGAACACGGTCTGCGCCGCATGATACCTCGTCGTTTCGGCGGCGACGACGGCCGCATCCCCGCGCGGTGGTCGCCCCGACGATGGAGCGGTCGCCACAGTGATTTTTGATCGAAATAATTCCCCGCAGTCATCGTGCTGTAATAATTTTGTGAGCGTGCGAGTCGGGTTCTTCTGACCTGAACGGGCGGGTCGCACCGCTCGACCGACGCTTAGGATCGCATCGATCATGCGAAGCCCTACGGTGCGGATCACAAGCATGCTAAGCCAACTCGATCCGGCTTCGGCGCTGGCCTTCGGTCTCTTGATCTTTGCGTTGATCATGGTCATCGCCTTCGAGGCGACGAACGGTTTTCATGACGCCGCCAATGCGGTCGCAACCGTCATCTATACGAAGTCGCTGGCGCCCGGCTGGGCCGTCGTGTTGTCCGGCGTCATGAACTTTCTCGGCGTCATGATCGGCGGCATTGCCGTGGCATACACGTTGGTCGAATTGCTGCCCCCCGAGGTTTTGTCGCCTCCGGACGGCGGTCCCGCAGTCGCGATGCTGGTCTCCCTGTTCACCGCAGCTCTTTCCTGGAATATCGGTACCTGGTGGTTCGGCCTCCCCAACTCGAGCTCGCACTGCTTGATCGGCTCGCTGATCGGTGTTGCGATCGGTAATGCCGTGGTCCGCTCGCGAAGCGTTGCGGAGGGCGTGCATTGGGCACAGCTTTGGAAAGTTCTCGAGGCGCTCGCGCTGTCGCCCATTCTCGGCTTCCTGCTGGCCGGCGCGCTGTACTGGCTGTGCCGCCGGTATCTGCACGACGAGCACCTCTATGAACCGGTCAAGGACAAACCGCCGATCTGGTGGCTGCGCGGCGTCCTGATCCTTACCTGCAGCGGGGTGAGCTTCGCGCACGGGACGAACGACGGACAAAAGAGCATCGGCCTCATCATGCTGACCATCATCGGCCTGTTTCCGGCAACCTATGCACTGAATCCCGATTCGCATCTCTCGTTGCACGAAATCGCCGGCATCGTCCGTGATGCCGAGCCCTTGATCCGACGCTACGGCGACGATCAAAAGGACGCGGCCATGGGACTTGCAAGCGCCATCGAGCGGCAGGCCGGTCCGGGAAATACCGATCCCACCGGCCAACACCCCAGGCTCGCGGCGGGACCGAATCAGCCGCTCGAGCGACAACGGGCGTCGGTACGTGACGACGTATATCAGGTGGTATCGCAGTTGCAGCACGTCGAGGAAGCCAAAGGAATCGACGCCGAGCAGAAAAAGACGGCTCACGAGCTGGCAGGACGCCTGGGAAAGTCGGTCGAATATGCGCCCTTGTGGGTGCGGCTGTTGAGTGCGGTCTGCCTCGGCATCGGAACGATGCTCGGGTACAAACGCATCGTCACCACACTCGGTGAACGCCTCGGCAGCGTTCACCTGACCCCGGCTCAGGGTGCTTCGGCGGAGCTCGTCTCCGCTGCGCTGATCGGCACCGCCGGCTTTAGTGGTCTGCCGGTCAGTACGACGCATATCGTGACCTCGGGAATCGCCGGAACGATGGTGGTCTCCGGGGCCGGTTTGCAATACAAAATGGTGTCCCGCATCGCCGTCGCCTGGATATTGACGCTGCCGTTCACCATCATTGTGGCGGGCACACTCTATTACTTTCTCGCAGGTCCTGGTCGGTAACGGCGGGCAACGGAGGTGTGCATGCGACATAGTTTGTTCGGCGTCCTATTGGCGGCGAGCTTGCAGTCGGCAGCCGCTTCGGCCTCCCCCACCGAGCCGACCATGGCACAGATGCAGTGGCATCGGCGCGTGCTCCTCGTCTCGACCGCCGACGCGGAGGATCCCCAATTCCGCGCTCAGCAGCAGGCGCTGTCGGACTGGACGGGAGGCGATGACCGCGACGTGACGGTCGTGCGCATCGAGCGCAACTTGGTGTTCGGCGCGCGCGAAGGCGCCGGCGAGCTGCGCCGGCGCTATCGCCTGCCGGCCACGAGCTTCGCGGTCGCGCTCATTGGCAAGGACGGGCACGTGGCAATACGCTCCCCCACGGCATTGACCGGAGCGCAGTTGCAGGCGGCCATCGATGCCATGCCCATGCGCAAAGCGGGACAGCGTTGAGGCGTGCTCGCCGCCGGCGCACTCACGGCAGCCCGATCAACACCTCGACGCCCTCGATCTTGACCGGATACGTGGCAAGATCCGCGGGAGTCGTCGACATGAACAACAGTTTCGCTTTGCCGACCGCCTTGCCGTTCGTCAGATCGAACCGAGCGCCGTGCCGGGGGCAGGTCACGATCCGGCCGTCCAGCTTGCCGTGACACAAATTCTCGGCCATGTGCGTGCAACGCCGCGACACGGCGTAATAAGAGTCCTCGATCTTGGCGAGCAGCAACTCCTGCCCGTCGATGTCCACGGCCTTCATCGCGCCATTGGCGAGTTCCGAAGTAGAGGCAACCGCCAAGAATTTCATACGAGCTCTCCGCTGGCCGAGTCTGATGATACCGCACCGCAACTCTCAGGCGACTTCATCAAAATTCTGAGAGCTGGTTCAGTTTCCGTTGCGGCAGCCGACATTACACTAACTTCAGTCCTAGCAGAGCCTGTTCATGCGTTCCAACAAGCCTGGGTGCAATGCCTGCCGGACGGCTGTGGCATTGCCCGAATTCACGATGGCCTTTCAGCCTATTGTGGATATCGAGACCTCGGAGGTGTACGCCTACGAGGCCTTGGTGCGCCCGATCGGCGGCGGCAGTGCCCACGATATCTTGAGCCAGATCACCGAGGACAGCCGGTATGCCTTCGACCAGTCGTGCCGTGTGAAGGCAATCACGCTGGCGGCGCGGCTCGAGATGAGCGCCCTGCTCAGCATCAATTTTCTGCCCAATGCGGTCTATCAACCGGCCGCCTGTCTGCAAAAAACCCTCGAGGCAGCCGAACAGGCCGGTTTTCCGATGCATCATCTGATGTTCGAGGTGACCGAGAATGAGCCGTCCCGCGACATTGGTCACTTGCAGGCGATCTTCGCCGAGTACAAACGCCACGGCATGATCACGGCGATCGACGACTTCGGCGCGGGGCATTCGGGACTCAACATGCTGGCGGACTTTCAACCCGACGTGCTGAAGATCGACATGGCCCTGACCCGCGCCATCAATACCGACCCGGTGCGCTACGAGATTGCGCGCGCGATCACCGGACTGTGCAAGGCCTTGCACATCTCGGTGGTTGCCGAAGGCGTCGAGACGATTGCCGAAGCGGTCACGCTCCGCGAACTGGGTGTGCGGCTCTTTCAGGGCTACTTGTTCGCGAGACCGAGCGTCGAGCAGCTGCCTGCGGTGTCCGAAGCCGCGGTCGCCGGAGTACACCGCGCACACGAGACCGCGCTCCTCGCGGGGCTGCCCGAGCCCGACTCCCGCGCCCGCGGCTGAATCGGGTCAGCGGCCGCGTCTGCCCGCTATCGCGGCGCACCATGGATCGCGATTCCGGGCCTGCCCCGGGGCACCCGCAGGGATAGCGCCTGGTGCGCGCGCAGTATAAATTCCCTGCTCAAACGGGACGAAGTCTTTCCGACGGGTCAGGATGCCGCAACGGGCGGCCACCGCCCTATGAGTCGTGGATAAATTAAGGATGACATGCCCTAGGCGCAACTCCGCCGTTCGCTGCCTCGCGATGAGCACGGAACGCCTGTTTGCGGCGCTCGCGCTGTTACTGACCGCGCTGCTTGCCGCTCCCGCATGCGCGGCCTGCAAGATCCCGCTGCCTACGATCTCGCTGCGCGCGCTGGACGATCGTACGGATGCGGATCCCGCCGCCGTCGACGCGGAAGTGAGCCGCCGCCTCGCCGCGCTGGCGGACACGGACAGCCTGCAGGCGGCGGAGCTCTACGTCGTTCAAGCCGAGGCCGCGAGCCTCATGAACAACCCCAGCAAAGTGCACGCCGCGGCCGCCGCAAGCCGGGCCAGGCTGCGGCGCCTGAGCGACGCCGCCATCCGCGATGCGCTCGAGTTCCGTCTGGTCTTGATCGAAGCCGATTCCTCGGTGAGTGACACGGAGTTCACGACGGCGCTCGCCGATCTCACGCGTCTGGAACCGACCATGCCCGCGGATTCTCTGCAGCACGCATGCCTGCTGATCATGCGCAGCGGTGTGAACCGCCGACTGGGAAAAAACGACGATTCCGTAAGCGACGGTTTGTTGGCGCATCAAATCACCACGGCAGCCAACGCGCCATCGGCAACGGCGGACGCCGCCTTCGAACTCGCCTATACCTATTGGCGCGCAGGGCTGCTGCTCGACGCCATCAACATGGCGGATGAGGTGATCGATTACAGTCGCTCGGCAAAGCTGCCGGGGGAACTCGCACGCGGACTGCAGGTCAAGGCCTGGATCCTGACCCGGATGCAACGTTACGCCGAAGCCCTGGCCGCCATCGCAGAAGCGCGGCAACTCGATATCGGTCTCAGCAACACGGCGGACGCCGCCTACGCGGATCTCGGCCGCTGCGATGTGTTGCTCAAAATGGATAGGCTGGACGAGGCCGAGGGTTCCTGCGTCGAGGCCGAGCACGAGTGGACCGCCGCCGGTCGCCTCGATCAGCTGCCGAGAGCCGAGGTGGTGCGCGCCGACATTGCCCTCGCGCGCGGCGATCCGCGCGCAGCACTCGCCCGTCTCAACCCGATTCTCTCCGCCGATTTGGGTAAGGTGCCAGCCAGCCTACTGCCGGATCTCTACCACAGCCGGTCGCGCGCCTTCAGCGAGCTCGGCCGATACCGGGAGGCACTCGCGGATCTGAACGCCGAAGAGCGCTTGAACGAGTCGGGCGATCGGGATCGGCGTAACATCGCAGCGGCCATCTTGAAAGGGAATTTCGAAGCAGAAGCCGCAGCGAACAACATCCGACTGCTGCGCGCCGCGGCGGACAGCGAGAGGCTGCTCGCGGATCGCCAGACACTGATCAGGAATATCACGGTGATCGTTGCGGCTCTCCTCTCCGCGGCAATCCTGCTGCTCTGGTGGAATTGGCGCCGGCGCAAGGAAAGCGAGCGTCTGCGCGAGGTGCTGCAGGAGCGTAGCGCCTTCGTCGGGCGCCTGACCGCGGGCATTGCCCACGAGTTCAACAATCAGCTGACCGTCATGCAGCAGGGTTTGGGGATGCTGGCAAATCGGCCGTCGATTGCCGGTGATCCCGTCGCCGAACTGCTCATCGGCGAGATGCAGAGGGCGAATCGCGCGTCGTCGGAAATCACGGCGCAACTGCAAAGCTTCGGTCGACAACAGAGTCTGAATCCACAAAACATTTCCTTGCAGGAACTGTTCGCACGGATCGCTCCGACCATCGCCATGGTCGCCGGCGACAAGGTACGCGTCGAGGTGGACTCGGGCTCGCCGCCGGCCGTGGTTTGGGCGGACGAACGACAGCTCTCCGCCGCCTTGATCAATCTGATTGCCAACGCACGGGACGCCATGCCGGCTGGCGGTACGGTGAAAATCCGGGCTGATATGCCGCAAGCATCGCGTACCACCATAGCGGTCAACGATCAGGGCACCGGCATGACACCGGAGGTCCTGAGTAAGGCGACCGAGCCGTTCTTCACGACCAAGTCGCTGGGTTCGGGATCGGGTCTCGGACTCAGCATGGTAGACGGCTTTGTTACGCAGTCCTGTGGATCGATGCGGGTCGAGAGCGTCATCGGCCATGGCACGACCGTGACCCTCGAATTGCCCGCGGGGAGCAAGGCGTCGTGACCGGCTCTTCGAGTGCATCGCGGCCCGAGCGCGCGCATATCCTGCTCGCCGAAGATCACACGATGTTGCGCGGCTTCCTCGAAATGTCGCTCACCGCCGAGGGCTTCCGGGTGACCGCGGTCAAGAATGGAGATGAAGCCCACGCCGTGCTCGAGAACGGCATGCAGGCGGACCTTCTGTTCAGCGATATTCGCATGGCTGGGGCTCTCGACGGACTGCAGCTCGCTTGCTGGGTCCGCAAGCATCGGCCCGCCATGGCGATCCTCTTGCAGACCGGGTTCACCGAGCTGTTGACCGGCGACTTCCCGGTGCTGCGAAAGCCGTATTCGCCGGCCGAGCTGATCGACGCAATTCGTGCGGCGCTGCCAAAGCCTTCCGTGGGGTGCGCGCGATGAAATCGGCGAAAGACAAGCTTGTGACTCCAATCAGCCTGTTCGACCCTCCACCCCAGGCGGTCGCCGCAAAGCTCGGCAGGCGCACCGCCGCTATCAAGACTTGGATCGAGTCGAAACCAGGCGCCGAGGGGCGTGCATTCACACCGCGCATGAATTCGCCGCCGCTGGCCATCATTTACAAGGTCATGGGCAAGATGTTCGCGATTCTATCGGTTCGCGGTGTCGAGGACGTGATCCTGAAGTGCGATCCCAATTTGATTTCCATTCTGCGTAAGGAGTACACCGGGATAGGCCATCGTTCCCATCTCGATCGGCGCTTCTGGATCAGCGTCCGTCTGGATGCGGATGTGCCTCTCAAGCAGATCAAGCGCCTCGTCTCGTTGTCGTACGATCTTGTGACCACCAAGCTCACGGCGAAGCAGAAGGCCGCACTTGCGCAGCATCGAGGACCGTTGTCGCAAATCGCGCCCAAAGGGGTTACCGTATCGGCCGGCGGGTAAGGCTCTGGCCTACACGCTCAGAAGACACGACATCTCTTTGTCATCTACCGACCTCGGAGGTCTCATGAAACGGGTCACCGGCATTGGCGGCATATTCTTCAAAGCCAAGGATGCGAAGGCGCTGCAAGCTTGGTACAAACAACATCTCGGCATCGACGTCCAGCCATGGGGCGGAGCAGCCTTCACCTGGACCGACGAAGAAGGCAAGCCGATGGCTGGAACGACCGCCTGGTCCATTGCGTCTGAGCAGAGCACCCAGTTTGCGCCGAGCACCGTCCCGTTCATGGTCAACTACCGCGTCAAGGACCTGCAATCATTGCTCGAGGCCTTGCGCGAAGAAGGCTGCAACGTACTCGAGAAGACCGACGAATCCGAGTACGGCAAGTTTGGTTGGGTCATCGATCCGGAAGGAAACAAGGTGGAACTATGGGAGCCGCCGGCCGGCGAATGACCGCTGAGCGCAATCACTCACGGTGCGAAAGTCCCGGCAGAGCGCTAGCTCGCCGCCGCGTCAGTGCGCAGTCCGCCACGCCGATTCGATGCGCTCCACCGTCCGATGCACCGCCGCCGCGGGCACGGGGTGACTGAACAGGAATCCCTGCCCGATATTGCAATCGTGTTCGACCAGCCATTGCAATTGCGCCGGAGTCTCGACTCCCTCCGCAATCGTGTCCATCGTCAGCGAGTCCGCCATGCGAATGATAGCCTGGGTCAGGCTGCGCGAATGCTCGTCGTCGGTCAGCGCCGCCGTGAAAGACCGATCCACTTTCAGGCAGGTCAGAGGCAACTGGCGCAGATAGGACAGGGATGAATAGCCGGTACCAAAGTCGTCGAGGGCCGTCGTGATACCGAGCTTGCGCAGATTCTGCAGCACTTTCAAAGCGAGTGCCGGGTCCGACATGATCACCGATTCGGTCAGTTCGACTCCCAAGCAGTCCGGCGGCATGCGAAATTCGCTGAGCATCGCGCCGATGTGATCGACGAGCCTGCCGGACGTGATCTCCGTCATCGAGACGTTGACCGCGACCGGCAGGCTGCGAAAGCCGACCCGGCGCCACTCCGCCTGGGTGGCGATGACGGTCCGCACGACCCATTGGCCGATCGGCTTGATCAGCCCACTGTGTTCGGCGATCGGGATGAATTCGTTCGGCCCGATGGCCCCCCGGGTCGGGTGCTCCCAGCGGGCGAGCGCTTCGAGACCCACGACCTTACCCGTCACCAGGTCGACCTCCGGTTGGAAGGCCAGCCACAGCTGACCTTTGGCGATGGCCTCATACAGATCCCTTTCGAGTTCGTAGGCGCTGACCAGGGCGAGTTCCAGCGCCGGATCGAATAAAATTGAACGCGAGCGGCCGAGCTTTTTTGCGCTGTACAGGGCGAGGTCGGCACGACGCATCAAGTCGGTCGCGTTCGTGCCGTGCAGCGGCGGGATCGCAATGCCGATCGAAATGCCGAGACGCGTGGAATACCCCTCGAGATCGAAGGCCGGAAAGACGGCGGCGTGCAGGCGGGCGGCCATCTGCACGGCAATCGCGGAATCCGGCTGGTTCATCTTGGCGAGCAACATGAACTCGTCGCCGCCGACGCGCGCCAAGATGTCGGTCGGGCGGATCACCGCCGTCAGCCGTCTGCTCAATTCCTGCAGCATTCGATCGCCGACCGCGTGTCCCTTCGTGTCGTTGATCATCTTGAAGGTGTCGAGATCGATGAGCATGAGCGCGAAGTCGTAGCGGCGTTCGCTCAGATGGCGGGCGAGCGATTCCTCGAAGGTTCGCCGATTGAGCAGTCCCGTCAAATGGTCGTGATGGGCATGCCAGACCAGGATTTGTTGCAACTCCGAGTGCGTGCGGCGCTTCTCGGTATCGCTCAAGATGCGCAGCAGCCGCTCGCAGGCGTCCGCCTCGGTGCGCGACCAATCGCGGGCCCGCCCCGCGACCGTTTGTTTCCAGACCTCGAAGGAGCGGCGTGGCTGCAGCACGACGCGACCGTCCTGAGAGGTCGCGACGACCTTGGTGGGTGCTCCGGCCCAGCGCACTTCGGTCGTCACTTCGGGCCGCGTGAAGGCACAAAATTCGAGCTGCTCCCCCACCTGATGCGCAGCCAGCAGCCCAGCCGCCGCCGGCAGGCTGACCAGGGGCCTACCGCCTTCGGCGAGCAAGTCGACACGCTGCAGGACGCTCGACGGGTTCGCGTTTGCGTCGAATAATCGGGCCACTTCGTCGAACACCTCGGCGCGCGGCGGCACGGCCCCCGCGGACTCGCCGGCATAGCGCAGAGCGCCGACATTCGCGTAGAGACCGTCCGCACTCAGCGCCAATAACAGCTGCGACAACCAGCGATCCAGGACCGATTGGACATTTTCGTCGAGCAGGAGTGCCTGGTTGATCCTGTTCAGCAAATGCTCGATCAACAGTTTGTTGTGCGTCGATTCGAGCTGCGACAGCGCTTCGATCCGCACGGCCACGAACTCGGCGATGAGTTCGCAGACCTGACGCAGCGCATTGATCACGAGCTGCGAGGCGTTACGGGGCTGATAATGGTGGCAGGAGATCAAACCCCAAAGCTTGCCGTCACTCATGATCGACAGACTCATCGTCGCGCGAACGCCCATGTTCGCGAGATAGGTGCGATGCACTTCGGACACGCCCCGCAGCAGACTATAGCTTTGATCCAGGGCGAGGCCCCGAGGAAGCAAGGGCGGGATCAGCACGTCCGGCGTCGCCGACGCGTCTGCAATCACGCGAATCTTGCTGCTCGCGAACAAGGCGCGCGCCTGCTTGGGAATGTCCGACGCCGGGAAGCGCAGCCCGAGAAAACGCGACTTCAGGTCTTTGCCGGCTCGCTCGGCAATCACCTCTCCGCTCCAATCCGGTCGAAAGCGATACAACATCACGCGGTCGAACCCGGAGATTCGTGCGATCTCGCGCACGCACTCGCGATAGAAGACGTCGAGCAGTTTCGGGATCCGCAGCCGCGCGATCACGGCGCGAAGATCATCGATGTCCCCGATCGCGCCCGCAGCGTCCGCCGGCCGATCACCGAGCGGCTGCCACTCGAGTATCGCCACGTCGCCGACCCGGTGTCCAACGCATTCGAATTCGCCACCGGCTGCCGAAGGCCCCGGAACGGCGCCGACGCGCCGGTCGCGGCGTGGTTTGAACGGCAGCACGAGCAAGCCGGAGGTCGGCAGGGACATCAGTTGCTGCGCCGGATTCTGTTCCAGGCCATCCATCCAGCGGGCCAACGGGGATTCGAGCAGTTGCGAGGCATCGCCGAGCCCTTCCCAGTGGCGCGCGACCCCGCTCGAAACTTGGACGATACGCGTCGTATAAACATCGACGACGAGCAGGAAACCGTGCGGCTGGATCGTGCCGATGACGTGGATCGCTTCGTCCGCGCAGGCGGCTTCGAGCGTCGTGGAAATGCTCTCAGTGGCGCGGGTTTCAGGCATGGTGCACCACGAAATGCGGTGCGGTCAGCACATGAATGGCCAAACAACCTCCCCTCGCGCATCGGACACTAGTAGCTAAGCACGTCACGGCGGCCGCGGCTGTTCGTCAGCGAACACAAAAACTTGGGTTTTGACCCGGCTGGTGGCAAATCGCAGGACTCCGCGCCACAATATTGGCCAGTACGGCTGGTGGCCCGGCAACGAAGGCGGCGCGGATATGGAAAGCATTGGCAACGATTTGCGCCAAATGCAGCGCATCCCGCTGACGGACGCGCACGTGGCGGCGCTGCGCGCTGCGGGCAAGATCGTGACCTATCCCGCCGGATTCTACTTGTCGCGCCCCGGTGACCCCCCGCTTCGCTTCATGTACATCGAGGCGGGCGAAGTCGAGGTCGTCAATCCGTACACCGACCAACGTCATCTGCCTTTCACCCTGGGTCCGACCCAGTTCTTGGGAGAAATCTCGTTCTTGAGCGGCGGCGTCTGGTCGATGGCCATGCGCACCGTCAGCGAAACCCGCGTCATCGAGGTGCCACGCGAGGCGATGCTGACCTTGATGTCGCGAATTCCGGAGATGTCGGATATCGTCATTACGGTGTTCTCCGCGCGGCGGCGTCGACAACTCGACGAAAAGGACAGCAACTTACGTTTGATCGGCGAAGACCTCGATCGCAATGTGCGCGCCATTGCGACTTTTGCCAGCCGCAACCGAATTCCCTACATGTCCTTGGCGGTGGGGAGCGAGGAGGCGTCGGCAACGGCCGAGAGCTGCGCGATCGACCCGAGAGTGCCCGCCGTCATTTTCGGGCGAACGGTCGTTGCCGATCCCACGCCCGACAAAGTTGCGCGCCTTCTCGGCCTGAATCTCGATTTTCGCGACGACGAAGCGTTTGACGTACTCATCGTCGGCGGCGGCCCCGCCGGGGTCGCTGCCGGTGTCTACGCGGGCGCCGAAGGTCTGTGCGCCTTGGTCGTCGAAGACGTTGCAATCGGGGGGCAGGCAGGCACGTCGAGCCGCATCGAGAACTACCTGGGATTCCCCACCGGCATATCGGGTGCGGACCTCGTCTGGCGCGGCGAGGTCCAGGCGATGAAATTCGGAACACGCTTCGCGATGCCGAGGCGCGTCGCGCACCTCGCGCAACTCGAGGATGAGCGCTTCTGTGCGACCTTCGACAACGGACAGCGCGTTCGCGCGACCGCGGTCGTGGTCGCGACCGGCGTGCAGTATCGCCGCCTGCCGATCGAGCGCCTCACGGACTTCGAAGGCGCAGGCATTTATTATGCCGCGACCGAGATCGAGGCGCGGTATTGCAAGGACGCGGAAGCGGTCATCATCGGTGGCGGCAACTCCGCCGGTCAGGCCGCGATGTTCCTGAGCCGCTCGGTGCGCTGCGTGCACTTGCTCGTCCGCGGCCCGTCGCTGGCGGCGTCCATGTCGAACTATTTATCGAGCCGCTTGGAAGCAGATCCGGCGATTCAAATCGAATTCGGCGTCGATGTGGTGGCGCTACACGGTGGCGATCATCTCGAGGCGGTGATGGTCCGGAACGCTGCGACCGGGACGACGCGTGAGGTCGCGACGCGGGCGCTGTTCATCATGGTGGGCGCCTCGCCCAACACCGAGTGGCTGTCCGGGCTCGTCGACCTCGACGACAAAGGCTTCGTCAAGACGGGATCGGGTGCCAACGGCTCCGCTGCGCCTTTCGGCACGTCCTGCCCCGGTATCTTTGCGGTCGGTGATGTGCGTGCAGGATCGGTCAAACGCGTTGCATCCTCCGTCGGCGAAGGATCGGTCGTCATCGCCAAGGTTTGGGAGTTCGTCAACCAGAGACGTATTCGGTGAGCACTTGCGTGTTACAGCGTACGGACGCAATTCCTCGTGCCCGTTATGCTGTCAAATCGCTCACCCGGAGTATCTCTATGTATATCGGCGGCATACTCGGCACGCTGCTCGTCGTTGCCTTGATCTTCTTTGTCATCCGTAGGCTCTGAAGTCATGCTTGGGCAAGCTTCATGACTGATGTCTCGCAGACTGCAAAACGCAATCACCTAATCGCGGCGCTACCACCCGAGCAATGGGAACGCTGGCGCCCCCGACTGGAATACGTCGATCTGCCGCTGGGATGCGTGCTCTATGAGCGCGGCACCACGCTGAGCCACGTCTATTTCCCGACCACCGCGCTCGTCTCGCTACTCTACGTCATGAAGAACGGCGAATCGGCCGAAATTGCGATCGTCGGATTCGAAGGCGTGCTGGGCGTATCCCTCTTCATGGGCGGCGGATCGACCTCGAGCCGGGCCATCGTGCAGAGTGCGGGCGGCGCCTATCGCCTGAGCGCCGAGATCATGAAACAGGAATTCGATCATGCGCGCCCGGTGATGCATCTGTTTCTGCGTTACACCCAGGCGCTGATGTCGCAAATGGTGCAGACCGCCGCCTGCAACAAACACCATTCGCTCGATCAACAGCTATGTCGTTGGCTGTTGCTGAGCTTGGATCGCTTGCAGGGTACGGAGATGCTGATGACCCCGACGCTCATAGCTCACATGCTCGGGGTCAGCGAGGAAGTCGCGATTGCAGGGGCGCTCAAACTGCAGGAGGCGCACTTTATCGAGTACCAAGACGGCCGCATTCGAGTCGTCGATCGAACCGGTCTCGAGAACCGCTCCTGCGAGTGCTACGAGGCGGTCAAGAAGGAATATGATCGACTGCTGGTCTTGCCCCTGGCGGCGTAGCGGACTCACTCCGTAGCGCGCGCCTGGGCAATCGGATTCTCGTCTTGGACCGATCGCCGCGACCTTGGACGAGGCCCAACGGGTAAGATTGCGCATGCGCAAAGACACCGAGCCTGGGATCCAAGTCGTGGAGCTCACGATCGAGGCCGCGCGCACCGGCCTCGCCGCGGGGTCGCTCACGGCGCAAGCCCTGACGCGCGCCTCGCGCGAGCGGATCGCGAAGTACAATCCGCGCTACAACGCGATCATTTTTGAAAACCCCGAGGCCCTGGCCGACGCGCGCGCGATTGACCGGCGCCGCGCCGCGGGCGAGTCTTTGGGCGCATTGGCGGGCATCCCGGTGGTCGTCAAGGACACGATCGACATGGTGGGCGTTCCGACCACGGCAGGGTGGCGCCTGTTGCATTCGAGGACCGGAGGCGTAGACCTGCTCCCCGCCGCGGATGCGCCGGTCGTGGCGCGGCTGCGCGCCGCGGGTGCCGTCGTGCTCGGCAAGACCAATGTGCCGATCCTGAGCCACAGCGGCACGCATGCGAGCGATAGTTGGGCGGGTCCGACCTATAACGCCGCGTGCCGAGCCTCAATGCCCGGAGGCAGCAGCGCCGGTACTGCAACGGCCGTTGCGGGGAGTTTCGCTCTGGTCGGCCTCGGCGAGGAGACCGGCGGCTCGATTCAAAATCCCGCTTCGGCCCAAGGCCTCGTCGGCATCAAACCCACGTTCGGCCTGGTGCCGGGCGCGGGCGTGATGCCGCTCTCGGGTCTGCGCGACGTGGTGGGCCCGATCGCCCGCACGATCCGCGACGCCGCGCTGACGCTCGACGTCATCGCGGGCTACAGCCCTGAGGATCCGCGTTCCAGCGCCAGCATCGGCCGCCGCCCCCGCGGCGGCTATACTGCGAAACTTGCAGCTGACGCGCTGCGCGGCCGACGCATCGGGACCTACGGGCCCGGCTGGCGCGATGCGCCGCTGTCCGCCGAAGCCTCGGACCTCTATGCCCGCGCCCGGCGGGAACTCGCGGAGCGGGGGGCCGTTCTCGTGGCGGATCCCTTCGCGGGTTCGAGTTTCGCCGCGATCAGGCAGTGCACGCCATCGCAGCCTGATTATGATGCACGGGGCGAGGAATCCGTGCCTTACGATTTACAGAAATATTTCGAGCGGCTGGGCCCGCGAGCCGCCATCACGAGCTTCGCGCAGTTCGCCGCGGCGACCGCGCAGGAAAACGCGTTCGCGTCCCAGGGCGTGCTGCACTATCTGCAGAACTTAGAGGATTTTCCACCCTGCTTGGCGGCGCCCACGGCACCACCCGCGCAACCGCAATTCATCGCGGCCCGGGAAGCCTATCTGCAAGTCATCGAGGGCGTGTTCGAGCGCGAGCACTTGGATGCGCTCGTGTTTCCGCAAATGCGCTGCGAGGTTCCCGCCTTGCATAGCGGCGACGAGATCGCGCCGACGACGGTCAGCGAAATCAACATCGCCGGTCTGCCGGGGGTCACGGTGCCGGCAGGCTATTACCGCTCGGGTGCACCCTTTTGTTTGATATTCGTCGGCCGGCCATGGAGCGAGGCAGATCTGCTCGCCTACTCATATGACTACGAATCTGCGACTCAGCACCGCCGCCGACCGCAGTTGAGCGAGGGCTGAGGGTCGACCGCCGGGTCACTGAATCAAACCGCTGCGCAGGGCATAGGCCGTCACGTCTGCGTTCGATTTGAACGTCATTTTTTCGAGGATTCGGCTGCGGTAAGTGCTGACCGTCTTAACGCTGAGACTCAGTTCCTTGGCGATCCCGCCGACCGGCGCGCCGATGGCGAGCTTACGAAAAATCTGGAATTCTCGGGCGGTCAGTGCCGTGTGCAGCGGCTGATGGCTCTTATCGTGAGGTTTTTCGAGGTCGGCCGCCATCGATTCGGCCAGCGAAGCGCTGACGTAGCGACTGCCGTTCAAGACGAGACGCACGGCTTTCAAGAGCTCTTCGGGCGAGCCGCCTTTGGACAGATAGCCGCGCGCACCAGCGCGTAAGACATTGCGTGCGTACTGGTCTTCGGGAAGTCCGCTCATGATGAGCACCCGCACCTGCGGGTAACCGATGCTCACGTGCTTTAGAATGTCGATGCCACTGCGATCCGGCATGTGGATATCCATGAGGAGCAGATCCCAGGTCTTGCGGCGCAACTGCGCCAAGGCTTCGCTGCCGCTCGTCGCTTCACCGACCTCGGTGATCGACGGCTCGGCCTCCAGGAATTGCTTGTAGCCCGCTCTGACAACGGCGTGATCGTCGGCGATGAGTACTTTCGACATATGAATCCTGAGTGTGTGTTCAATGCCCGTGCTACAGGCGACCGCGTCGACTATTCAAGAAGAAGGCGATTATCAATACCAGGAGAATCAGGCCGATGGGACCGATGCCCCAGCCGGCGCCCATGCCCCAGTAAACGCCGCCGCCGCCGCCGAACAGCAGCAAAAGCAATATCACTATCAGTAAGATATCCATGTTTTTCCCTTTATTGATTGTCGATCCGCAGGCAAATACTGCCATGGTCCATCAGAGGCGCTGTCAGCGAAGCGCGACGGATCGTGTAGGACCAACACAGAGAACGGCCTGGCAGGTCGGCAGGTGGTGCATCACCCAGCCTGGGAGGTGCTTACGAGGGTCCCTTGAGTTCCCGGACCCAGATATTTCTGAAACTGATCGGCGCCGAGGGATCCCCATGCGCTTGTAGCTTGATCGGCGCGCGCTCGTACGGCACAGAGAACGGCTTGCCCATGTAGACCGTCTCGCCGGCCAGGGGCGTGTGATTCTGCACCAATACGCCATTATGCAGGACCGTCACGTAGCCCGGACTCTTGGTCGAGCCGTCCTGCGCGAAAATTGGCGCAGTCCAGATCACATCATAGGACTGCCATTGACCCGGTGGCAGGGAGGCATTGACGAGCGGTGCAGACTGCTTATAGATGCTGGCGGCCTGTCCGTTGACATAGGTCGCGTTGTTCCACGAGTCCAGGATCTGGATTTCGTAACCGGCATCGCCCGAACCCGTGGATGCCAGAAACAGCCCACTGTTTCCCCGGCCCTGTCCCTCGCCGGTGATGTCCTGTGGAATGCGCCATTCCAAATGCAGCTGATAATCCTTGAAAGACTGCCGCGTCTCGATGTTGCCGACGGCCTTGACGACGGTAAGCACCTTGTCAATAACCCGCCAGGCCGCGGGCGTGTGATCATTGGCGCTGACCCAGGCATCGAGGTTCCGTCCATCGAAAAGAATGATTGCATCCGATGGTGGCGCGCCCCCTAAACCCGGCTGAACTTTGACGGGAACCGGTGTCCACTGCTCCGTGGTCTTGATCGTCGCCTCGAGCGCTTTGCGTTTATCGTCCGTCATCACGCAAGTTTCGCCGACCTGGCACAAGCCGGCAGCTTCCAGGGCCTTGGTGACCCGCTGATCGGTGGGCTGAGCGCTCGCAGGCCCGAATGCGCAGAGCCCGAGCAGTGCCGCCAGAGCGCTCGAGGTTCGTTTATGCGCAGCATGGACTGAAGGCTTGCGCCCGAAACATTGCCGTTGGCTTTGTTTATTCATTGGCAGGCATCATATCGCTTTCTCCCAGCGGTCGGCAGCGGTGCAGCAGCTGCGCTGGCTAAACGCCGTGCCGGGTGCCATCGACTCGCCCACGACGCGCCATGCCTCCTCCCGAGGCGCCATTCCATTGCTGCCAGCATTTGCCCGAATTGCGCCACCGGACTGCCGGAAGCGACTCGCAGACTCTAGCTCGTGAAACATCTGGAGGACGCCGTCATGGCCTCAATTGATTTCGAGATTTGGCTCAATCACTTCGAGCATCACTCAGCGCATGCGCGTTGTGTGCCGCGTGAACCGGCCGGTCGATTGACGCTGGGGGATCGGCAGCACATCGCGAGTTCGATCGCGACGTTCCAGCTCGGCGAACAGTCGGACGGACACGGGCTCCGCGAAGCGGCCCGGCGCTTTGCAAGTGCATGCGCCAGCCCCGCGGTCGAGCGGATCTTCGAACTGTTGATTCGCGAGGAGCAGCGGCACGCGGCACTACTCCTCGACTACATGCAGGAACATCGGATCCCGCCAAAACGCACCGACTGGACCGATCGCTCGTTTCGGCGCCTACGGCGGCTCGCCGGCTTGGAACTCTACTTACAGGTACTGATCAGCGCCGAGCTGACCGGTATCGTGTATTACCGAGCGCTCGAGGCGGCAACGACTTGCCCGCGGCTGAAGGCGCTGTGCCGGATCCTGGTCTGCGATGAGCTCGCCCACGTTGGATTCGAGTCGCAATTGCTGCTGACGATGCGGGGATGCCGGGCCGCCCCTCAGCGGGCTCTCCTGCGCTGGGCCCATCGAGCATTCTTCTTGGGCACTGCGAGCGTCGTCTACTCGACTCATCGCGCCTTGTTGCGCCGCGCGGGATATGGCGCGCGTGGTTTCCTCCGGGCTTGTCTATCGGGGTACGCTTTCTACTTGGACCCGGTCAAAGCGTCGCTTGCCAACCCGCTCCGTCAACCAAGCCGCGGCCCCGCTTGACCCGTCTGCCAGCCACTGCCGAAACCGGCGTCCGCCAAAAACCCAAAAGAGGCGGCAGGGCGGTCTCTGCGTGGGTCCAGGGCCAGCGCATGGTAACCATAATGACCAATCCTGTTCACCGGCTCAGTGCGTAACGCCTCTGTTCTGAAGACGAATGCCAGTTCAGGACTCCAGTAATCCTTCGAGCAGTCGATAGCCACCCTACGGAAATTGAGCCGTGACCTCCAGCTTGTCGCCCCGCCGTGGGGCGTTTAACCGCCTTGAACGCCTCGGGCCAGGTACTTTCCCCATGAGCAGGAAACACTGATATGAAGAACCTCTCCATCCTCCAGCGGCTTATGCTCACGGCGACCGTCTTGCTGGCGCTCTTAGGGTCGATCGTCGGCTTCTCGATTTTACAGGTTCGCGCGGTTGCCGACAGCCTGGAG
>Ga0116228_10001413_pt1 | contig 19926 bp, 10 predicted proteins | sample S1TSphfallax_2_FD_89694 | JGI IMG/M metagenome (GOLD analysis project Ga0116228, IMG submission 89694) | Host-associated microbial communities from peat moss isolated from Minnesota, USA - S1T2_Fc - Sphagnum fallax MG | ecosystem: Host-associated > Plants > Peat moss > Unclassified | place... | reverse complement strand
GCCCCTTTTACCCCCCTCTAGTGCTGGAAGTCGGGATCGTGCCCCAAGTTCCAACCGCTTCCGCATTGCCGCATACTTGGACCCTCAAGTGGGTCTACAAGGAACTTGGGAGCGCGACATCAAAAAAGTTCAACATATCTAAAGTAGCATATTTAAAGTTTTTTCGATATCTTATCCTATAAAGCCATTTGTGGGAGGTATGTAGAAAGTTATATCAATCATCCAGTGGTTTCAAGAGCAAGTAAGAGCTCAAGAGAGCTTGACATTGCCAAAGTAACATTTTAAAAGTTTTTTCAATTACTTCTCCTAAAATGCTACTTGGAAGAGGTCTACAGCAAGATGGAGAGCACATCAAATGCTCTCCTAAGCACATGAGAACATTCTTAAGCTCATGGGTGCTTAGAAGAGCATTCTTCATGAAAGGTTGCATCTTCCTAATGTTTCCTTATAGGTTTCTCAACTCGGAGTTTGGGGGACATATGTAGAAAGATTATTAACTTGTCAAGTGCTCTCAATGGCACTTGAGAGCTCAATAACCTTGAAGTAGATAAAAAAAATTTGGAAAGGTTTTAACTCCTAATGCAAAACCTTGGGAAGGTTTGCAAAAAGATTGATGGCATGCTAAATGTTCCCTTGAGCATGAGAGAACTTGGGGGAGGAATGTTTGATCACTCATCAAGTGCTCTCAAGAGCAATTACAAGCTCAACAAGGCCAAAATAACATTCTTGAGCTCACATGTGCTTAAAAAAGCAATCCCATTCATCTTTCTTATGTTTTTTTTATAGGTTTTTCACACATGGAGTTCGAGGTTTGCAAAAATATGAATAGGAACATTGATTATTCCCTTGAGCACCAAACAACTTGGGGGAGGAATGTTGAAAGTTTTAGCACTTGTTGAGTGCTCTTGAGAGCATTCAAGTGTTCAACAAAACTCAACACATCCGGAGTAACATTTTAGATGTTTTTTAATGTTTTCCCTTAAAGTAGCCTTTGTAGTTGGTTTGCAACAAGATTAATGGCATGTCCATTGTTCTCTTGAGGACCCAAGAACATTCTTTAGTAAGGGTTTTGTCTTTCTTATGTTTTTTGATAGTTTATTCAAACCCGAAGTTTGGGGAAGGACTATAAAAAACTTGTTCATTCTTAAAGTGCTATGGAGATAAATTACGGGTTGGGTGCTCTCTACATCTCTCGAGAATATATTTGAGCTTGCTAATGCTTCAGAAAACTCCCATCAATTGTTACAATCTTATATGATATATCTCATCTAATTTTTGTTGTGCAGGTTGTGGAGGCCATTGTAGACAAAGAGCTTCTAGACAAAGGTGAGATGCAATATTATCATTTTTTACATATTATTGATAAAAAAAAACTCATTACTAGTTGAAGGAACAAAGTAAGCTAATTCAAAAATATGTTTAGGGATCTAGAACATGGTCCTTTGTGAATCCTATCTAATTTAAAAATTGTGGAATTGGGTTCTTATCATAGATATTCTCCAAAGTAAGGACATTAAACTGGGCTAAAATTCCATTCAAGTTCATAACAAGGTATGTATCATCAAAATTTTCTTTTCAACTTGAAGTATGCAATTTTAAAATTGAGACAAATGAATGATGAGATTTATGTTTTCCAAGAATTTTTTGGAGGAGAGGATTTCAATTCTACTATAAGGGTCCTGTGATTTCAAGACGTAAATATTTGTCACTAGGTGACTTATATTTTGATTGTCAATATTGAATTTTATTTATATAATATTGTTTGCATTACATGGTCATGTTGAATTGCAATGTGATTTGTAAATGGACCTAAACTAAGCTTTAGGAGGAATATTTTCACTAGCTTAGTTGCAAGTAGCCCTTCATAAACCTTCTATTGAATCCCATTATTTGCACACAATGGGGGAAAGTTTCATATATGTTTTAATGGTTAAACCCCAAATGTGTGTATGCTTATATTTCTTTTTGGTCCTTTTAGATCAATGGATATATACACAATGTATTCCATCCTCGGCCTTTGTTTGATTTATCAATTTCACTGATCGACACTTTATAACATTTTCAGTTTGATTTGCCTCAAGCTTCACACATGAACCATATTCAAGTTCCAAAGGGTTGTTTTTAGCAAACTAGAGATAGGTGGGTTTTTCCCTTTGAATGTCCATTGTGACCAATAGTCAATGCCAACTACAAGCTAAAATTGCTAAATATTCTTAGCCCATTTGCGTTTAGGGTTAAGTGCTTTAGGTTAAGGCTTAAGTGCTTAGGGTTTAACAAAATTCTTGGGTGAATTAAGCAACCAAACTCTAACCCATACCATGTTCATTGATGGATTTTTATTTAGTCATTCATAAACCATTGCCTTATGGTTGTTGATTACATGGCTTTTCTTAGCAATATTTGAATATTTTCCAAAAGATTATAAAGCTCTCCCAACTCCTTAGAATTGTTTGTGGTTATCAATTTGACCATGAAAACCTATAGTTAGCATCAAGAACAAGGCCAAATGTCAATGATGTTGAATGCATTTTTGAATTTTGGAGCTTGCTCGAGTTTTCTCAATGCCCTTATGGCCAATATTGACTATAAGTGCTATTGAATTTGAATGAAGTTTTTTGAGATTTTGAGAATGGCATTGAGGAATATCTCCTAACCAACATGTAGTTCATTAACATTTATATCACTCCAACCCTTATGTTTAATGGCTACTATAAATAATAGTTCATTCCATGTTAGAATATTGGATTATTTAAGTTTAGTCATTGTAGTATATCTATGAGCCACTTGGACCATTCACACCCTATGGTTAGCGCCAACTATAGGGAATACATTTTGCATTAAGGAATATTGAAGGATAATTTTTTTCCATTATGCCGATTTACAATTTTGTGACCTTTAATTCACTTTGAAGTTTGACCCCTACAATTGGTGACAACTATAAAAACTAGTTAGTTACATATTGAAATATTATATATTTGCAACCCAAGTCTATATTTGGGCTTATTTAGCACTTTCTTGGACTTTAGAGCGTTTCAAGCCTTATGGTTGGCGTTGACTATAAGGAATAAGTCATCACATATTGAATATTAGACTTAATATTTGTCCATTTTGGTATATTTCTTGACTAAATTGTAGTCCATAGGCCCTTAGATAACTCTGACCCCTACCATCATTGACAACTATAAAGACTAATTACTTACACACTAAAATATTCAAATATTATATATTTACAATTCAAGATTATCTTTAGGCCTAATTTGCATTTACTTGGACTCAATAATATTTTAGGCCCTATGGTCGATGTTGACTATAGGGCTTGATATATCTTCAAATATTGAATATTGGAATTAATATTTTTTCACCTTGGTATATCTTTGAGCAAAGTTGTAGTTCTAGGCCTATAGATCACTTTGACCCCTATGGTCGACAATGATTCTAAAAAAATAGTACCTAAAATATGAAAATATTGAACTATTATATTTTTTCAATATTGGTATATCTCAAAGCCTAATATGCACTTCCTTGGCCTTAAAAACATTTCAAGCCCTATAATTGTTGAGAAATATTTCTTGAAATATTAAATATTGGCATTCAAATATTTTACCTCTCTAGTCTATGTTTCAACAAAGTTGCACTTCATCTACCTTTATATTACTACAACACCTTTAGTTGGGGATCACTATATTATTCACACCATGTGGTCCGATCTAACAACAAATATATCTTGAAAATTAAAATATAATATTTTTCCATGGTTCAATATCTCTATGCCAAATTTGCAAACCATCAACCATGTGATCCCTTCAATCCTTATGGTTGGCGCCGACCATAGGGAATCAAGGACCAATCATATATTTATAATTTTCCATTTATATGTATGTACAAATAACTAGTACATTTTATTGAATTCATTGATCAATAATTGCATCTTAAGGATTCTTGTTTGATTTATGAATATAAACTTCCTTGACTATTTTGTAGGGGGGAAATAACTACTAGAGAACCATAGAGGTTATTCAATGGCACAATAAGTTGAATACTGGAAAGGTTTTGGACAAGTACAAAATACTCCCAAAGAACAAGGCCAAGATGAGTATTCCTTTATGTAAGCTTCTTTATATGTGGATTGTTAGGCTAGCACTGAAGATTAATGTGTTGACAATGGAACAAACTTTCTTCACAGGGTATCGTGAAGGAGAAAAGGCATTTTATGTTTCCTCAAAAAAATTTGAAGGTGAAGAAGAGTTTGTTAGCAAATACATGCCTTTGTGGAGCACTCTATGGACCCACAAGAACACCGAATTTGAGAAGTTTTTGCTAGAAGATCCAAATTTTTCTTCACTATGTGGAAATATGTTCCATGTATGGGATGGGAATCACCACTTTCAAACATGGCGGCCTTACATTGATTTGAATCATCTTGATGAAGAAAGGATCGACACATCTTTATCAATGCCTTTGTTTTGGATATACCACGAATGGCCTAGTTGAACTCCTTTATCGCAACCTTAGCCTTGGGCTTGCGACCAAGGTAAAGGCTTGCAAAGGTGTGGGCCAAGAGTGAGCCCGGGAGTCACATTTCATGCTCCTAGGAGTGCAAGAGAGTGTGAGGGAATGAACCCCCACATTCCTAAGTGAGCTTCCACTTTGGGAGTCAGAGTCCCAATGGACTCCCAAATATTCAGAGGGCAATTGCAAGGGTCAAAACACATTGGATTGAGAATTTCTCTTTATTATTGAAAAGCTCTTGGAACCTAGATGTCCAAAATGGGCTTGCATGACCCATTCGGGTTTTAAAAACACAAGTTATGGCCAAAAGAAAAGTCAGGAATCAAATTGTCAATTTGATTCTCAACCACTAAAAGTCAAGAATTGCCTCAATTTCCTTATGTACAGGTGGCGTGTCACATACTATTGGAAAGCTCTCAACAAGGGTTACAACATTGCTATAGACCTCACTTTAATCAGAGATCCTCACACAAAGTTGTGGGCCTCCAAAGTTACGAGAGTCCCAATTTTGGGAATTTTGGGACTCCCACTTGGGAATCCTGGGACAAAATGACATTTGGGTGTTGGTCTTATGGCCAGGCACAGAAAATACTATAAGGGGGAAATTGGTGGCTTCCTCCAAGTTCATGTCGTGGTGAGTCTTGTGAGTCTGTGTTTGCTCGTAACTTGTTTGTGCACTAAAAATGCTCCAACTACGCACTAACCAACTTGTTATTTGGTTTGTGTAGGTCCGTGTGAGTAATTGAATTGCTTGTCAATCTTCTTAGTCCCTATTTTGGAGCTCCAACATGCCCCTTTACCCCCAAAATGTTATGAGCCAAGGAGTGTGCCCCAACCTTTTTTTTCTTCAACTATCTTTACCTTTAGACTCGTAGTTGAATCCATTGAGGAGCTTGGGGGTGCGTCATCCTCACAACCATAACTGACTTAAACAAGTAGGATTTCAATCCCCTATTTGATTTTGTCTGCTTGATAAACATGGGATTTCATCATTTTGCTTTACCTCAAATAATCATTTTCTTATTTGTAGGTCTATTGAGATGGACCATGTGAATCCTTCAATGTTCATGATTTTTTCCACATTCAATCCATCGGCATGATTCCCTTAAATCAGTTCAAGGAGGTTATTCCCAATGAACAATACAAAAATGCAAAAATAAAATTTAAAGGATTGGTATAGCTTCACGCGAAAGGCTTTTTTATAATATATGTATAAAGTATCTTCTCGAAATCTCATCTACAATCACTTCTTTTTTCAGTAATAATTTCATTCTTCTCCTTATTTTAATTCTATTTCTGAAAAAGGAACTCATTATAATTGTTGACATCGCCTATTGGCTATATTATGTAAAGGTCTTAACCCTTGCTCTTTGTGACCCGAAAATGTTGTCCTCATTAAGTAATAAGGCCATGGAGAATGTCTGGAAGGAGCACATGACAACATTTCACAAAAGTCTCCATGTTTGTGACTCATCACTTGGACCATAATTTCTTCAACAAGTATAGGTTCATTATAATATGAATCTTGATCCTAAAATGATGACAGATAAGTTACAATTTCTTGTCTCCTTTCAAGTGAACAATGAGCAAAAGGTTTTTGATTCAAACAGTGGAACCAATCCTTGGCCTTGAAGGAAGTTCAAAAGTTCCCAAAGGTTGGCGCGTCAAATGCCATCTTTGAGAAATGGCTCCATAAAGCAACCTTTTGGTACCAAATACCTATGTTTGAACCTCTTTCGATTGAACATTTTTTTGAATTTGAATGTTTTTTTATGTCCATTTCAATGGACTTTGATGTTCAATAATGTTTTTTTTATACTTACACTGCATTTGGAAGTGGAGGCACGAATTTTTTTTGATAACACAATGACAAACCTAGGGGTTCCCATCCTCAAGTCTATTACAATATAAAGCATTGAGGATTTTATAAGTCACTAGGGGCTTGAATTGTGGGAAAACATTCTTTTCCATGAGTTCAAACAAAAAGGTGCAATATTCAAAAGCAAGACCTAGAACCAACAGACTGGTGGTGGAAAAACACTCAAACATGTGGTCTATAGGTAATACAGCTAATTTGTGATTCTATTCCCTTCATTTATTTATGCCATTGAATTCCCATATTGAGTTCAATTGGCACATGCATGTATTTTTCACATGTATTCTTAGCCAACTAAACTATTCAAACTTCCACTTTTGAAGATCTAGTGTGATCCTAAAGCTAAGAGTAGCATGTTTAAGAGGGACCTCTTTAGGGATTGGGGCCCTCCCCACCTTCCATATTGTGGTTGGTACTTGGACTTCATTTATGACACCAACATAGAGTTGGCGTGTGAACTCAGGGAAAAGTTTGGTGAAACCAATTTGGAGAAAACTACTTCAACATATTCAAGCTTAAGGGGTGTCAAGTAGAGGCAAAATACAAAAGATAGTAAGAAAATCGAATAAGCAATTGGTTGAACCTTCTAGTGAGAATCTAGATACAAGGGACTTTGTTGAAAAAATGGCCAGTGGAGAAGAGGGTGCCACACATGATGGCATGGTTAAGACACCCATGACTTGGAAGCGCTTCCATAACGTGGGCTTAGATTTAAGCTTGCAGGACCTTCAAGGTCCCATTCATGAAGCACTTGATCTTTCCACTAGTTTTTTAATTCAACTATTAATTTTAGCATTTCACCTCTCCTGGCCCATTCTTGTGCATGCAAAAGCATCGTCTAGTCTTTAGCCTTCTCAATACCAAAAGTTGAATGGATCGCTAGCAAAGGTACTCTCGATGATGAATTTTTCATATAAATATCCCATGTGTGTAAGTCTGCATCATGATCTCCACCACTATTGTTGCCAATGTAGTGGATATGGGATGCCAACTCTTTTCATTGCCAAAGTCCCATCCAATTTATTGATTCCACTCATGTCCAAACAAACAACCAATGTCCTCTTTTGGAATGAACACATTTCCATGACAATGATCTTCATGTGCTCAAGGAAATAAAATCCTACTTGGAAGGAAATGGATATGAAATTTGGTCAAGATGGGCGATAATTAACACTTCGCCATGAATGAATGAACTATAGGGGAAAATGGTAAGCTTCTGTTTGCTTTTTTTTCAAAGTCTTGTTGATTCAAAATAATCATTGTCCATATAACATTGGTAATTTTAAATTCACAAACTCAACTAAACTGGGCCACTCTTCTTGCCAGCCACACGGGTGGTTTTAAGTTTCAGGAAACTCACCCAGACATGGTGAGGCTTGGGTGGTTGTTGGTGGAGGACAATATTTTGTACAATAAGACTATCATTGATTCAATGTAGAAGTTTTCTAGAGGAATTCCATTGAGAGGAAGACAAGAAATCCATGTCTCCACATTAGGGGCTTTGATCCAAGTGTGTTATTCTAAAGGTTTTGTAGTTGTTGGCATGAACTCCTCCACATGTAGCCTTTTTGAATCTATTTAGAACCTTGTTTTCAATTCTGCCTTCTCTACAATCCCCCATTCTTATGGTATGCCATTGTTTTTGTAGGAAATTGTATTCATGCCTATTAATCTCTTAGTTGTCATGTTCTTATTATTGAACCAGACAATGAGGTTTACGAGGAGGTGGTCAAGCCCCTTTTGGAAGAAGCTAGACCTCATGTTGATCTTGCGATGTCTAACTATGACCCCTCATATACCCCACCCAAGAAGAGATGAAGAGTGAATTTTGATTGCGAGTAAGTTTAGGTTTATTGTAGTTCAATTGCTTGTTTGATTGCTCGTATTTTTTTTCAAGTCTCACATTTCAAACTAATGTTTTGTATGTTTTACAAAGATACCTAGCCATTTCTATCCCCATTTGTTCCATTCTATGCTCAAAATGATTTTTTCCTTAGTCCCCCTTCCCACATATCATTACTTGAATATGTAGAATGCATTGTTCGACAAATGGCTACCTACTCACGCCTCCATCTTCTAGTAACAAGGGGAAGTATGGTAGTTTTGTATTAAGATTCATTGATGATGAAACAATTGAAAATTTGGAGTAAATCTTTTGTTAAAAGATAATTGATTAAATGAAGTTTTTATTTAATTCTTTCTCCTACTTCTTGGATTTTGTCTTCAATTATATTTTGAATTATCATGGTTAAATATTTTTTATGTATTTTGTTTGCATGATCTTTACCATAAACATAATTGGTTCATTTTAAGATAGAGCTTTCCATTATTTGGTCCTTGCATTGCAAAAATTCATTGCAAATTTTGTTCCCACATTCAATTGAAATTTGTTCACAAATCTTTTTATACATTTATATGTCCCGGTGTTATTTCCATAATTTTAAATTTCCATTTTGTGATGAATATAATCAAAGAACATGCATATTTTGAAATGTTTGATTGGGAAGAATGTTGACGACTTAATTTAATTTCTTTAGATGTGGTCTATTCTATCCACCAAATTAATATTTCCATCAAAATTCAATTATCCAATCAATTTGGATTACCACATTTCACTATTCCATTTCTTTTTCCATCTACAATTTATTGGATTTTTAATCTAGAGTTTGTTCCTAGAAATAATCCCCCCTACGGTCGGCACCAACAATAAGGGGAGGATGCATAAACCCTAACTCGCATTTAGGTGATGGTGATCCAAGAAAATTGCAAACAAGCATGAATTGTCCAAATTACAACATGGAATACATATAGCTACTAGGATACTATCTAAAACTTCACTTCTTGTAATGTCATATCATTGTCACTCTGGATTAGAATTCTTGGATGTCAATGCTTGACAAACTCGAATATTAAAAGATTTAGTACATTGTCTGTTTATCTTTAAACTCTCGAATGTCCCTTTTTGTCACAATGAGGATCTCATGATCTTCATCTTCTTCACTAATGATTTGGCATCCTTAATTTTCTCGTCATTTAAAATGTTTAAAACAATACCATTTGTCATGGTCTTTTCCGTGTTTGTTGCATTGTAATTCTAACTGTTCCTTTCTTTGGAATGAAAAAAACTAAAATTATTTGCAAACTATTTCGTCAAGTCTTTGATTAAAGTCATTGTTCTTTTTTCACTATCTCTAGTAGGCCTTTTCACATCACTTTTTTGAAGGCTTTTTGGCGGACTAAATAACTTTTCACTATTTGTTTCTTCACCCATCTTTCTCAACTTCTTTTTCCTTTATGATATCAAGTTTGATTGTTGCTTGTTTTCTCTCCTCCTAATCCATTATTTGTACAAAACTTCACAAATTGAAAGAACTCTATTCAACCTTTTTATTGAAAGTGATTATCTATGTTGGGAGTTTATGCACTAACATTGTTCGTAAAGGTTTAGGCCCTTGTAATCAACAATTTATTTTCATTATTGTTATCTATTTTTTTGAACCCATGCACATGAATATTCAATAAGATACAATGTTGCCTTATACGTTGACAATGAATGTTTTGCCAATGTGGACGGTTGTAGGGTATATAATTTTTTGTGAACCTAAGTTTTGGCAAGGAAGATCATAGAACATGATGATCTCTAATTTATGTATGATGTTTTTGAATTTGCCACTTGGCACTAGTTTATCTTCTTTAGATTGGACATTATTACTCTTTTTAATTATTTCGTTCTAAACACATTCACTCTTTTATCAATGTGAGAAGTAGCAATTGCATACACATATTCAAAAAAATTCATTCATTATTGTTCTATTTCTTCATAGTTGTAGTATACATTCTAGATCATGTTTCCTTTTTCTTTTGTCCTCGTAAATCTATGTCCCTTTAGTTTTGTTGAAAGTTTTAGAAGTAAAGTACATGTGTTTATCCAAAATTAGAATTAAATCCATTTTATTTCAATATATTATCCATTCATTACACTTGGTTTTTACATTTGGAAAATCTTAATTTTGTCCCACACTTTTCTTGGTTGGTGGTGATCCAATCATATGTTGATTCACATTCAGTTGGAGGACATTGTTTTTTTCATGTTATGTGACCCAAGCCCACCCTCCTAGTTTTGCATATTCCTTGATACAAGAATTGAAACAATTATATTCTTTGGACTTTTACACTAATTATTTCCACAAACTAAAAGTTGAACTTCGAAACAACTTCAATTGATTTTAGCTTTTCAACAATGTCTTATGTTGTTTTTTGAACATTTTCAAATTCTTTTGAAAAATGGGATGCTTACAATTTTGCTAACGATCTTCATTTGTAAGTGTACTTGCAATGACGAACATATGATGTCGACCTGCATTCCTCTTGATGTTGTGATTCAACACTAAATCTATTATTTGACTTACAACATTCCTTATTTAAGCTTTTTGACTGTTCTCCTTCTTCAGATATCATTTGCCATGGTGTTTTTGGCTCTTCTTCTTTCTCCATTATGGTTCCTTCTTTGTCTTCCTCTAGGGTTTCTCCTTTATGTTCTACCATTTTGTCTTGATTTGCATCATATTTTAAAATAGGCAATTCATACTCATTGTTGTCTAAATCATTTCCATTTTCAATCCATTTATTGTGTGAGGCTTCCACCAATGAATATTGTTCAACTCTGTTCATCCCCAACATATATTCTACTTGTGTAATAAATAGGTCTTGTAGTTGCAATTTATCAATTCGATTAACCATGGATTATCGTTGGGACCTTGTTGCAAGTTGTTCATGAATATTGGGTCAAACATCCGTATCATTGTGGCATAGACTTTGTATTCCTACATGTTATTTTTCAATGCCCAATATGCCATTCTAACATTATAGTTTGCATCCATCGCTTTGATTTGTCTTTGATCCACTGTTGGATACATATCCAAGTTTTGAAGGATTATAGCAAACATTTTTACAACTACAATACTACACTTGCAATGAAAAATTACAATGAAATTTTTACGTCCACCATGCCCCTTTTCATTATATATAATTGTTGAAGAGGTTTGTGCTTGTTTTATTTTTTACATGTATTAACGTCTCTGTTATTATTTTTGATGTTAACATTTATGTCGATCGGTTACTAATGTTCCATTATTTGATCAATTATTTTTTTACTTTTCAATCATATAATAGATTTTCTTGTTGATCTTTAATTATTGCAAGATGTTTCAACATGCAAATTAGTGCCAATTCTTCTTTTTGAGTTTGGAAGTCATGTTCATAGATTCTAGATCTTTAACTCTAAACACATTTACTTTCTTCTCATTTTGAAGATTACCAATTACAAATGCATACATAAAACATTTGCTTCATTCAATGGTAGAACAACTACGTGTGTATTAATTGCCACAAAAGCAAGTAATTGCTTGACAATTAAAAAAAATTGTATGTTTTTGAGGCTTTCTATCGCCCGAATCTTATGATAAAAGTGCAAAATTAATGTTTTGATGTGATTGTTTGTTTCAACTATCACTATGGATTTGTTTAATGTTCAATGTCAACCCTTTTTTTATTCCCAAAAGTTAATACTTGTTTGTCAATTCACATAATTTGAATAAATTTTGTTTATTAGGTCTTTTGAACCACAATGTATTGGAAACGATTAGATTCTAGTTCTTCAATCATTTGTCAACACATTTTTTTTTCCAATTGTCATAAAGGTTTCACAGTTTTGGGGCTGACCTTATCATCTAACGATTCACCATATGTTTTAACACTTTGTTATTTAGTTCAAGTGGCACTTAGGCTCGCCATCCTGGAGTTGTAAATAATCTTTTTTTGAGGCTTCATGAACTCTATTAAAAGCAAGTTGCCAAGTGTTACCAAATCTTCTATTAAAAAAATCACTAAAGAGGCTTGTAAAAAAAGTTCTAGAACTGACTTCTTCAAATTCACGCATTCTTTGAAGAAATCCATGCCATGGCATGTGTAAACATTACTAAATTGTAATATTCCATATCTTCCTTAAAAATGTGTGTAATATGTTTCATCAATGCAATATTTTGTATCTATCTTGGCATTAGCCCATCACCATGCCAACCATTCAATTGTTTTGTTAATTACTTTCTTCCATTTTGTTCCCCATGTTTTGATTTCGCGCAAATGCCAAGGGGGGTTTAGTCTAGTATCATCTCTCGAATATTCCAATGATTTTTTTGTCATTTCATAAAATTTATCTAGTATGCTTGACATTAGTGTGTATTCAATCATTGATTCTAAAATGTTTGGTGTGACATTTGGTGTTAATTTTTTTCTTTCCATTGTAGAATAAAGGATGTAGTTGAATAGTAAGGGTGCAGTCACTATTATAAAAGTGGGTTGCAGTTCACTAGCCTAAATCATTATGGGACTTTAAAAGTGAAATAAGTTCATTACATTTTACTGATTTCACCATAGTGAAAGTTATTTCACTATAATATCACTATGTAAACATCATGTTTCATTGCTAGTTAACATAATTCGCTATTACTGTAGTAAATAGGTTTATTTATATTTTTTAAAAATATTTTATATATGTAATTTTATGATGCACCATATATTATTTTAAGCTATTTTAGTTACTCTAACTTATAGCTTATGTTATTATAAGTTATTATAGGCTATTATGAATTATTGTACCCTAAACTATTATACGTTATTTTACCTCAAGGTATTTTAATTAATTTATTATAAGCTTTTTAAGTTATTCTAAATTAAATTATTCAACTAACCTTAGACTATACCTTAAGTTATTTAATTTTAAGTTACTATATGTTATTTCAAATTATACTTTAAGTTATTCAAGGTCATTTTACTCTTGTTATTATAAATTATATTATCTTAAGTACAATAACTTAAAATAATTTTAAAATACCTTGCAATAAAATAATTACCAATAGCCTATGATATTATAACATAGAATATCCTAAAATAATTTATAATAAAATAATCAACAATAGTCATAATATAACATATAATAACCAACAATGACTTGTAATACAATAACCACCAATAACCATTAACACATAACCACTAATATCCACAAATAAACTAACTATCAATATTCATCAATAACCATCAATAAAATAACTACCAATGGTTTACAATGGAATAATTATCAATAACTATTAATAGAATAGTGACCAATATCCACTAATATAATAACATTTATAACCACCAATATCCACTAACAAAATATCCACCATTAATCATTAATAAAATAGCCACCAATAGAATTTAATGTAATAACCATTAATAACCATCAATATCCACTAACAAAATATTTACCAATAGCCATTAGTAGAATACCCAGTAATAAACATTTATATAATATATATTAATAACCACCAATATCCACCAATAGAATAGTCATCAATAGCCATTATTATAATAGCCATTAATAAACATCAATATCCACCAATAAAATATCCATCAATAACCACTAATAAAATAGCCACCAATAGTCGTTGATAGAATAGCCACTAATAGTCGTTCGTAGAATAGCCACCAATTGTCGTTCGTAGAATAACCACCAATTGTCGTTCGTAGAATAGCCACCAATTGTCGTTCGTAGAATAGCCACCAATTATCGTTAATAGAATAATCACTAATAACCACTAATAGCCACTAATAAAATAACCATTAATATGCACCAGTAAAATAGGTACTAATAACCATTAATAACCACTAATAGCCCTAATAAAAGAACAACCAATAACCATATATTACAATTGCTTAAGATTGCCAAAAATAATCTAAGGTGAAATAATTTATAATAAACAAAAGTAATTTAATGTGAAATAACCTATAATATCCTATAATTGCCAATAATAACATAAGGTGAAATAACCTTCAATAGCCAAAATTAATTTTTAATAATAGGTAACCCAAAGTGAAATAATTTACAATAGCCAAAAATAACATAGAGTAGCCAAAAAAACTTACAATAATAAAAAATAGCTTAAAGTGAAATAAGATAAAACAACCAAAATTAATTTAGAATAACTAAAAGTAGCATATGGTGAAATAGTAAAAAATAACCAAAAGTAATCAAGAATAACCATAAATAGATGTAAATAATGTAAGGTGAAAAATTTTAAATTAATGAAAAATAACCATATAATAATTAAAAGTAATTTAGCATAGGTAGTATTATTATATTAGCAAAAAAATTATCCATTTATTAAACATTTTGTTTTTAAAAAAAATGGTTATTGAAATGTTATTGAATAATGATATTCAACTTTTTTTTTGTTCAAATGATTTTACACTTTCAAAATGAAATGTTATTATGTACATTATTAAAATTGTTTTAAAAATAAACTCGAATCATTTCATTTGAACAAAATTTCAATAAGATATGAATTTTCAAAGTTTATGTTTTTGTAATGTTTAAAATGAAATATTTGATAAATAAAATGTAATGTAACATATTATCAAAAAAAGTGGGGTTACTTGATGGTAAGGGCGTTTGCCTCTTTTCTAAAGGTCAAGGGATCAAAGCTCATGAGTGGTGTTGTGTGTGGTCAACAATGATAAATTGACCAAATATTCTCTTATCTAATTCCTTAAAATAGGTGCTTCGGTTGATTACATGGCCTACCTACATAAGCTATGCTTAAACCTAGCCTAAGTTGTGACATGTGTCAATAAATCATAAGCTAAAAATCATGAAAATTTTAATAATATTATATATTAAATAATTTAATTTTAATTGATTTTCATGTTGGTTAGTTAATTCACTAGTAAATGAATGGCTTGGTAAATTTGTATCTCACTTGAGAATAACCTTGTTTTACTAGGTATTAATGAAACAATTCATTGTTCATAACATGTAGTCCCCATTCACTAGGAAGTTAACCAATTTCACCAAGTAAAAGTGTCCAAATTCATTCAAAATCTAATGAAACTTATAATGAACTAGGACACATTTTGGTGTAATGAATAAATGCAAATTAAAGTATAAATCAGGAAAATTAGTGGTATATGAAGGAAAATGCAATTTGATTGTACAAGTTACAAGAATGGTGTTAGATGCAAGAGGTTGAAAATGTGAATGAAACTAACAAATTGCTTGAAACGTTATAAACAATGTAAAATTTTAGTGGCTAGTTGGTTTTTTCTCAATCCCTAATGGGCACATTCCTCTTCATGGTGAATGGGTAGTGTATGGATCCACACATACCTCTTCATGGGTCAATAGGCTTGTAGTAAGGTATTGCATTAATTTATAATGGGCACATGTCTTGTGTTGGTGAATGGGTATTGTATAGAGTGGCACATATTTATTGGTGGGTCAATGGGTTTATATGCCATTGAATTGGATTCAATTAAAATTCTTAAATGGTTTATGTTGTAGAAAATCATATTATGAAAATATGTAGTATAACTTAAAGTATTTCTCAACATTTCATGTGTTGTATTTTTCAAGCTAAAACCAACATGAAATTATTCCACCTTTTATGAATGAAATAATGGTTCATCCATGATTTTCCATAGCTTTGGCATCCATATTTTATAAAAGTTCATCCATTTTATCATCCAAAACATCATTCATCCATGTCCATGTGGCAAATTATTCTCCACATCACCGAATATTCCATCCCATGTGTCAAAAAAATTCTATCGATGTCAACGAGATATTCCTAAAAAGATTTGCTTGGGTTCACTTATTGGTGCTCAAGTGCTCACCGCTCATGCTCACAAGCTCACAAGTAGCATTCCTACTTAGGACTTAGGATTTAGGAAGAGCATAAGATCGTGGAGGTGTAAAGGACTCATGACTTTGGATTCATGCATAGGATATAAGGACTTTTATCTATAAAAGGACTCAAAACTTTGGACTTAGGCATTGGACATGACTTGTGTGTATAAAAGGACTCATGACTTTGAACTCAAGCATAGGACAAGAATTTTTATATATAAGGACTTTGGACTTTGACTTCAAGCATGGCATAAGACTTTATATATATATATATATATATAAAGTCTTACGGTTTTGAATTCATGCCTAAGACATGACTTCACATGTATAAAATGATTCATGCAAAGGTCTCTAAACTTTGAAAATATTACAAAACTCAAGATTCTTAAATTCATATGGGATTCATGACTTTGAAATTGATGTAAGATCGATTAGGACAGAGGTAAAGTAAATAAAAGAATATGCATTCAAATCAATTTCAATATGAGGAAAATCAATTGAATTCTTGGGATTCAAAATATTTTGTTGCACAAGACAATAATAAGTCCTTGGAATCCTATGAGTGTTAATGCATAGCCAAAATTGGACTAAGTTGCAAATTCTTTTGAAAGTACATATCATGTCTAAGTAAACCTACAAGTGTTCAAATGTTACTACAAGAGCTCAAAATGAACACACTAATAGTACTTATTAAAGTGAAATGGAAACAAAAGATATGAACAAGGGGGAAATTGACATCTTGCTTCATTCTCTTGAAGGAAATGTGTAGCATGTGTTTCCTAGGTTTTGTGTGCAACTCAATGGTGAGGGAATTAATCTTTGTCTCTTCAAAGTACCACTTAACAACATCCTCAAAGACTACATCTTTTCTAATTTTCCTATCCCTTTTAACCCAGTGTTTTCCTTCATGTTTTGCATCCAACAATTACTTTTGATGCAAAGCTCCTTTTAATGACCTCCTATTGAAGCCTACACACATTCCACTTGTTTTAAAATTAGGAAATGAATAGTAGAGACAATAACAACCTTTACAACATTTCGAGCCGCGTATTGGTCCTTTCTTACACCATATTTCAGATCCTTCCAAGTACTTGGCAAATTGTTATAAACAACTTCACATTGTAATAACTCCTTATGCCTCACAACATAATCTAGCATTGCAAATTGTAACATGGGTAGTGCCAATAATCTTTCAAACATTTTTCTATAGAACTCATGTCCATTAACACTAGTGGAACAAAGCAAATATAATTGTTAACCCAATTTTTCAATTATGTACATAATAACCACTTGTTACCAACTAGTAATCAATGAAGCAATACCATTTTGAGAACTATTTTAATTACTATTAGATAAACAAGTCCTTAAGTTAACCAATAACCAATTTGTTTACATAACTAGTTGTCGGTAGAACGAATTGGTTTTAAACTCATGGCTAGTAGTTGCTATAGTTTAATTTTAAGTTTGTTGATTATTGTATCGACTAGTGACTATTTAACTTAAAATAGCCTTATGTTTGGTATAAATAGGATGATTTGAAAATGATGAATAACTTTTGTTTTAGTTTTTGAATAAGTTAACTATTGAACTTTGAAGCTTTTATTTTCTAATTTGATTTTGGGGATTGGCCTTGGTTGCCACGTGTCACCATATAATTGGTGTTTAAAATATTGAACATGTGTCAAATAGTCAATGAACGTTCCATGGTGTGCCACGTGTCATCATCCTAATGGCAAAAACTTGAATGATTGAGATTAATCCAATGAATTTTTAATTTTGAAATAATAATAATAATAATGACACGTGTCCACAATCTAGTTGTCTAATTTTTAAACATGTGTCATGTTTTGATTAGTTGCATGTAGTTGCAAAGAAAGTTCCACATAAGATGCAACTATACTGGATTGGTATGTATGTATGAACATGTATACTAACACCGTATATACATGTTGCATATGTACTGTCGCATGCAACTGCATGTCATGTGCAACTTGTCTTAGGCAACTGCACAAATTTGCAGTTGCATGTGTCGCATGTAACTGAATTTCAATTGCATGCAACAGTTGCAAAACCCAAAATTTCATTTTTTTAGAATGTCAGTTGTGATGTAAATGTCATGCTCTAAAGTCCTTGATGTAGAGAATTATTTGATCTCCATCAACTCGTATTTCCTATTGAACATTTAAAATAAATGTTTTTTAGATGAAGATTGATTGAAACTATATCCATATTTTTTCCCTACCTTTATCACCCTCAATGTACCCCTCATCTTCATTTTTAAAAAAAAGTAACTTCAATGTACCACTCTTTGTTTCATAGAATAATTACAAAACAATGGGTCTAATAAATACATCAATTGTTAGTCCAATTCTTGGGGGTTCTTGTTGCCACGGAGCATTCTCAAACTATATTGATGGATGGAATGAACTAAACATGCAAAAAAAAAATTGTTATAACATTCCGTGAATGTACTAATAACGATAGTAATTATTTATCCTTATTCAATTGTCATAGAAGTCATTGAACATAGATATTCCCATATTTATATGTATAAACATTTCCTCTAGAAGTTATGTCTTGGCCTTTTCAATTGCTACACAATTATGTAACAAATTAATAAAAAATCACTAGTGTATTTGGATGGTGGATTAATTTTCTTAATTAGGCTTTCTGCGAGAACTATTTTGTAAGGTAGAAAACTATTTCATAAGGCATTTAATACCTTAATTGTTATGCATTGTATGTCCCTACTGTCAAGGAATTATTGTGTACATGTCAGGTTTTGCCCTCAATGTTCACACATTGACAACACAAACTTATAATTTACATAACACAATAATTTAAAAGATTTTAATTCATAGTATTTACATTGACATCTTATTGGTTCTTGAACATTGCCATACCTTTTTATTTAACATAATTAGTTAAATGTGCATTTATGAGTTCCTTTGTTTTAACCTATTTGTTAGTCTTATCCATCATTTTTCGATAATTTTTTTGTCGATTTTCGTTTTGTTGAAACTATTCACAATGCAAAGGTCACTACACTGATAAACTATACATTGTGACATTATATTTGTGATTAAAAATGGCAACATTTTAGTTAATAGATGTAAGCAATATAAAGTGAACAATTTGATTATCTTGTCAAAACTGGAACAAGTATATTTAAAATAACAATAAAACCCATTATAAAATTGTGGAACATCAAATGTTTTCATTTCAATGACTAAATATGATATATGTTTACCCTAATGTGCATTGATTTTCATATTTCAAACTGTAGAAGTAGGTTTTTCAAAAGATAAATACCTTTTGAGATCTAGTTTTCACTATGGGCTTTTAGTTTCAACTAGGTGTCAAGTGGGTTCTTACAAAAAGGAAATAGATTCTTTTTTAATGACTCATTAAAGCATATGTTGATTTTCATTTTACTAACTTACTACATATTAATTTCATTAATTTTTTAAACCAAAAAGTAGGTTTGAACACATTTTGTCAATCAATTTCAAATGTACTTTTTATCGACTTTTAAAATTCATTTGCTTTTAATTTTCTTTAAATTAGATTTTTATAAACTTAATAGAGCCAACTAATGCTACTTGACACATAGTTTTGTGATGCGAAAGGAGGTTGTTTGAACTCTAATCTAACCTAGGGTTTTGGGCATGATTGTGTTAACCAACTTAGTGTGACAGCGCCCCATCATTGTTGCATGGAATTGCATGGTTTTCTTTTGAACTGTGTGTAGGAATGGGTATGGCGGCCAGCATTGATGGAGTCTGTTTAATGAAGATGGCAAGACGGCGGACTGGGAATG
>Ga0116228_10001412_pt1 | contig 19936 bp, 16 predicted proteins | sample S1TSphfallax_2_FD_89694 | JGI IMG/M metagenome (GOLD analysis project Ga0116228, IMG submission 89694) | Host-associated microbial communities from peat moss isolated from Minnesota, USA - S1T2_Fc - Sphagnum fallax MG | ecosystem: Host-associated > Plants > Peat moss > Unclassified | place... | reverse complement strand
TGGACTGGTATCTGGAAAACGCCGACTGGGTGAGCCACGTGCTTGACGGTAGCTACCGATTCGAACGCCTCGGAGTGTGACGATGAAAAAAGGGATCATCCTCGCAGGTGGCTCGGGAACCCGCCTTTATCCCATTACCCAGGCCGTGAGCAAGCAGCTGCTGCCCGTGTATGACAAGCCCATGATCTATTACCCTCTTGCCACCCTCATGCTGGCAGGGATCCGTGACGTGCTCATGATCAATACCCCGCACGAGCAGGCGCTTTTCCAGCGCCTGCTGGGGGACGGTAGCCAGTGGGGCATCAACATCCGGTATGCCGTGCAGCCTTCGCCCGATGGCCTTGCCCAGGCATATATCATCGGCCGTGACTTCGTCGGTCGCGATCCGAGCTGTCTGGTTCTCGGCGACAACATCTTCTATGGCGTCGGACTTACCGATCGCATGCGAAGGGCCGCTACCCGCGAACGCGGCGCAACGGTTTTCGGCTACTGGGTCCGCGACCCCGAGCGCTACGGCGTCGCGGAGTTCGATCACGACGGAAAAGTCGTCGGCCTGGAAGAGAAACCCGTCGACCCAAAATCGCACTATGCAGTGACCGGACTTTATTTTTACGACAACCGGGCCTGCGATTTTGCCGCCGATTTGACCCCCTCTCCTCGCGGCGAGCTCGAAATCACCGATCTCAACCGCTGCTATCTTGAAGACGAATCGCTCCACCTGGAAAGGCTGGGGCGAGGGTATGCATGGCTGGACACCGGCACCCATGAATCTCTCATGGAGGCCGGCGAGTACGTGCAGACCATCGAAAACCGCCAGGGCCTGAAGATCTGCTGCCCGGAAGAGATCGCCTTCATCAATGGCTGGATCGACGCAGAGCAACTCCTTCGACTGGCAGCTCCGCTTTCCAAGACGGGCTACGGCCAGTACCTCCAGAACCTGACCAAGCAAGGCTACGTCGGATGAAGTTCATCGAAACATCGCTCCCCGGCTGCATCGTCATCGAACCGCAGGTGTTCGGTGATTCCCGTGGCTTCTTTTATGAAAGCTACAACGAGGCAAAATATCGCGAAGCCGGTATCGACCGCCGCTTCGTCCAGTCGAACGTTTCCCGCTCCGCCCGTGGCGTACTGCGTGGACTTCACTATCAGTGGCCCCAGCCACAGGGCAAGCTGGTCAGCGTGCTCGAAGGGGAGGTGTACGATGTCGCCGTTGACATCCGCCGCGGATCGCCAACGTTCGGGCAATGGGCCGGGGTGATGCTGACCGCCGAGAATCATCGCCACTTCTGGATCCCTGAAGGCTTCGCTCACGGATTCTGCGTCGTATCCGAATACGCCACTTTTTCATATCAATGCACCGATCTGTACAACGCGCAGGCCGATGGCGGCGTCCGCTGGAACGATCCTGCCATCGGTATTGACTGGCCGATCACCGAGCCTCTTCTTTCTGACAAGGATGGCAAGGCCCCGCTATTGGCAGACATTGCAGAAGTGCGCCTGCCGGAGTACAAGGCGTGAAGATCCTTCTTCTGGGAGCCAATGGCCAGCTGGGAAGGACATTTCTGCAGCATGGCGGCCTGGCTTCACGTGGCTCCCTCGTCGCCGCCAGCCGCGATGGACAACTCATTGACGGTGGCAATGCCGTTATCGGCAACCTCGAGGATGCCCATGCCCTGAGGGCCCTGCTTGACGCCCAGCGTCCGGACATTATCGTCAATACCGCGGCTTACACTGCGGTAGACCGGGCCGAGCAGGAAGAAGACCTGGCCACGAGAGTCAACGGCGATGCCGTGCAAGAGATCGCGACGTGGGCCGCCTCACATGGCGCACTATTCGTCCACTACTCTACGGACTACGTCTTCTCCGGAGACGCCACGTCGCCCTATGGCGAAAATACCGGCACCTCGCCAGCCGGCGCCTATGGCCGTAGCAAGCTCGCTGGCGAAACAGCACTTGCACGCAGCGGGGCCATGCATTTCAACTTTCGTACCGCCTGGGTTTATTCGCCCGTCGGGCACAACTTCCTGCTCACCATGCTCCGCCTCGGTGGGGAGCGTCCGGAATTGCGCGTGGTTGCCGACCAGATCGGCAGCCCGACCGATACCGTGCTGATCGTGGAAGGTACCCTGGCTGCCGTTGACCGATGGATAGCTTCCAGCCACGAGGAAAAGGCAGCCCTGTCGGGTACGTACCATCTCACGTCCAGTGGACAAACAAGCTGGCATGGCTTTGCATCCGCCATCCTGGAAGGCGCGGACCACAGGAAACTCATCGCAAGCGCTCCTGTCGTGACGCCCATCGGCACCCACGAGTTTCCCACGCCGGCCCGCCGACCAGCCTACTCCGTACTCGACAATTCCCGGTTCTCCAGCACTTTCGGTCACGCACTGCCTGATTGGCAGACGGGCCTGAACCGCACACTTGATGCCCTTTCCCACGCCTCGGACTGACCCCATGCTCATTCCCCTCATCCTCAGCGGCGGTAGCGGAACACGACTGTGGCCCATTTCACGCCGCAACCTCCCGAAGCAGTTCCTCTCCCTCGCCGGCGACCAGACGCTCTTCCAGCAGACCGTGCAGCGTGCAGTGCAGCTGCCGGCTGCCACGGCCCCTGTCGTGGTGGCTAGTAACGATCATCGCTTCCTGGCTGCCGAACAGCTTCAGGAACTCAAGATCGAAGGTGCAAGCATCCTGCTCGAACCTGCAGCAAGAAACACTGCACCTGCCATTGCCGTCGGTGCATTGCAGGCACTTTCCCGTAGCGCGAATGCCATCGTGCTCGTGCTGCCAGCCGATCACCTGATCGGAGATACAGCGTCATTTCGAGAAGCTGTATCCCGCGCACTTCCGCTTGCGGAAAAGGGCTGGCTGGTAACCTTCGGCATCCGCCCTGATCGACCGGAAACCGGCTTCGGTTATATACGCCGTGGAACGGCGCTCGAAGATGGCAGCTTCCAGGTTGCCCAATTCGTTGAAAAACCCGGGCACGAGGTTGCTGCGGGTTATCTCGCCAGCGGCGAATACGACTGGAACTCGGGCATGTTCATGTTCCGGGCAGACCGCTATATCGAAGAGTTGGGTATGCATGCCCCGGCCATGCTGGATGCAGCTCGCAAGGCATTCGAACAGGCAAACACGGATCTGGATTTCATCCGACTGCACGACGAATCGTTCAAGGCAGCGCCCAGTGATTCGATCGACTATGCGGTGATGGAAAAGACCGCCCGCGCAGCCGTGGTACCGGTCTCCTGCGGCTGGTCTGATATCGGCTCCTGGGATGCCCTATGGATGGCTGCAGACAAGGACGACAACGGCAACCACCTCGAAGGCGATGTGATTGCCCTGAACACCCGCAATACACTTGTTCGCTCGCACGATCGCCACCTGGTGGCGACCGTGGGCCTGGACGACGTCGTCGTTGTGACGACTGCCGACGCCACCCTGGTGGCACGTCGCGACGCCTCTCAGGATGTAAAGAAAATCGTTGACACGCTAAAGGCCGCCGGGAGGACTGAACATGATCTGCACCGTGTTGTCAGACGTCCCTGGGGACTATACGACTCACTCGAAACGGGTGATCGCTTCCAGGTAAAACGCATCGTGGTAAAACCCGGCGCTGCCCTGAGCCTCCAGATGCACCATCATCGGGCAGAGCACTGGATCGTGGTGAAGGGTGTGGCTGAGGTCACCTGCGATGACAAGGTCTTCCTGCTAGCCGAGAACCAGAGTACCTATCTTCCCCTGGGCGCCAAGCACCGCCTACGCAATCCAGGCAAGGTGCCCGTCGAGCTCATCGAGGTTCAGTCAGGATCCTACCTTGGGGAAGACGATATCGTACGGTTTGACGATGTGTATGGTCGCGCCTGATCCAGCATAGCCAGATCAGGCCATCAAAAACTCAAGGCTCATTCCTCAGGGTGAGCCTTGGGTCTCCGGCTCAGGTAACTTGGGCGCACCTGCATCCTTCGACCGGACCCGCGCCGCCCATCGCATCGATGGCTTCTCGATGGCGTGAAACAAACCCAGGGATGCGGCCAGAACTACAATCGTGCCCAAAAGAAAAAGCCTGATGAAATGGGACGAGGCGTCGGCCGCCGACGCAATAATCGCATGTTCATTCAGCGTATGCAGCAAGGGCATATGCACGAGATAGATTGAGTAGCCCAGAACGCCGAAAAGGCATAGGAAAGGGCGTGATATTGCGTCACGCAACCCCTGCGGTGCCAGCGCCGCGCCAAGTATGATCAGGCCATACGACAGGGCAAAAGGCATCGATTCGCAAAAATAGTATATGAGTGCCTCAGGCGCATTCGATGCAAGCAGATGCTCAGGATTAGTAAAGCCCTGCATGACGGAAAGCCGCCCAAGGATGCACATGTTCATAAGGAGGAGAAACAACCCTCCAACGAAATAACATATGCCCGCTTTCTTACTTGCAAAGAGGGTCGCCGGACGCCGCTGAAGAATCGCGCTAATGGAACACCCAACAGCGAAATGCGGGAGATAACCAATAATTTGGTGCGACAAAAAGAAACGCACGCCCGATTCGGAATACGCCAACCCGAATGCATGACTCCGAATAAATTCATTCAGGCCGACAAGGCTATATTTGCAAGCATATAGCCAGCCAATGGCAACGAGGAACGCCATAACTGTGCCTTGCCACCAGCGAAATCCATAATATATCCGCACCATCACAGGCAAGATGAGATAGAAAACCATCTCAACTGTAAGTGTCCAGAAAGGCGCCGCCACCATATAAGCACCAAATGAAACCATAAACAACGATTGCGCAAACATAACATGGGACAACGCCATGAAAGCGCCGTAGTTGCTCCATATACGATCGTTGGGGATCATGCTCGGCGTGTAGAGAATGAGGACGGCAAGCAGGATTACCCAGTATGGAGGGCCTATTCGGAGAATACGTGCACGCATGTAATCAAGGAAAGACGGCGCGCTCCTCCCAAGTGCATCAGCCTTGAGGAAACGGGCTGAAAGAAGCACCCCACTAAGAACAAAGAATAAGTCCACGCCGGAACTCATCATCATAAAGATAGGGCTGAGACTATGCCCAAAGATCACATAGTTGGGCTCACCACCTATTCCCCAGGCATGCCTCACCAGAATAAATAGAACAGCCACTCCACGAATAGCGTCCAGATAAGGAACGTTTTTTCCTGGATTGGGTAGCAGGTTTTCAGCAAAACTCGCCACGTGATATCCCCTTTACAATAAATATTATTAGTTTCTTATTCGCACGACACGACGTACAAAAATATACCGTGAAAGCTATAACACCTGACAGCGACGGCACTCCAAAGATCTAGCACCGGAATCGGAGACCGTCACGGGCCATGAAATCTCCGAATCGACATGCGCGACCCCGGCGTCCGGGGACATGTAACATCGCCGATCACAAGCCAAAACCAGAGAAGCACTGTTCTAAATTCCGGCTAACTTTCAGATACCACAGGACGAGATCTCAACCTACTGAATTAGGACCGAATAATCTCAGAAAGCTCATCTACCTTTGCCTGAACCAACACGGAATCGCCACGCGCCTCCACATTGAGTCGCAACAATGGCTCTGTGTTGGACGAGCGAAGGTTGAACCGCCAGTGGCCAAAATCAGCACTCACTCCATCAACATAATCCAGCCTCGGCATATCTTTTTCGAAGTGCCTAAGCACCCTGGCAACGGCAGATTTAGCATCGTCAACGACAAAATTAATTTCCCCACTGCATGGATAAGCGCCCATGCGCTCTTCAAGCATCTGCCGCAAACTCATCCCGGTTTTCGATAACCGTTCAGCAATAAGTAACCATGGGATCATTCCCGAATCACAGTAAGCAAACTCCCTGAAATAATGATGGGCGCTCATCTCGCCACCATAAACCGCGTCTTCCTCACGCATACGCTCCTTGATAAACGCATGCCCAGTCTTACTTTCGATCGGAATTCCACCCGCCGCTTTCACCATATCCACGGTATTCCAGGTGAGTCGGGGATCGTGGATTATCTTCGCGCCGGGATACTTCTCAAGGAGCTGCGCAGCTAGCAGACCAACGATGTAGTAACCTTCGATGAAGGTTCCCTGCGCGTCAAACAGAAAGCAGCGATCAAAATCCCCATCCCAGGCAATACCAAAGTCGGCACCATGCGAACGGACAGCATCAGCAGTTGCCGCCCGGTTTTCCGGCAACAATGGATTAGGAATGCCATTCGGAAAACTGCCGTCCGGTGCGTGATTGATACGTATGAACTCCAGCGGCAAGTAAGCCTGAAGCAGGTCAATAATGCCTCCAGCTCCGCCGTTGCCCGCGTTCACTACAACTTTCAATGCACTGACCGCTGAAAGATCAATGTATTCCATCAGATGATCGATGTAGGCTGATTTGTCATGATCGATTGTCGTCGTGCCGCGCGCAGCCCGGAGTGTCCCAAAGGCATTTTCTTCGACCATATGTTCGATATCGCGCAGGCCAGTGTCACCACTTATTGGCTTAGCACCTTCACGGACAAGCTTCATGCCGTTGTAATCGATGGGATTATGGCTGGCCGTAACCATGATCCCTCCGGCTACCTTTCGATGGAAAGTTTGAAAATAAACTTCCTCGGTACCGCACAAGCCTATATCGATGCAATCGCGGCCTTCGTCATTAAGACCGCGGATGATTGCAGCCGCAAATTTAGGGCTGTCACGGCGAATATCGTATCCCACGACAACAGCGCCATTTTTAACAGTTCGGGCAAATGCACGCCCGAGTCGGTAGGCAATGTCCTCGTTGAGTTCATCGGGCACGCGGCCGCGAATATCATAAGCCTTGAAGCATTTCACGTCGGATCGATTCCAGAGCTGACTGAAGGTCATTGTCGGATACGCTCAGGCAGGCAGCAAGCGCCTCCAGAGCAATGGCGCCCGGATAAGGAACTATTCCACTGTGACCGATTTCGCCAGATTCCTCGGCTGATCGACGTCAGTACCCCGCTGTACCGCTACATGGTAAGCAAGTAGTTGAAGTGGAATTGTAAACACCGCAGGCGCGATAAGGTCTCCGCCTCCATCCACTCGAACCGTCGCAACGTGCTGCGTACCGTCGTCCATCTCGGCACGCTCGTCCGCGAAGACAATCAGCTCACCGCCTCGTGCACGCACTTCCTGGAGGTTGGATTTCAGTTTGTCCAACAGCGGACCATTCGGTGCAACCGCCACGATGGGCATGTTCTCGTCCACCAGCGCGAGAGGACCGTGCTTGAGCTCTCCTGCTGGATAAGCTTCAGCATGGATGTACGAGATTTCCTTGAGCTTGAGCGAACCTTCCAAGGCAACGGGATACTGCGCACCACGCCCCAGGAAAAGCGCATGCGCCTTGGATATGAAGTGATCCGCGATTCCGAGGATCTGCGACTCACTTTTCAGAGCGTTCTCGATGTACCTGGGAAGCGACTGCAACTCCTGACAGTGCTCAAGATATCGAGCCTGATCCAGGCCACGACGACGTCCGAGGTCCAACGCCAGCAGAGCAAACGCTGCAAGCTGTGTCGTGAAGGCCTTGGTCGAGGCCACACCGATTTCCGGGCCGGCCCGGGTCATCAGGCGAAGGTCGGATTCGCGCACGACGGACGATTCGGGAACGTTGCAGATCGCAAAGGTCGCAAGGTATCCGCGACGACGTGACTCACGCATGGCCGCAAGGGTATCAGCCGTTTCACCAGACTGGGACACTGCGACGAAAAGCGTATTTTCAGGCACGACGACTTCACGGTAGCGGTACTCGCTTGCCACCTCGACCACCACAGGAATACGGGCGAGCTCTTCGATCCAGTATTTCGCCACCATGCCTGCGTGGTAGCTGGTGCCACAGGCAACGATATGGATGCCCCGCGTCTTGTCCAGAATCGGATCGGCATCGATGCCGAAGATGTTCGGCAACACCCCATGCGGACCGATGCGCCCTTCCAGGGTATCGGCCACTGCACGCGGCTGCTCGAAGATTTCCTTCTGCATGTAGTGCCGGTACTCGCCACGCTCCACTGAATCAGCGCTTATCTCGCTTTCGTGTGCGGCACGGTCCACGGGAGTGCCGTTGATATCGAAGACTTCCACGCCGTTGCGGGTGATCTCGACGATGTCGTCTTCTTCCAGATACATCATCCGATTGGTAACCTTGATCAGCGCCTGCGCATCGGAACCCAGAAAGTGCTCACCGATGCCGATACCGACCAGAAGCGGACAGCCACGGCGGGCGCCGACGATACGCTCGGGCTCGTCCAGGCTCATCACGGCAATGGCGTATGCGCCTTCGAGTTCACGAACGGCAGCCGTGACCGCCTCACGCAACGACTTGCCTGCCTGCACATGCTCGTCGATCACGGCGCCCATGACTTCGGTATCCGTTTCCGAATGGAACGTGCGCCCCTTGGCTCTCAGCGAGTCACGCAGCGTCGCGTGATTCTCGATGATGCCGTTATGCACGATCGCGATACGGCCCTGCACATGCGGATGCGCATTGGCCTCGCTGGGAACGCCATGCGTCGCCCAGCGGGTGTGGGCGATGCCCGTACCACCAGGAACCGGATCGGCGTCGTACAGCGCTTCCATTTCACGCACCTTGCCCTTGGCGCGCACACGGCGGATCTGTCCGGCATCGGCGATGGCCATGCCGGCGGAATCGTAGCCGCGGTATTCGAGCGCCTTGAGGCCGGCGATGAGGATAGGGGCGATATCGCGCTGGGCGACGGCGGCAACGATTCCACACATGGCGGCAATCCTTCTTAGTTGACCTTGCGGCGCAGGTAATTGAGCAGGTCGATGCGGGTAATGAGGCCGAGGAACTGCTCGCCATCAACAACGATGGCCACGTGACCCTTTTCGAACACCGGCAGGAGCGCTTCGATGGGGGCGGTCACCTGGAGCATTTCAGGCGAGGCGATCATGGCCGTGGAGACCGGATCGCGGAATTTCGATTCATCGGCATGCACGTGCAAGAGCACGTCGGATTCATCGAGGATGCCGACGATGCGATCGCCATCGACCACCGGGAGCTGCGAGACGTCATAAAGCTTCATGCGGTTGTATGCCGTGACGAGCAGGTCGTCCGGCTTAACCACCACGGTGTCGCGCTGCGCATAGGGACGCAGGATCAGATCGCGCAGGTCACCGTAACGCTCGCGCTCCAGGAAGCCGTTGTCGAGCATCCAGTAGTCGTTGTACATCTTCGACAGGTACTTGTTGCCCGTGTCGCAGACCAGCGTCACCACGCGCTTGGGCGTCGTCTGCTCCTTGCAGTACTTGAGTGCGGCGGCAAGCAGCGTACCCGTGGACGAACCACCCAGCACGCCTTCCTTGCCGAGCAGCTCGCGCGCCGCCATGAAGCTCTCTTTGTCGGTGATGGCATAGGCCTTTTTCACCAGGGAGAAATCGCTGATCGACGGCAGGAAATCCTCACCGATGCCTTCGACCATCCAGCTGCCCGACTTCTCGGACAGGATGCCCTCGTTGATGTACTGCGCAAGGATCGAGCCGACCGGATCGGCCAGCACGATTTCGGTGTTCGGGGAGTGTTCTTTCAGGTAAGCGGTGAGGCCGCTCATCGTGCCGGAAGAACCGCAGCCGACCACGATGGCATCGACCTTGCCATCGAGCTGTTCGAGGATTTCCGGGCCGGTGGTCTGCACGTGCGCCAGCGGATTGTCCGGGTTGCCGAACTGGTTGATGAAATAAGCACCTGGCGTCTCACGCGCGATGCGCTCGGCCATGTCCTGGTAATACTCGGGGTGGCCCTTGGCTACGTCCGAACGCGTGAGCACCACCTCGGCACCCATGGCCTTGAGGTTGAAGATCTTCTCGCGGCTCATCTTGTCGGGCACGACGAGGATCAGGCGATAGCCCTTCTGCTGCGCGACCAGCGCCAGGCCCAGGCCCGTGTTGCCGGCGGTGCCTTCAACCAGCGTATCGCCCGGCTTGATCTTTCCGGCGCGCTCGGCGCCCTCGATCATCGACATGCCGATGCGATCCTTCACCGAACCGCCGGGGTTGGCGCTTTCCAGTTTCAGGAACAGTTCGCAACAGCCGGCATCCAGGCGCTGTGCGCGCACCATGGGGGTGCGGCCGATCAGTTCGAGGATGCTGTCATGAACACTCATGGATACTCCATTGGATAAGTCGGCAGGGCCCCTTCGACCCTGCACTCAGGGCGCACATGATAAGGGGTCGCGCGCTCGCGCGATGCCCGTCATCCGGCCGAGGAAAAACGGTCTAGCACAGACCACGCGGAAGTGAGCCGGTTCCTGCTGCACGCGCACAATAAAAAGGGCGCGTTTCCGCGCCCTTTCTTCGTATTGCTGTACTGCGGAATAAATTCAGTGTCGTGGTGCGTTCCAGGAATCCCACATTCTCTGGAGTTGGTTCTTCGCCTGCAGTTTCTCCAGCTTCATCCGCGTCAGTTCCTCGTCGCTGAGGGGTAGACACCCCCGGCCTGCGTTGTCGAGCTTGTCGTTGAGTTCCTGGTGACGGAAATAGAGACGACGGGTGTCCGGATCCTTGTGGATGAACTTTTCGACGTCGTCACGCTGCTGGTTTTCGAACATAGCCATGCTCCTCGCGTTGGGGCCGGGCCCGTTGGGCCGGTCGTGTGGGGAGCCATGCGGGCACGGCTTCGCATCGGAAGTGGGTTCGCTCGCGATGCGGTGTGCCTGGGTAACGTCACGCATGCTCCGAAGATCCCGTCACGCGTTTTTTCGGTGACGGGGGATCGAAGCTACTCCCCTCGATAAGGGGGTGCAAGAGCGAATTTTCGTAGAGGCACGAAAGAAAAATGGTTTCTTAAGCAAACACTTACATGGCGCTAAAACCAGCGCACCCTGGCGCGGGCCGCCCTGACGGGCGGTCGCGCGCAGGGCGCGCTCCTACACAAGCAACGGTTAGTTGCCGGTGGATTTTTTCTTCTTGGGCGTGCTGGTGGCCGGGGTGCTGGCAGGGGCGCCGCTGTCGGAGGAGTTCAGGTCACGCATGGCGCGGGCGGCGGCTTCGGCCAGGGCGGCCTGCTTCTTGGCGGCGTTGGCCACCTTGGCCTGGGCCGCTGCGACCTGGCGGGCCTTCTCGCCCTCGGCCTTGGCCTGGTCCAAGGCCTGTGAGTACTCCACGCCCTGCTGCTGCAGGCGGGCGGCCTCTTCCTGGATCATCTGGTTCTGCATGCGCTGCTGCTCAAGCTGGCGACGGGCCATCTCGGCGTCGAGGCGGCTGGCCTCCAGCAGGATGGCGTCGTGCTCGCGATCGAGCTGGGCCGTCTTGGACTGGGCGTCCTGGAGCTGGGCGGCCGCCTTGGCGATGTCCACGCGGCGCTCTGCGATGTACAGGTAATGGGCGTGCTGCTTGTCCTTCGGCTTGAACTGGGCCATCTGGTTGATGGCTTCGCGCGCCCGGGCCTGCTCGGACTGGGCATAGCCACCGAGGGTGGGGTCGCTGGAAAGCTGGTCGAGGCTCGAATTCAGCCGGCGGACGTCGAGGTCGTCCGTGGCGGCGAAGACCGGAGAGGCCACGGCCGCCAGGGCCAGGGCGGAGAACAGGATGGTCGTGCGCTTCATCTCAGCGGCCTCCCTGGTCGTTCAGGGGCTGGGTCTCGCCACCCGGGGGCGGCGGAGGGGTGTTGGTGGCTTCGGGCAGGACCGTCTCGGTTTCCTGCACGTTGTTCGGAATCGGCACGGTGTCATTCGCGTGGTTGTCGATCATCTCGACACGCATGCGCGAGTTTTCCTTGCTCTTGGACTGGTTCTGGGCGCGGGCAGCACCCAGGCGGGCCTTGGCACGAGCCAGTTCGCTGTCCACGCTGGACTCGTCGGCCAGGAGGGCCGCCTCGTCGTATTTGCGGCTGGCCATGGCTTTCTGCGCCTGGGAGAATTTGCCCTGGGCATAGTCGAGGTCGACCGGGGCATAGTCGCCCGCCCCGGCATCGCGGGCAGCCTGGAGCTGGGCCAGGGCCTGGTTCATCACGCCATTGGGTGGCGGCGTGCTGGCGCAGCCGGCCAGCGTGGCAATCGCGAGGCCCAGCGCGGCCGTGGCAAGGAGCCGGCGGCCCCGGTACAGGGCGTTCGACGGCAAGTTGTGCACCATCACTCGTTCCTCTTACAGGTTTGCGAGATATTGTCGATATACAGGGTCGGAGAGACCTCTCGTCTCGATTGTAATGCGAACGCCCGGGGGTTTAGGTGGATATTGGTTATTTCCTCAAGCTAATGGTGGACAAGGGCGCGTCGGACATGTTCCTGACGACCGGTGCCCCGGTGAACATCAAGGTGGAGGGCAAGCTTTACCCGCTCGGCAATACGGGCCTGCCGGCGGGGATGGTCAAGAAGATCGCCTACTCCCTGATGGACGAAGGCCAGGTGCCCCAGTTCGAGCGCGACCTGGAACTGAACATGGCCCTGGCCGTGAAGGAAGCCGGACGCTTCCGCATCAACGTGTTCAAGCAGCGCGGCGAGATCGGCATGGTGATCCGCGCCATCAAGAGCGAGATCCCCTCGCTTGAGGAACTGCGCCTGCCGGCGATCTTCCGTGAGCTGGTGATGGAGCCGCGCGGGCTGATCCTGGTGGTGGGCGCCACGGGGTCGGGCAAGTCCACCACCCTGGCCGCGATGATCGACCACCGCAACCAGAACACCCCGGGACACATCCTCACCATCGAGGACCCCATCGAGTACCTGCACCGGCACAAGCGCTCCATCGTGAACCAGCGCGAGGTGGGACTGGACACCCACAGCTATCACGAGGCCCTCAAGAACGCGATGCGTGAGGCCCCGGACGTGATCATGATCGGCGAGATCCGCGACACGGAGACCATGGAGGCGGCCATTGCCTTCTCCGAGACGGGTCACCTGTGCCTGGCCACCCTGCACTCGAACAATGCCGACCAGACCCTGGAACGCATCCTCAACTTCTTCCCCGAGTCCGCGCACAAGAACGTGCTGATGAACCTGGCGCTGAACCTGCGCGCGGTCATCAGCCAGCGCCTGGTGATCGGCAAGGACGGCCGCCGCGTGCCGGCCGTGGAAGTACTGCTGAACACCCCGCTGATCCGCGACATGATCCGTCGCGGCCAGATCCACGAGGTGAAGGACGCCATGGATCGGAGCCTGCAGGAGGGCATGCAGACCTTCGACCAGTCGCTCTACCGGCTCTACAAGGACGGGCAGATCACGCTGGACGAGTGCCTGGCCAAGGCCGATTCGCGTGACGGGCTGGCGTTGAAGATCCGCCTGTCGGAGGGTGCGCCGGGGAATGAGTTTGCGTCGAGTGATCCTTATGGGATCGGGGTGTGATGGTTGCTGGCTGAATGATCGTCGGGGGTGACCTGGTGCGCGCCGGGGGCATGGATGTTTATCGTTTCTATGGTCGCGCGCAGGCGCGCTCCTACAAGATCACCGCACACTTGTAGGAGCGCGCCTGCGCGCGACCGGTATCCCGACAACGCCCCGACACCCTCATCCGATGCGGTCGGCGATGCTCTTCAGGGCGCGTCCGGCTGCGCCTCAGGCGCGGCCTTCTGGAACGCCTCCAGCGCCTGGCACGCCTCCACCACGCGCCGGATATTCGGGTACGGCGCCAGATCCAGCTCCCAGCGCACGGCGTTGTAGTACTGAGGCACCAGGCAGCAGTCGGCAAGGGTCGGGCTGTCGCCGTAGCTGTAGCGGCCGGTGGGCCCACGCGCCAGCAGCGCTTCGATGCCGTTGAACCCGTTGCCGATCCAGCGGCGGCACCACGCGGCCTTCGCCGCCGCATCGGCACCGTAGGAGGCCTCAAGCTCCTTCAGTACGCGCAGGTTGCCCAGCGGGTGGATATCCGTGCCCACGGCCAGCGCCAGCTCACGGACGCGCGCCCTGCCCTGCACATCGGCGGGCAGCAGGGCCGGCGTGGGCCGGGTCTCCTCCAGGTACTCCAGGATCGCCATCGACTGACGGACCACGACACCGCCATCGACCAGCGCCGGCAGCTGGGCCTGGGGTGAAATATCACGGTAAGCCGGCTTCAGGTGCTCGCCACCGTCGTTGACCAGGTGGACCGGGCGCGGCTCGTAGGCCAGCCCCTTGAGGTTGAGGGCGATGCGGACGCGGTAGGCGGCGCTGGAGCGCCAGTAGGTGTAGAGGGCGAGCATGGGCGTTCCTGCCTGGGTGAAACCCGATTCTATGTAGGAGCGCGCCCTGCGCGCGACCGGTAGGGCGATGGATCGTGGTGATCGCCCTACCGGTCGCGCGCAAGGCGCGCTCCTGCACCGAATGATTTGCGCCTGTCGGCACCGCCCGGGGACAATGGGCGTCTCTCCTACACCCTGAGCTGGAGTTCCTCGTGTCCGTCACCCGCATGCAAGCCCTCGACCTGCGCGGCAAGCGCGTCCTGATCCGCGAAGACCTGAACGTGCCGGTCGAGAACGGCAGGATCACCTCGACCCAGCGCCTGGACGCGTCCCTGCCCACCATCGTCGCCGCACGCGATGCCGGTGCGAAGGTGATGGTCATCTCCCACCTGGGTCGTCCCAAGGAAGGCGAGTTCGACGAGGCCTCCTCGCTCAAGCCCGTCGCCGAATGGCTGGGACAGAAGCTGGGCAAGGACGTGCGTCTGGTGCGCGACTACCTCGACGGCGTGGACGTCGCCGATGGGGAGGTCGTCGTGCTGGAGAACTGCCGCATGAACGTGGGTGAAGGCAAGGACGACGAGGCCCTGTCGAAGAAGTACGCCGCCCTGTGCGATGTCTTCGTCATGGACGCCTTCGGCACCGCCCACCGCGCCCAGGCCTCCACGCATGGCGTGATCCGCTTCGCTCCCGTGGCAGCGGCCGGTCCGCTGCTGGCGAAGGAGCTGGACGCCCTGGGCAAGGCGCTGGAGCATCCCGCCAAGCCATTGCTCGCGATCGTCGCCGGCTCGAAGGTCTCCACCAAGCTCGATCTGCTGCAGAACCTCGTCGGCAAGGTCGAGCAGCTCATCGTGGGTGGCGGCATCGCCAACACCTTCATCCTTGCCGCCGGTCACAAGGTGGGCAAGTCGCTGGTCGAAGCCGACCTGCTCGACACCGCCAGGAAGATCATGGCCGATGCGAAGAGCCGCGGCGCCGACGTGCCGGTGCCGGTCGACGTTGTCGTCGCCACCGAATTCGCCGCCACGGCCAAGGCCACGGTGAAGGCGGTCGACCAGGTCGGCGATGACGAGATGATCCTCGACATCGGTCCCGAGACGGCGAAGAAGTACGCAGAGCTGATCGCAAAGGCCGGCACGGTCGTCTGGAATGGTCCGGTCGGCGTGTTCGAGTTCGACGCCTTCGGCAAGGGCACCGAGACGCTGGCCCGTGCCATCGCCGCTTCGAAGGCCTTCTCCATCGCCGGCGGCGGCGACACCCTGGCTGCCGTGGACAAGTACGGCATCGAAGATGGCGTGTCCTACATCTCCACCGGTGGCGGCGCCTTCCTCGAATTCCTCGAAGGCAAGGAACTGCCGGCTGTCTCCGCGCTCAAGGCAAGGTCGAAGTAATGCTCTTTCTGTTTGATCTCGATGGCACGCTCATCGACTCCGAGGTGGGCATCTTCTCCGGTGTCCGTCATTCACTGGCCGCCGTCGGTGCCGAAGCACCCGACGACTCGGCACTGCGCGCCTGGGTCGGCCCGCCCCTGCGCGTGAGCTTCGCGCAGATACTGGGCGACGATCACGAACGTATCGAGGCAGCCGTCGAAGCCTATAGCGAGCGTTTCCGCGATGTGGGCTGGTCGGAACACCGGGTATATGACGGCATCCCCGAAACCATCACGGCACTCGCGGCTGCCGGTCACCAGCTTGCCGTGGTGACCAGCAAGATCCGCATCCACGCCGAGCGCATCATCCCTCACCTGCCGTTCGGTGCGGCGTTCGAGCGCGTCTATGCGCCGGAACCCAGTACCGCACACAGCGAAAAGGCCGAGATGATCGCGGCGGCGCTCGCGGACTTCGGGCACCCGAAGGGCGAGGTGGTCATGATTGGCGATCGCCGTTTCGACATCGAAGGCGCTGTCGCCAACGACGTGCGTGGTGTCGGTGTGCTCTGGGGCTTCGGCGATCGCGAAGAGCTGGAGCAGGCCGGCGCATGGAAGACCGTGGCTACACCCGCCGATCTTCTCCATATCGCCTGATGAGGTGTGTACATGCGGCGTGCGGTCAACGCACCGCTCGCCGCATGGCATCCTCGAAAGCCGGTGCCAGCATGCGGTTGCCGTAACCGCTCACATGATCGCCATCGAAGAACAGCGGATGGCCGTCGCTGAATCCGGTGCATTCCGGACCCTGCGCGCATAGCGTCGGTAGCGGGTCGAACACGCTCGTTCCCGGCACGGCATTCGCCACGGTCATTTCGGCGTCCAGCATGGGCTGGCGTAATTGCAAGAAGGCAGAACGATCCACGGCCATGCCCGGAAGGCACATGGGGTTGCTGCGGGTCCAGCTGTCGGCACATCGGAACGCCGGGGCGTTCAACAGGAGATTCGGGGCTTCGAGCACGACGCTCGCTCCCTTCTGCCTGAACTGGGCCACGATATCGATCGCATGGCGGACCGCCCCGCTCTCTTCGGCCACGCGTTGCGCATCAAGCGCCTGCGCGACGGCCGCGTCGCGTGGATAGCGAATCCACTGATCAACGAAACGTGGCATCCGCAACGACGGCAGGAACACCACATCCCCCGGTTTTATCCTGGACAGGATGTCCCGCTGGGAGATCGCCGAGGTTTCGCTGCAATGTGACGAGACCTCGGACTCCGGCCGCAGGCTGAGGAATGCGCATCCGGAGTTGTTGTACAGCGTGACATGAGCCCCCGTCTTCGCCACGTAGGCTTCGAACAGCGTACCGAAGGCCATTGCATGGGAATCGCCCACGACGAAGACATCAGGTCCGTCAACGGGACGATTGCATGACACGCGTGCGTAGCTGATGCGCTTGCCGTGCTCAAGGTCCTCAACCGTGGGCTCGGGCACGCCGCATGGAGCGGGTGTCTTCGCCCGGGTCGTGGTGGGATACCAGTCGTCCGCATGCCGGGCCACCGTACTCAGCGACCAACGAGGCTGACGATGGTCGATGAAACGATGCAGGGACGCGCCCATCACCAGGATGACGAGGCCACAACCGACGACAGCCCAGCGGGGCATGCGCCGGATACGTTGCGAGCGACGTGTGGGCTGCTCCACCCAGCGCCAGGAAAGCCATGCCAGCGCGAACGTCAATGCAAGCGCCGCGAGGAGCCACGGCCAGTCGCCCAGGCCGACGGTCCAGCGGAAGAGGACGAACACCGGCCAGTGCCACAGGTAAAGCGAGTACGACATGCCACCCAGAAGGCGCATCGGCTGCCATGTGAGAAGGCGCACCGGCCATGCGCTGGCAGGCTGTCCGAGTAGCGATCCCAGCACGAGAGCCGTACCCATGACCGCACAGGCGGCACCCGGCGCGGGAAACTGGTCAGGCTGCGAAAACCACAAGCCGTATGCCATGAAACCAAGGCCAAGGACAGCCAGCATGATCTTCCACGGCGATGTGGCATCGGCATCCGCCGTATCGAAGCGGCGTCCCGCGAGATTCAGTGCCTGATAAAGCACGACGCCGATGGCCAGTTCCCAGAATCGTGGCGCCAGCAGATAGAACGCGGCGAGGCTGTCCGACGAGCGCAGTTGCCAGGCGTAAACGAAAGACGCCACGCCAAGCAGCGCAAACAGCCCAAGTACGGGCCGCCGCCAGCGACCGCCGAAACTCCAGGCCCAGAACAGTAACGGAAACAGCAGGTAGAACTGCTCCTCGACGCCCAGCGACCAGGTATGCGTATAGGGATTGAATTCGGTGATCGGCGAAAAATAGCTGTTGCCGTGGTCGGCCAGTACAAGGTTGCTGAAACCGAAGAACGCAAATCGCCCGGTCTTCTGGTTCTGCTCGCTGAGCCATGCATCCGGAATGAAAAGTGTCGCCGCCAGTGTGGTCGTCAGCAGGCAGACCAGCAGCGCAGGTGCAATGCGCTGGAAGCGGCGGGCCAGGAAGTAGCCCCAGAACGACGCCAGCGATGAACGCTCGCGCAGCCCGACGGACGCGCTCACCACGAACCCGGAGATCACGAAGAAGATGTCGACCCCGGCGAAACCGCCCGGCAGCCAGCTTCCGTGCAGGTGATAAAGCACGACGGAAAGCACGGCGATGGCGCGCAGGCCGTCGATGTACGGGAAATAGGCGTGGGGCGAACGGGTGGATGTCATCGTGACGTGCGGCTTATCCGGGCTATCTGGCTCATACAACGGAAGAAGGCCCCCATGAGGGGGCCTTCTTCCTTGAAGCGGCATCGATTACTTGATGACGCTCTTCACGGCGTCCACCACCTTCGGGGTGGTGATGCCGAAGTGCTCGTACAGCTTGTCGATGGGGGCCGAGGCGCCGAAGGAGCTCATGCCGATGGCCTTGCCATCCAGGCCGATGTACTTGGCCCAGAAATCGACGCTGGCGGCTTCCACCGCCACGCGGGCGCGGCACCACGACGGCAGCACGCCTTCGCGGTATTCCACCGGCTGGGCGTCGAATTCCTCGGTGCAGGGCATCGAGACGACACGGACCGGCACGCCCTGGTCGCCCAGTGCCTGCGCGGCCTCGACCGCGATGCCGACTTCGGAGCCCGTGGCGATGATGATCGCCTTGAACTTCTCCGACGGCTCGAACAGGACGTAGCCGCCCTTCTCGATATCCGCCACCTGGGCTTCGGTACGCGGGTTGTGCTTGAGGTTCTGGCGCGAGAAGACCAGGCACGACGGGTTGCCCGCACGCTCGATCGCCTTCTTCCAGGACACCGCCGATTCAACCGCATCGGCCGGACGCCACACGCGGTTGTTCGGGATCAGGCGCAGCGAGCCCAGGTGCTCCACCGGCTGGTGGGTGGGGCCGTCTTCGCCCAGGCCGATCGAGTCGTGGGTGTAGACGTGGATGGCGTGCGCCGGAATCAGCGCCGACATGCGCACCGCGTTACGGGCGTAGTCGGAAAACACCAGGAAGGTGGCGTCGTACGGAATGAAACCACCGTGCAGTGCAATGCCGTTGGCGATGGCCGACATGCCGAACTCACGCACGCCGTAGTGGATGTAGTTGCCATCCGCACCACCCGTGGTGATGTTCTTCGAACCCTTCCAGATGGTGAGGTTCGACGGGGCGAGATCGGCGGAACCACCGATCAGCTCAGGCAGCAGCGGGCCGAACGCATCGAGTGCCATCTGCGACGCCTTGCGCGACGCCACGACCGGACCTTCGGCCTGCATCTTCGCAACATAAGCGGCGGCGCCTTCGTGCCAGCTCTTCGGCAGCTCGCCGGCGGTACGGCGCTTGAATTCGGCGGCCAGCTCCGGATGAGCCTTGGCGTAGGCGTCGAACTGGTCGTTCCAGGCCTTTTCGGCCTTGGCACCGGCGTCCTTCGCATTCCACGAGGCGTAGATGTCGTCCGGAATCTCGAACGGGCCGTATTTCCAGCCCAGCTGCTCGCGGGCCAGCTTCACTTCGTCCGGACCCAGCGGGGCACCGTGCGAGGATTCCTTGCCTTCCTTGTTCGGCGAACCGAAGCCGATGATGGTCTTGCAGATCACCAGGCTCGGCTTCTCGCTCTGCGAGGTGGCGGAAGCGATGGCCTTCTTGATGGAGTCGGCGTCGTGGCCGTCCACCGGCTTGCCGTCATCGCCCACCACGACGTTCCAGCCGTAGGCCCTGAAGCGCTCGGCGGTGTTGTCGGTGAACCAGTCGTGCACCTCGCCGTCGATGGAGATGCCGTTGTCGTCGTAGATGGCGACGAGCTTGCCGAGCTTGAGCGTGCCGGCAAGCGAGGACACTTCGTGCGAGATGCCTTCCATGAGGCAGCCATCGCCCAGGAACACGAAGGTGTGGTGATCGACGATGTCGTGGCCCGGCTTGT
>Ga0116228_10001411_pt1 | contig 19947 bp, 4 predicted proteins | sample S1TSphfallax_2_FD_89694 | JGI IMG/M metagenome (GOLD analysis project Ga0116228, IMG submission 89694) | Host-associated microbial communities from peat moss isolated from Minnesota, USA - S1T2_Fc - Sphagnum fallax MG | ecosystem: Host-associated > Plants > Peat moss > Unclassified | place: USA... | reverse complement strand
CAATCCAAAGTTTTTTCCCCCAATCAAAGGTTTTTAATTATCATAATAACTCCTTGTAATATATTACTATTGCAAAAGAAAAAACCTCTTCTTGGATGGTGATTGAAGAGATTATGATATTTGCAATATAACATAAAAATAAAATAAATTACTTAAAAAAACAGATACATGCTAATTTATAAACCAAAACTTGAAGAACCTTGGAATGTGATTATTTAAAGAAATCATTATGACAATTTCCAAGTTGCAAAGGGAAAGGGAAGTTGGAGAAGCTTTTCCCCTTGTTTTCTCCTTTTTTGGCACACCATTTGAGGAATAATTAATGTGCCAGATTAAGTTAGTTGATATGGCACTATCATTAGTGACCTATATTTGTCTAGAAATTCTTAACAATGGTTGATACTCTAACAGTTAAAAAGTCCCTTCATAAAACAAATTTGCAAAAATAAAATTTCATAAGAAGAATTTTTTAGAAAAGAAATTGATATGGTATAACAAATAGACTAAGTTGCCAAATGGAAGAGGGTCTAGATGTCTAGAGTTTGGACCACTCTAATCATCTGGTAGGTATGAGGCAATTATATCTACTACGAGTAAATGAAGCCAACAAGCAAGTGATTTGACCTATTGTGATTAAGAAACTAAAAAGCAATCAAATTTGACAGTGAATAAATAAACGAAGGAGTGAGCAAGTAAATTGGATCTGTTTTTTAAATAAGAAAATAAGAGAAGAAATTAGGTGGGTTTGTTGCAAAAGTAACAAAATAACAGAAGCAATTGGGATTTGTTGTGGAGTGAGAAAATTTCAAAAAATAACCTAATCAAATCTGATGTCTATAGATGAGTTTATGATTAATTAGGTAGTTTTGTGTTGCAATGTAGTTGGGAAACTGATATGCTAGTAGCAGTAAGTATGAGGAATAGAAAATGTAGTTTGCACCAATGCATAAGCCGTAGGCAACAACCCAAACATGTAGACAAATACCCTTAATTAGGGATGCAAAGATTTGTGTGAAGTAAAAGTTCAACCAGTCATATTAACCAAACTGACATAACACGTCTTGTTGAAGAGTTGTTGAGGAATCTCCATTTGGGCCACCATAAGATGATGAGCTCCATGCTACTCAAGACCATGTTATTAATATTACCTAACCCCTTTTACCACTTTTTGGTGGGTTAGTGGTGAATAAAACTTTAGTAATAGCACATGCAATCCACCAAATATTGAACCCTTAACATGTCTTAGACCGGCTCAACCCCTTCCCCTCGAAAAAAAACCTCCCTCACTATAATATATTGAAGGATTTTGGTTTGTTTTAGAGGTTTTTTTGAAGATTATATTTTTATGTGGAGAAATATTTGAGTTTTCTTTTTTTTTTTTTCCCTTTTGCCTTAAGATACTTTTTAAATGTAAATGGCAAGGACCTAGTGTGACACACTCCTTGTTTTGTTTTGTAATGAGTGAGTTCAAATTACAACATGAAAAGTAGCATTTTAACAAATATGAAGTAAAACTAAGTAATGGGCGGTGCCATTAAAAGCTTTGGGGCCCTCATGCCTACAACAAAATCCCAATGGATTTTCATTGTACCTCAAGATTCAAGCCATCCATGTGCCCATGGATGATGATGGGACCCAAAGGAGATTTTTTCACTTTTATAGATATTTTTGAATGTTTTATTGCACAATAAACTATCCCCATTCCTACCAAGTAGTCAACTCTTGCTGACTTTCAATTAATAACATTAATTATGTTCTAGGTTGGAAACTTGAAATTTTTTTAATTTCAAAATTTTGACATTGGCTAGAATTGGAGTGATGTGAACTTTAATGCACATGCTATATTCATGTTTAGTTGTATTTGAAAGGCACCAATGTTTTATATTTCTTTTGATACCAAAATTTAACCAAAAAATTAGCAAAAATAGTCAAATTTATACTAGAAAAAAAAATCCAACTTTTTTTCAATCTCTTTGTTGGCAAATGTAGAGATTTCGCAAGAAGAAAAGAAAACACTGAAAGGCACCTTATATCCCTTTTAGAAAAGAGAAAGGATAATATGCATATTTGTTAAGTGGAAGGAAATTACACCTCTTCTTAGGTGTAAGATCCCTCCACCTTTAAGGAGTGTGCTTAAGAACACTTTTCTTGGTACACCTTGTGATCTATGAATATTGATGTTAACATGAATATTCATTTCATGCTTAATGATGGGTAAAACACACATGTGAAGGACATTTAAAAAATGAAAGGTTGGATTTAAGTATCATTTCATCATAGGCCCTTTATTTGGGGAATGCCCTCACCTTAGGGCTTTAACCCCACATTGAAAACCTTCTCTCTATGACTAATGTAACATGTGCCATTGGCCCAAGTGTGATTTGATTATTCAAGTATTTTTTCCTTTTCAAACTATTTTTGTAATTTAATTAAAATTTCAACGATAAAAATTATTCAAAACCTTAGGTTTAAAAATTTCCAAATCACCTTAATTAAATCTTCTAATTGAAGGCTTTTCAACAATACCAAAAGCATGCATATATTTTTAAATAATTTTTACATTAAATTTGAATGTAATTATTATGAAATTGTTTTTCAATATTCAATAACTTTTTCACCATAGGTCAAAACATTATGAAACCAACTTGGTGCACTCGTATTCATCAAGGCTTTTCCAAAGGTACCAAGAGCATGGCAAGGGGTGTTATGGTTTGGAAGATCTCAACATGACAAAACAAACAAACAACCTTTTTGATAAATAGATATAGGTTTTGCCTTTATTTCCTACATCACAAACTTTCAATATCATGAAATTTTAATAAAAGCTATGCGGAAATTGTAAAACAATATGTCTGTAAGAATTTCATTGGTTTCAAAATATAAAAATGCCATGAAAACCATATATATTACTTACATATAAATGGTGTGTCTTTTTTACTTATGATGTTTTGATATGAAATACATATGATTTCCATCTTAACTAAATTTATACAATTATCATTATATAATTTTGCATCAAAATATTTGATTTTTTGTATTAAACATGAATATTCATATATGTCATTCAACAACAATGTATTATTTGTTTGAATATTTAAAATATTGAATACATACAAATATGGTTCATATTAACCATAACATGATATTCATGCGATATTTGTATGAACCTATGAAGCTTAGGAAGTTTGTGATGTATATATAAGTGTTGCATTCTTTGGAAAGTTGGTTGTTTACAATGTTATATTTTGGGGCCAAATTAAACTTTAACATCCATTGACCCCACCATGCAAGATGGATGTTATGTCATGTTTTCATCATAGTCTTGTTTCATATCTAATCATGTGGTTAATATGTATTAATTATCCACATTTATCTACATATCTACCTACCTAGTACCCACCAAGTGTATTCTCTACTTAGTTACCAAAATACCAAGATACTAATCACTTATGAATCCTTACATGTTTCATTATGAAATTTACCAACTTACATCCATTTTTACCTTAATAATGTGATGTTGAAATAGGAAGGATCATAGGTTAAGTTACATTGGCAAGTCTTCATAATTTTTTTTTGGTTCATCCACAATTAAATCATGAAGGGCTTCGATTGGATGGTGCTATAATGAATGTTGGGTCACATAATTTTTATTTTGGCAAGTCCCCCATTCCCACTTTCCTTCCAAGGTGTTAAAGCTTGAAGTTCATGTAAGATCTAACATTTCCACCTTAATTGAGTCACATCCTTATTATTTGATTAATAATGGTTGTTGCACCACCTTATATTTCATATTTATGGACAATCAAATTAAATGTCAACTACAAGGAATAAATTTGACTGTTTGGCACATTTTAAGGAAAAATGTGATGTGTTGGAACATAATTTCATGCGACAAATATAAAATAATATATTTTGTTTACGTTATAAAAAGAAATGGAAATTTAACATTTTTTTTGACCTCACATTCATGAACATACAAACATTCACTCATTTCATTATCTTTCAAATATAACATGATTGTCCAATTTTTTTTGTGGTAAAAAATCACCAAAATGAAAAAAAACTTGAATGTGTGAAAAATATGTGTTAAAATCTAAATGATTTTTTTTTATAAACGAAAATCCTTAACCATCATGAGGCTTAGGAGGCCAACCTTACCACTAATGGTTTGGATCCCTCATTGCATGTGATGAACACCAAAATCATCAATTTTTTCTTTTAATGTTACTACAACCCTTTGTTGCCATCCTTTGGACCTAAATTCCATTGCAATTTTTTCCATGGGGCCATCACCATCAATGCAACATGGCATTGAGAGGAATTACATTGCCAAAAATTCATTACACCTATTGCATTTTGCCACCTTCAACTACAACAACATTGGCATAACCACTTTTATCTTCAAATTTAAAAGTTAAATTGATCATAATATTGTACCTATAGTAATTGTGTCAAGGAAATTATGTTCCAACCTCAAGGTAGTGTATGACTTATGTTTGTTGAATTTTAAGTTTCAATGTTTAAATGACACATTGTACAATTTTTTTGTTGTGTGACAATGAATATTTGTGCAAAAAATTGTTTAATCATGTTATAGTCTACAAGCCTCAAGGGTAATTGCAAGCTAAAGTGGCCCATTTTATACATAACATGGCAATTTTTTGTACACCCCTTGGATGATAATGTATCCCATGTTAAATGTTTTTTTACTTTTATGAAAAAAGATTGAAATATATTATTTTTATGTAATTTAATTAGGAGGAATGCGTTTGTTATTTGAAAAAAGAATTACATCAAATTGGGGACTTTTTTTAATAACAATACATAAACAGGTTGTGAATGAATAATCATAATCATACTTTGTGTTGATGAGTCCATTTATTGATCTTCAAAAAATTAACATGTCATAAGTAATTCCAAATAGGGGCAATAAAACCATTTCAAGATGGAAAGAAAGTTTTGAGGACTTTTAGGATTGCCAAAATTAAAGGAAAATCATAAAGTCCATTACAACATGAATTTTGTGAATTAAAAAAAAATCCCAAACATTATATCTTGGGATGTATTAGAGCAACCATTGATTATTTTTGAAAAAAAAATCTTACTTCAAATATGGGCATCCAACAATGTCATATTATTGTCATGATCAAAATACATTATTGTAGCACCTTTTCAAGTTTGACACCTCAATGCCGAATAATCAATTTAATTTTCAATTCTTAATTCGACAGTTAAAATTTGAATTCTAAATTTTTTGGCACTCTATACTAAATTTATTATAACCAAATGCTTATAGAAGAGGATTTTAGTGCTTTTGTGGTTAGGTGGTTAGTAAGTTAATGTTGTAAGCCACTTGAAGAAGAGGTTCAAGGATCAAATTTGGTTGGTTACATGAATTTTTAAAATTTTCGTCATAACTAACTATTAATATCCATTTTTTTTGAAAAATTGAAAAATAATTTAATTTATGCTGAACTTGAAAAGGTGTTACGATATTAAAAATAAATATCATTAAGGACACCTTATATGTTAAAAATTGGTCCATTCTAGCTTGCAATCACCTCGAGATATTTGCTAAACCTCAAACTACATGTATTCATCGAAGCAACGAGGTTGAGTTCCAAGGTATTTATTGAAGCTTGAAGCCTTGAATGCAAGTTACAACATCTCCATTTCATGGATGTAGTTGTTCTAAAACTTAATATATTGCAATTTTTAAAAGCACCAAAGTGCATAAAATATTATTATAGTAAGAATTGTTGGATGATTTAAGAGCCTAAACATTACTTGATTGTGTACATCAAATCTTACAAAGTAGTTTAAAGTTTGATTTGAGGCCCAAACTTGTCCATCAATATTGAGACATTGTTACATAAAAATGTTAAGGTATGCTTCATTTGTTTCGCTTGCATTTTCATATAGAATTTGATATGGATACTAATACTGAGAATTCCATAGGAGGCTATTTCTTTTCATTTGTCTTTTTTTGTGCACAATGTCTTTTAAAACACCCCAAATTTCAAATATCTTAGGTAGTTTTCAAGGTGGGTATTTGAAAACTGATCCTTATTTAGAACAAATAAGTATCATAAAAAATAATAACCTAAATATTACTTTGAAAATGAAATTAACAATAGGCATGTCTCAAAAAATTATTATTATTATTATTGATACCATGTGGGGTAAAAAATAAAATCATAAAGACCTTGCCTTGTGAAGTTTGAAAGGAAAAAAAAAAGTAAGAACCTATCAACATTGTTTTGGACCTATCAATTTGCACAATATTCAATGGCCTTCACAAGGCCCAATAAAAAAATTTGACTAATTTTGATTGGCCAATTATATTGATAACAATACTTTAGCTTGCAATGCCCAATTTTTCATGTTTATGGTTGGGAAAGGAATTAAACACTTTTATGTTGAACATGATAAATATTTGGAGAGGCCCAAAAGTTGTAGAGACATAATATAAATCACAAGATTATGTAGTCAATGATTGGTACCTATCAACATTGGCATCAAGTACTAATTAATCAATAAGGTATTTGTTAAAGGATGGTAGTTATTGTCACTAGATGATAGTATTGTTAAATGACAAAATAACTATAGAAAAATTCTAAAGAAAAAGTGTTTCATAACAATAGTATAGTTAGTGCAGTGAATTATCTTCACATGGTAGAATAAATATAAAATAATTATGGGAACTTTTTAAAATAAAAGAATACTTGTTAGTGAAAATAATATTTTAATCTAATTGACTTATAAGGGTATCCTAGAAATTGTTCAATTATCAATGGTAAGTATTTGATTATCGTCTTTTATTTTTTAGGGGTTGAAGTATTTAGGTTCATTAGTCCAAATAAAAAGTGAATAAGAGATGAATGTTTTTCTTCAATCAAATTTTGTGAAGGAAATTAAGATAAAGGTAGGAAATTTCAAAGGATAAGGAAACCCATGTGTTGTAGGGAAGCACTTTTGGTTCCACATTATCTCTTGGGCTCACTCCATTTTATTTATTTATTCATTTATTTATTTACATTTTATCATTTTGTGTGATTTTTAAAAAATCAGTGTGTGTGAAGTGAAAGAAGGTTGTATTTGTGTGAAGAAGAAGTACAAAAATGGATTATGGTTGAAGGTCAACTTGTGATATTTTTTCTATTGTATTTTTCCTTGATTTCTTAAATACAATGAAAATAATATCTTTTTTTGTTAACAAAGTAATTATTTTTATTAATTTGGTTTTTCTTTTCTTTTGCAAGAAAAAATGTTATTTGTGTTATCTACTAGATTAGGAAGGTAGTTTTGTTGCAAGACACTAACTACCATTAGAGGGCAACAATTGAAAATAGTTATTGATTTTTTAGGCTACAAAGGGTAAGCAACAACTACAAAAGGTTTCTAAGCAATTGTGGATTTTTTTCATATTTATAGAGGACGATAGTTGTTGCAAGATGGGTATATAAACTAAATGCAATGGTTGTAAAAATGATGTAATAGTTGCAAAAGGGGTAGCAAATGGTTATGATCATTTTCCAAATCTATTGCAGGATGGTAGTTACAACATGACAATACATAAACATAAGACAACCCCTACCCTCATGGCTTTCCATTTTTCTTTTTATTTATTTTTTACATTACAACCCTTTCTTTAATGGTAATTAAACTATTGTTTTCGCAATCAAGTTTGGAGACCATATTGGGGATCAAAAGTAAAATCTATGGTTGTCTAAACTTATTGGATGTGTGATTGTAAATTAATGAAAAAGAGTGACAAATTAGGGGCAAAGATGTTGGTTACCCTTTCATTGGAAAATTTGGAAGCAAATTCGTTTACAATCAAAATGGTAGGCAAAACAATGGAAAAATCAAGTGGGAAAGTCAATGAAGTGATAACCCTTAAGGATAGGTCACCAAGAATTATGCAAACCTAACCTTGGCATCAACCAAAATGATTTGGGACTTCAAAAATAAGGTAGACCTAGACCTAAAAGGTAGGAGAACACTGGGTATTCACAAAAAAATAAGGTCAGTTGCCATAGACCTAAACTTGTTGTAAGAAATGGGAGGAAAAGAAATGGAAAATAAAAATGGGGATGAAAAATCGTAATATATCATCCAAAAGGGGGATGAGATTGGTAACAATTGGATGCCATCCCCCGATTCTAACAATAGGCATAAAGAAAGGGGATTAAAAATAAACATCATGTTTGACAAAAGTGTCCCCCCTAGGCAATAAAATGTCGACACATTTCCAAGTAAATGGTACTACAACCACTTTCGAATGGGAAAGTGAAAAGGTGTAACTCTTCACTAGTTCACGTGAAACTTAAAAGAGACCTTTCACCTTCTTCATTTTTACAATTCAGTTTCAAACTTGGGAGAGAAAATGAAAGTGCTTAAGAGGGAGGGAGAGAAATTTGAGAAAGGAGAAAAGAAGCAATTATGAAAAAAATCAAAGAAGGTTGCAAAAGAAAGGAGAAAATATGCTTTTGAAGTTGCCAAAGCTATGGGGAAAGCAAGAGAGATAAAGGGGGAAAAAATAGAGAAGGTAGGTGGAATTTTTGTGGTTGAAAATAATCAAGGAAAAAAAAAGAAGAAAAAAAGGAAATGAAAAGGAAAGTAGAAGTAGAAGAAGAATGTTAGAGGGAAGAGAAAAAGAAAAAAGGTTAAAAAAAAACGAAAGTAACCAAGAAAAAAAAAAGGATAGAAAGGAAAGTTTCAACATGAAAAAAAATGCCATCACTATTGTACTCAAGAAATTGCAATAGATACTCATGACATGACACTAATGCACAAAATGCTAAGAAGCAAACAACTAAAACTAGAATGAAAGGGGTAAAAAACAAAGAAAGAAGGAAAATGAATTTTTGTTGGGGATGAAAATGGTAGGTGATGAGAAAATCAAGTGCAAAGTCAAAGGAAAAAAAGTGGAGATCACAAGAGAGGTGATCTCCAAGGTCTTGGTTTTTCTTTGAGATGGTCTTATACTATTTTGCCAAACCCCACCCAACCACATGTAGCACAGTTGTGTAGGGACTTGGTGGAGGTGACAATTAAACCCAACAAGGATTAAAGTTAGTCAATGAAAAAAATGAAAGGATGATACTCCAAGAAAATAAGGGCAATTTTGTAAATAGTATAGTTGAAGAATTGTTAGACCTATTGCAAGAAAACCATGACTTTGATAATAGCATGGGCTAAGGTGGGACAATACAATAATTGGGTTAAGTTAGTTTACTAATGTTTAAAGCTTAACATGGAAAAGGGTTACATGGTGGTGAAAGGCTAGCATCTTTGGAGACCGCCCATGTGGTGGACTTCTACTGCAATTTTGATTCCCATGATAAAGGCACACCCAACCAGGGTGGTACATAGATAAGGAGCTCAACAACAACACAGACACATTAGAGGTATGCATCCTTATCAAAAAATGTGTTCGTTAATTAGTGAAAGAAACACCAATCCTTCATCCACATGAAACTAACTATTCAAAATAGCTTCATCATTTAGTAAATTAAAAAATGATAAATAACATTTACTATAATAATTAAATTATTACTAGTATGCCCATTAGGCTATTAGGTTAGAAGATTTCTACCCTTAACATTATCCCCCCTTTACCCCAAACTATGTTTTCATATTTCAACCTATGTAGTCCTAAAATATGAAGATGCACTACCACCTATTGTCCTAGAAGGTGAGACATCAATTGGACGTTTAAGGTATTTAATTCATTTGTTGAACCCGATACTATTGTAAGGGTTTGGAAGGTAACCTCCTCCTTAAGGCTTGCCTCAACAATGTTGTCATTTTAACTACTAAAGGTGTGGTGGGGCAAAACATCTGATTGAAACTCGGAGAAGATTCGATGGTATGTTGCACACTACTAATGGTAAGAGGTTTCATATGTTAAGGAAGATAATGGCATCATTTCCAACAAAATGTTCAACTTTGCATTGAGTTCATTCCACTTGGCCTCCCTTTTACCCATCTTGTACCTCCATGCCAAAGCCTCTAACTTGAGCATGAAATGTCTTTTGAAAAGGGTAGAATAGTGGGCCAATCTTGTATAGCTACCATTACCTTCATTGCCTTCTTCCACCTAGCCACCTAAATGTGTAGATCTACCACTATCATTCTAATTAATAATTAAATTTTGTCCTAGTCTAACTACCATTTGTTTTGACTACTTTAATTCCTCATATAGTAACATTATCACCTTAGTTTTTTGCTCCCACTACTCCACAACTACCTTACCTTTGTGGTGCTTAAAGGTAATTACCTCCTTATTGATCTCATTGAGAGGTGTTCAATGAGGGTGTCCTTGTCACCCCTTTTTCACCTAATATGATCTTTTAATGTAATAATTTTGTAGTTCATGAAAAGGCATTCCTCAATCTTGGCATCAATTACCTCCTACAAGTGGTTACTATCTACTTCCAAATCCTTCACCTTGGCCTTCAACAATTTCATTTTGTAATGCTTATGATCCAACAAGGTTTTAACAACTTCCACCTTGCCCACTTAACAATTAAGCTCTTCAACCTTCCTTTTTTCTTCATTGAGGCGTTTCTCCAAGGTTCTAATCCTTTCCAAATGTAGTTGGATTACATGTTCAACTTACAATTGCCCCCTTACCACCACTACCTTTATTTGTTCTAGAGACTCCAACTACTCCACATGGCATGTAGATGCTTCAAATCATCCGTGGCCTCTACCATTGCCATGATGTTCTTCCTACTTCTTCCAAAATTGGAACATGGCATGTCCACTTACTCTTGGATGATAGGTACCTCCATCCTCTCCATTAGTGTGGTGTGGATTAATTGTTGTCCGGACTACTATGAGGGAGCAGGGGATCTCCCCTATACCTTGTATTTCTTGGGTACTTGCGTTGAATTGAGGAAGCAAAACCATCACCTACATTCATTGTTTCCTAAGTTGGCATGTGTCCAAAGGAAACAAGTCATTCTTGCTATCACCCCCTCCAACTATTGTTGTGAATGACCTTAATTACTCCTAACAAAAATAGTGGGTTGTGAAGTTGGGGCTTCCCCCTATAAACCAACCTTTGTATGCATGTTGATGGTAAGTTCTTCTTATAGGGGTGAAAGGGTAAGCTTGTAGCATAACTCCCTTTCTTGTTCTTCCTTTCATAAAAACTCTTCAAATGGGAGCTTCGAGGTTTTTATTTGCGTCAATTTTCCCTCCTTGAAATTTTACTTCTTGTTGTCACACCATCATTTGATTCATTGGGCTTCCGCCACCCTTTTTAATTGGAAATGGTACCTCATTTGAATCATTGCTCAAATCATAAATTAGGAAACTAGGTTGAACAATAGGCCCTTGAAGGGAAAAGGGTTTGGCTTGTTTGGTAGGTTGGACCTTTCTACCTTTAGGTGAACTCCTATCTAGTGGGTTGGATGGACTTACCCTATCCTTTTTTATGAAAACCTTAGCAAAGGTAAGATTCTTATTTAACTTGGGGGTTATATGTGCCCTTTGATCCTTATTGGTTTTCTTCTTAACTTACCCTTTTGTAGGCAGTTGTTTGGCTACAAGGGACACGATAGTTGACCTTTGATACCTAGCTACCTTCATGGCAAGCATAGTGACATGAAAATATTGGAGTTATGCATCTACATAGACTATTCATTCTTCATCAACAACAAAAACAATGTGTTGGGGATTACTAAGAACAAACAATATTTCTAATGTGTCCTCGTTTTCATCAAGCTCTTTGTTTGACGACAACACATCTTGGGTTTTTCAACCAATTAACAAAACAACTATTTATTTTTTTACTACAATTATAACTACAAATTCATGTTAATGACTATGTAGTTGTAAAAGACATTGTGGTGCCACATGGCATTATCATTTTACGACTGTAGTCGATATCACAACTTGATGGTTTTTACACACATATTAAAATTTCAAAATTGTATTTTTAATGTATTTTTAATCGTAAAAAATAGGTTATAACAAAATTCCATTCATTCTTACAACTTTTGGTAATAATAACAACTTATGGGCATGTGATGTTGACGCGACATGCCACATAACAAGGTTGACTAGTAGTCACAACTCATGACTTGTGACACTAACTTCACATCATTGATTTTATGATTTAATCTCATTGATTAGTTAGTTGAAAATATTGTTGTCCTTTGCAATTATTATTGATTTAGTCTTCCATGTGATTATGACATAGCATGCCATTTGGTAACAAGGTGTCACAAATTTTCATGGCAATCCATGATTTTTTGTGACACCATAAGTTTTTATGTGTTTTGAATTTATGGCACCAATATTTGTCATGGCATACCATTTTTTTATGTGCCATGAGGTTTTTGAAGTTATGAATTCACATGCATGTGTATGTGTACTAAACAATCTATTCTAATTATAATTATGACTACAACATTAATAGTCATTTTGAAAAAGGTGACACATAACTCTTTAACTTTTTAGCTAATTAACACACTTACTTAGGTTAACATATCTGTTAAACTAACATATGTATGTAGGTTACCTAATAAAAACCTATCTCGTAATATAGACTACCTTGTAAGTTATTTAACTAGACATAATAAACTTACCACATCTAGTATGTTTAAATATACCTAAAATAGGTTACCCTACTAATAGGTTAACCTAGGTAGGCTTGCCTAGGTTCTTAATTTTAGGTTTTTTGCCAAGTCAACTTAAGTAACTTCATTACAAGATATTTGATCAATAACCACCTCAAGTTTGTGTGTAACTATATGCAACTATGATGTGACTAAATGCAACTAAATGTGACTATGATGCAACTAGATGAGATTAAATGCAACTATGATGCATCTAGATGTGACTATGATGCAATTAAATGCGACATAATCATCCTAGGTTTTTTTTTTGGCCTAAGAATGCTTAGGTTAATTTGGGCTAGGTTAGTAAATAGTATAAGTTGACAACTAGTTCATCTTAAGTCAACTTAGGGAGGTCTAAATCTAGGCTAAGTTGGTAGGTAGTAAGTAGGTTGACCTAGGTCAACCTAGGATGGCCAAGGTTAATTCAAGGTTAAATTTTTTGAACTTTATAACTTTGTGTTAAATATAATTGGTATAAAAAAAATGTGGTAGTGCAATGGATGATAACTTGAACCCCAAAGTGAAGACGAGGGGTTCAAATCTTCACTCTTGTAACCTATGATACATAAACCATTTGGCTTATGTTAAATAGCTTAATCCAAGCTTCTTGGGCTAGGAATTTGACGTTTGTTTTTAATCTAGGCCACTTAGCCGAGGTTAGGTAGCCTAGGTTGCCTAACATAATTAAGTAGTTATGCTAGATAGGTTAAATTAGGTTGGCTTTTGGTTTTGCTAATTACATGGGCTAAACTAAGTTGACTTTTGGTCATGTGCAATGACTCATAATGTGTTTATAGATTTTTGACACATGTCATCCATCCATCAAGGTGTCTTTTGTAACACTTAGTTGAATAAAACAACTAAGTTGAGATGGCATGTACTTTACATGTCATACCGACTTCATCAATGACATGAAATTTCAATATTAATCCAAAATTAAAAAACATTAGTTAATAAGATGATTGGGCTTTGCGACTAAATGGGTGAAATGACATGGGTTTAACAACCATGAGTGATTCGTTGCATATGTCCTTTTTGATTAAGACATAGTTGCAAAACCCATTGGCAAAACCCAAGATGTGTTGTTGCATTTACATACCACCCTAATTGGGTGTGCATTTCCCATGGGAACCAAAATTGTAACAAAAGGTCCACCACATGCACAATCTCCAAGGTTGTTGGTTTTGTACTACCAAGTAATCACTTTTTCATGTCAAGTGCCTTTAAACATTAGTAAACTATTGTGGCCAAATTCATGTATTACCCCACCTCAACCTATGTTATCATCAAAACCATGGTTTTTTTTACAATAGGTCTAATGATTCTTCAATTGTACTATTTGCAAAATCATTCCCAATTTTTTGGGGTCATCATTTCATTTTTGTCATTAACCAACCCTCCTTGTCAAGTCTAACCATCTCCTCCACCAAATTCTTACACGACTATGTTACATATGGTTGGGTGGGGTCTAGCAAGACATTATCAAGACCTTTTCCAAGTAACAACATGACCTTGGAAATCATCTCCTTTGTGATTTCCACCTTTTCCCCCTAGACCTTGGACTTTATCTTCTCATCATCTACCATTTTCATCCCCAACAAAAATTCAAAAACAAAATTTGGTATAACCTTTTAGTTTATTAAGGGATGTAATTATTTTGGTTATTTACTTTCATATGAATGATAGATTGATGTTTCTTTCACCAATCAACTAGGGAATTTTTGGGGAAAAATTAAGATTAAAACTTATTTTTAGGGGAAGATGTGAACTTGCATGTGTGGATTAGTGAGGAGGGGAACTTGGAAGAAAAGGGGATCATTCATTGGAGAGGGGGAGTAGAAAGAAAAATGGAGATGCTTGGAGAGTTTGGGAGGAGAGAACCATGTTGTATTTCATAATGTTGAAATATATGGAGAATGAATGTTATGGACCTTGGTGTGTACTTCTAATTTTGTTTATTTTGTTTAGATTTCTTGGATGTGTGAGTGTAACTTTATCTTTCCATAAAATATTGTAGCTTTTTCTATTTTCTAAATTACCTTCTTCTTAGTTTCATTTAGAATGTATTTTGGTAGTTTATACAACATGATGGTAGTTATAGCAAAAGGCAACTATAACTACAACAAAAGTTAGTTGCTAGAAAATAATGTGTAAAATGATGAAGGTATCATGACTTGTTGTTATTCTATAGTTCAAAAGTATTTTTCTTGGACTACAAAACAACCACCTTTTATCACTTAACATGTCATGGGATTCTTCTTTGTAATTTTTTAATTTAAAGGTAAGATTGCCTTCAACAAGGCAACTCCTCCCTCCCTTTTTTATGTTTTGATTTTACTTCTTTTGTTCATTTTACTAGGCCACTAGGGATGGTAGTTGGGTTTGCAGATATATAATATTTACCATAACCTAAAGTCAATTTCCAAATGGATAAATGAATTTTTTTATTATAAATTTGATTTTTTTTCCATTCATGATCAATTGTGATATTGTCATGTGAGGAGTGAAATTATTCAAATTGTAGTTTGCAATTTAAGTATGATGGTTCAACATTTTAATTCATATTTTCATGAAAATTCATTTCAATATTTTAAAAATTATTTACTGACGAAACTAACCTTACGGTACCAACATATTTCAATACTAGGGTTCGATAAAGATAGGGAATATTTGACCAATTTGGTACTAGGGTTTTGATAGTAGTTTGGATATTACCATGGAGTTCACTTCTTTGTTCCTATTGTATTAATCCTTTTTGTTTTTTGTTGTGATTTAAATATGATGGAAAAAAGTTCTAAGTTTTTTTGTTGGACATTGACCTTTCATCCTTTTCATTGATTGAATGTTAATTGGGTAAAGTTTGTGCAGGCATGCTAGAAGGATTGAAGAACTATGATAGGGTAGGGATGTCAATCATTCAAATTATGTGTGCAAACATGAGTTATTCTTGAATGTGGTATGCCATTGATGTAAAAACTAGCATGTGTGTTAGGATGTGGGTGTTTGCACCCAAGAGCAATGGCTAGAACTAGATGATCAACAATGTTTCCTCACCTTTGGTATTAGAGCTTTGAGTTCTTGATTTTGCTTTAAATGGAGTTTGACATTAATTTATGGAAGGAAAGGAATCAAGGAACCCTTCCCTCCTACATGTTCCTTTTGTTCATTTCTTTTCAAAAGAGGAAGGTAGTTAGTTGTGAACTAATTTTGTAATAGAAATATATGTAGGCTAGGAAGAGGATCCTAATTTCTCACCTTCTATTTTTTTTGTATAATACATTGAATAACAAGATTAAAATATAAACTTGGAAAATAAAACAAAACTAAGAAGCTTTGAAAAAAAATTCTACATTGATACCAATTGTCATTTCCTATATTATTTGGTATGCTACAACAAAACCATGTCATTTTCATTGCTTGAATTTGATTAATGTGACTTAACAAACAATCTTTATTTATTGAGATGAATAACCATATTTGTTTTGACTAATTACAAAAATAATAATGTCCATTATGACTAAGTTCAAATTTCAATTTAGTTAAACCAAACATTACAAATGAAACATGGAACATGGAGGACTTACATGGAAAACATAATGCTAGCATCATGATTGAATTCAATCATTATAATATGACATAAATGATGATCTATCATCACACATAAATGTTGTGATTAAAACATGTTACTTTTGATGTCTTACATGGCATAATGTATATTATCTTATTAAATATAATTGTGAATTTAAAAATATGAAATATTGATAATCAAGTTATAATTTTGTACTTCACATGTGAAATGAAATTAATTTCATTATGAAAATAAATAAGGACACAATTATAACTAAAGAAATTTGTTGGAAATGTTCACATAAATATTTCAGATTAATTTCATGTTCTTACATTTGATATAAAACCATTATTAAATCATTTATGAAATTACGTACATATGAAATTTATAAAAAAATAATCATGTGTACAATTTATTTCAAAATTATTAATTAATACATTTATATTGTATTATATTTGGCTCCATGGCCTATATAAAAATATTTTTAAAAAGTTAATATTATGGCATTTTCAAATAAACACATTATAGAATTAAAATAAATGATGAGATTAAAAATTTCAAAAAATAGATGTCACTTAAATGACTATATTTGAATTTATAACCTTGATTGAAATTCAAAAATATATATTTAAATATCTAAAATGAGTATTAGGATTATTATTTTTTAAATTACATTAAATTATTAAATAAATAACTAATTCAAAATGGTTATGAAATTAAATTGTGAATCAAATTAAATGATGAAATGAAGGTAGGTAGATAAGTAAGTATGTATTATCTACATACTTACACACATACCTACTTAAATATCACTTATTACATACCTACTTACTAATTAAGCACCACCTATTACCTAAGTATTACATATGAACTTAAGTTTTCATTATGACCTTAAATAATTATATTATAACATTTTAATGTTCAAAATTCAAAAATAGGTTGTGTTTATATTTATGCAAGTACAATATTTGTCAAAATGTGAAGTGGTGGTTGGATGGTTAAGAACTTTCCATATGAATGTGAAGGTGAAAGTTCAAATCTTTTTTTTGACAAAGAAAATATATAAGGGTCAATATGGGTCCATCTATTTGTCAACAATAGTCAAGCTTGAAAAAAAAATTAAAAATAGGGCTTTTAATTGCATTTAAATCAATAACAATTCACCTTTGCAATTTTATGGAATTAAATATACTATTAAAAATCTAGATGTTATAATGACATGTTGAAAATCTCAGATTTTTTTAAGTCAATTATATTATATATTTATTTATTAAAAATGTATATTTCCATGTAAACTAGCATGTTAATCAAAATGGACATGATAGATTTTAATCACATTAAGATGATTAACTTATTAACAAATATTTTTCATAATTTACTAGTCTTCTTTTACTAAATCAAAATGTCCCTAATGTTTGTTTTGATTGAAAATTTAATAAAAAAAATGAAAAAAACATGATTTGCTATCATGTTATGACACAAAACATTCCTATATTGATACCATTGCATAACCCATTCATAATATCTTTGAATACCATTACTTATATCAAATCGGTAGTTTATTTTTTTTTAAATTCAAACACCTATGTTGGATTAATATTTCATTTTTTTATGAAACCTATATACTAGGATCATACTAATACACACAAATTTTGATACCATACCGACAATATATATAAAGCAATCTTAGCTTAAACCCTTTTTAATTTTAATAAAATTTTCACCTCAATTCAATGTCATCTTTGACATGTTAAAAATTGACCTAGTGTCAAATGCATTACAAATATGTGCCTTCAATACAATTCCCAAAGCTACATCACTCTTGATACCTCTTCATGGTGAAAGACATGACAACACTAAATGTGTATTTTTTTTCAAACATTTCAACTTCCATGGAAACATATTTGGGAGATTTGGCAACAATGAACCGACGTTGGGAAGTTCATGTCCAATATCACCATTGATAATCACTTCACTTGTGCAATTTTTACTATATTGACTTTAAGGATTTCTTTGGCAAACTTTTTTAACAATTACTTCACTTATTAGTTTTTTATAACAACCTTAAAAACTACTTTGTGGATCCTTAAATCTCTAATGTCACAAATGAAACTAATGTTATTATGGTTTTCAAATATATATATTTTGATGAATGGTTTTCCACTAATACACCTTCCATGAAATCAATAAAAATATTTTATTGATGATTTTTCTAACAATTAGCTCTTATTAGAAATGATTATATATATATGGGTCCATTGAGAACTTTTTTTCAAATCTTTCCATATTCATGGAAAACATATGATGATACCAATGGGATTTTGAGAAAAAAATCATTGTAAGCACAATAATATACATCAATGAAAGTTAAAGAGGTAATACTTCAATCACCAATGGGTAAACTATATTAGGAACTTTATTAACACTGTGAAGATATCATTAAGGATGTCAATGAAATAAAATTGGAAAATTTGAAAACAACAAGATGACAACATTATTTGGAAGTTTTGAGATCAATGAGAACACAATTTTTTTTAAAAAATCCCATTTAATTTGTTTATTTATATTGTTACTTGTACATTGAGTCAAAAATATATAATACTTTTTATTTTGATGGTGTTTTCATTGAAATTTCAAAAGTTTCTTTGAAAGTTGGCAACCTTAACAACACCAATGGCTCAAAAAGGGAACCTCAAAAGATCCCAATCTCAATGTTCATTAAATGGTGCTTTTTATGAATGCATTTGCATTATTATTCCCAACCTTGTTTTGAAAGATGTTCCCAATAACAAAAAGTGACATTTTCAAATTTCTACTTGATATGTATTTGCAATAATGTTTCAACATTTTTGTTCCTATGAAAACTCAAATTCTTATATGATAACTTGTCACATCATATGTAGTTATGGATTAAAAATGTTGAAACCACCAAATCACTTCATCCTATGTATGTTAAAAGGGTTGTTGGGATTTTTCTTTTACACTTGAGTGATTCCTTTTGAACCAAGCTTATTTTTTCTTTTAAGACCTTGAGTTTGAACTTCCATTGAGCTAAACCTTCTCTTCTTGTTCTTATTGTTAGGCTCATTTTGTTTTTTGTAGTTTTGTTTTAAAAGTTGTTTACCACTTTGTTTTAGTATTGGCTTTGAAAACATACCTCACATTTGTTTATCAAACCAAACAAACCTTAACAAGGATCATGCTATAAAGAAGCCATAAGAAAAAACATAACTCATGCAAACTCTCACACACAAACAATTTCTCCATTTTTTGTTGGTGTTTAGGGCTATTGTGAATTAAATGATGTTAAGATTTAATTTGAGGTTGCAATAGTGGTTGGTGCCCAAATTCTTGATGCTCAACAAAATCTGAAAGTTGTAAATATCCCAGCATGGAATTTTCCATACCAATCCATGAAGCCTACAACTTATGTATTTCACAACAAGAAATGAACTACTAAGGCCGACTATTGTATTTCACTCTATTATTTGTCATGGTGGTGGGCATGTGACTTTCTTTTTTACTTTGATTTTTAACTCCCCTTCTCCAACCATAATTGAGCTTTGGAAAAGTTATATAGACATTTTCTTGCAAGGCGTACAAGTTTAAAGCTTTGTCAACTCAATAACATGCACCACATTTGCAAAAGAGGCACCCAAACATGAATCAAAGATGGAAATTGAGAAGGAGCAAATGGAAGAAACCAATCTATAAAAGGTTAGTGAAGATTGGGTTTTAAAT
>Ga0116228_10001408_pt1 | contig 19962 bp, 20 predicted proteins | sample S1TSphfallax_2_FD_89694 | JGI IMG/M metagenome (GOLD analysis project Ga0116228, IMG submission 89694) | Host-associated microbial communities from peat moss isolated from Minnesota, USA - S1T2_Fc - Sphagnum fallax MG | ecosystem: Host-associated > Plants > Peat moss > Unclassified | place... | reverse complement strand
TTCCTCATCGGCACCATCCTCGCCATGCTCTATGCCGAGAACCGGCTGCCGACCTTGTCAGGCCGCCAGGCGCTCATCCTTGGCATCGTGGCGATCTATCTTTTCAGCTTCACCTATGAGCAAAAGTTGCTGATCCACGCGCCCTTGAAAGCCATCATGCCCGCCGGCGATACCTCGCACTTCGTGTGGGACGCCGGGGCGGTGCTGATGATTCTTGTGCTTCTCGGCAATCCCGCCCTACGTGCGATCTTCTCGAAATCCTGGGCCGTCTGGCTGGGCCTGCTCTCGTTTCCCATCTATCTGCTGCACGGCCCGATCATGCTTTCCGCGGGCGCCGCCACTTTTAACGCCCTGTCCGAAATCGGCCACCCCGCCGGCATTTTTGCCGCCGCCGCCATCAGCATCGCGCTGACGCTGGCTTGCGCCCTGCCACTGGTGTGGATCGACAAGGCCTGGACCAAACTTTTGAACCGGGCCGCAAAACCGTTCCTGAAAAAACCGGCTGTAGCCTGGGTGAAGCGCAGTGAAAGCCATCACTTTGCTTCGCCTCCGGTGCCGCCGAGCCGGGCGGAAGCGCCGCCGTAACGCCCTCAGGCGTACATTTGCCCAACTTTGTCTAAAATCGCCGGCATTTTGCTCTGGAAGACCTTGTCGTTGTAGTGCGAGCCTGCTCCGGCATCATAGCGCAGCTGGATCGGCCGCTTGGAAAACGACCTGCCATCCGCGTAAATCAGATTCAACGCATTTTCATCCGCCACCGAAGACACGAACACCGCCCTTGTCGCCGTAAGCTTGCCGCCATTGGCGTTCCATACCAGCATGGCCTGCGCCATTTCGTCATAGATTTCCGGCGAGCCATAGACCAGGGTGCGCCCCTCAAACGCGGTCGTGCCGAAGGCATCAAGCGTATAAATGCTGTCCGAATGGCCGGAGAGTTCCCAGCAGCGTTTCTTGATGTAATTCACATCGCGGTAGGATTCGACGCGGATGGTGTTGTTGTTGGTCCGCTTATCCGGCTGCCAGGGCGGCGCGATGGTGCTGCGCACGGCCGAGTTGAATGAGGTGGACCCTAGAGATTTCAGGTAATCATAGGCGGCGTTGATGGCGCCCAGATCGGTCTCCTTGCCGTGGTTCTGCGGCAAATCCGGATGGCATTTTTTGATCAGATCACGGCGGAAACGGTGCAGCTGTTCATTGGACATCGTCTCGAACTGGCCAAAGGTGAGGCCAAGCACGTTGAGGGCCGCGGTAATTCTAGGTGTTGGCAACATTTGCTTTTCCGCGGCTGGGGTTGCGATTCTTTGTCACGAGTAACATTTTTGGAATATGTGGTTCAAGCTTAAATAGTTAGCTTTTCGGCCATCTCAACAGGGGCAAAATTCCGGTTCCGCGCTTGCGCGCCAGCAGGGTCCGCCCGGCCTCGTCCACGATCAGCGCGGCGGCAATGTGGATGGTTGTGGCCATCATACGTGCAGAATCGATCCGGGATAGGCGGCGAGAATTTTATCCGACGTTAGCAGCACCAGCCCTTCCGCGCCCGCCTGCGCCACCAGCAGCCTGTCGAACGGGTCCTTGTGCAGCATCGGCAACGCGGCGACCGCTGCGCCATGCGCGCCGGTGACAGGAATTTCCGCATAGCCATTCGCCAAAAGCCCCATCCGCAGCCGCGCCGCGTTCACCTGAAACTCAGCCTGGCCCCGCGCCGTTTTGATCGCCACTTCCCATATGCTGGCGGCGCTGAAAAACAGGTCATTGCCAAGGTCGTTCAGCAGCGATTCCGCCTTGCTTGGCACTTTGTCAGGGTCAAAAGCCGCCCATAGCAACAAATGCGTATCCGGCAGCAGCCTCACGCCTCGCCTTCGAACATCGCGATGATCTCATCCTGAAACATCGTGTCAAAATCGTCGGGCACGGTGAATTCGCCCTTCATGAACCCGAGGCGCTGCACCGGCGCCGGCGGCGCGATGGCGGTCACCGTCACCAGCGGCTTGCCGGCCTTGGCGATGATGAATGGTTCCCCGTTCACCGCGGCGTCGATCAACCGGGAGAGATGGGTTTTGGCTTCGTGGATGTTGACGGTCAGCATCGCGCACCTCGGTAGACTAAGTCTGGTTAGTTTAGTCTATCTGGCTCAGCAACACAATTTTCTTGATCCAGAATTTTTACGCCGGCAAACCCGTGAGCGGCCACCAGCCTTGCCATTAACTCATCGTCCGGCATCAACGCCGTCGTTAAAAATGTTTGTGGGCCGCCATCCGCGCCTAAGCCCGCCGTCATCCTCTGCGCCTGCCGCGCCACAGCCGGCGCTGGGTCAAACCACGAAATGCCCGGATAGAGGGCCGAAAATTCGGGGAGCAAAGACGTATAATGCGTGCAGCCTATCGCTACGGCGTCAATTTCCGGCGCCGCTTCAAACAGCGGCGCCACCGCCGCTTGCAGCGCCGCCATGTCCACGGCGGTTCCGCGGAATTTTTGCTCCGCCATATCGGCCAGCACCGGCTTGCCCAGGCTGTGCACCGCGCAGCCGCCGGCGAATTTTTCGACCAGGTCCTGCAAATAGGGCCGGCGCGTCGTCGCCGCGGTCGCCAGCAGGCCGATATGCCGGCTACGGCTCGCCGCCGCCGCCGGCTTGATCGGCGGCACGCAGCCGATCAACGGCAGGGCAAAACGCGCGCGGAGCGCCGCCAGGGCAATCGTGCTCGCCGTGTTGCAGGCAATCACCACCGCATCTGGCCGCACCTGAGCAATCCCGGCGCCTATGACCGCCAGAATGCGCTCAATAAGAACGTCATCCGGCTTCTCGCCATACGGGTAGAACCCGTTATCCGCGAGATAGGTCAGCCGCGCGTCCGGGAGCACCTGCCGCAACGGCGCGACCACACCCAACCCGCCAATGCCGGAATCAAACACGAGGAGATGCGGCATCAATAATGAACTCTAAAACTCTTCCACCGCGAACTCGGCGTCCCGGTGGACGTGGATCGACATCAGCACGCCAAATCCCAGCATCACCGCCGTCAGCGCCGAGCCGCCATAGGAGATTAACGGCAGCGGCACGCCGCCCACCGGGATCAGCCCCATCACCATCGACAAGTTTACAAAACAATACAGGAAAAAATTCATCCCGATTCCCAGCGCCACCAGCCGGCCGAACTGATGTTCGGAGCGTATTGCCGTATACAGTGCGATTAAAATCACGCTGAACAGCAGCCCCAGCACGGCGATGCTGCCGACAAAGCCAAATTCTTCCGCGATGATCGTGAACACGAAATCCGTCTGTTTTTCGGGCAAGAAATTCAACTGGTTCTGCGTCCCGTGCAAAAATCCCTGCCCCGAAAACCCGCCCGAGCCCAGCGCGATTTTTGACTGGATAATATTATACCCCGCCCCCAGCGGGTCGGAGCCGGGATTCATGAAAGTGATGATCCGCGCCCGCTGATAGTCATGCAGGTGATGATAGAGCACCGGTGCGGCCACCGCGATCACCAACAGCACCAGCGCGAACTTCCACCAGCGCACGCCCGCCCCCAGCATCACGGTCGCGCCGATCAGCGCAGTGATAACTGCGGTCCCCAGATTCGGCTCTTTCAAAATCAGCCCAACGGGAATCAAAATCGCCGCCAGGGCGGGGAGGAGGAAAAAAGGATTGCCGATCCGCTCATAGCTTGCCTTGTGAAAATACGAAGCCAGGGCCAGGATCAAAAACAGCTTCATCAGCTCGCTCGGCTGTATCTGCACCCCGGCAATCGTCATCCACCGTTTCGCACCCAGCCCGGTATGGCCGAATTTTGCGACCACCACCAGGAGAAAAATCCCCAGCGCATAAGTCATCCAGGAGGTTTTCGCGATAATGCGGATATCGACCATCGCAATCGCCAGCATCATCAACAATGCCGTGAAAAACCGGAAAATCTGGCCATTCGCATAAGGCTGCGGGGAGCCGCCGGCCGCCGAATACAGCGCCGCATACCCGACCCCCGCCAGCGCGCAGACGCACAATACGAACAGCCAATTCACCCGCAAAAATTTGCGCACCAGCCCAAAAGACCGGTCCCGAAACGGCCGATGCAACGAAAGCGAATAAGCGTTCACGCCACGATCCCGTCAGAAAGCCGGCGGCTGCGGCCAAGTAAGCAAGGCCAGGGGGCGCTGCCCCCTGGACCCCCGCCCATTCGTAAGGGTTCTAAGGGCTGTGCCCTTGGCGGGGTTCCAAGGGGCAGAGCCCCTTGGCCTTGCTTTCGTTGAACCGGACTCCCGCCCTTCATGACGGCGCGCCCGCATCCGAAACCTGCTGGCCCAGCGGCTTGTCACGCCCGGCCGGGTCGTTCTGGATCGCATAGGTCAGCAAATCCCGGGCGACGGGTGCGGCGGATTGCGCGCCCCACAGGCCGTGCTCGATGATTACCGCCGCCGCATAGCGTGGCGCGGTGAACGGCGCGAAGCCGACGAACAGGCCGTTCGGCCGGTCCGCCCAGGCCATGGTGGCGTCATTGAAGTTTTTTTGTTTTTCGGCCGCGGTGTTGTTGTGCACCTGGGCGGTGCCCGTCTTGCCCGCCATCTGCACGTTGGGAATCATCAGCCGCGCATTATAGGCGGTGCCCGAAGGCGTGTTCACGACTTCGAACAGCCCCTGCCGGATGATCGCCAGATGCCGGTCATCGATATCCAGCGCCGGCCAGTCCGCCGGGTCCGCGCCGTCCTGAAGTTGCCCGCCAAGCCGGCGCGTAATATGCGGCCCGACGGCGAGGCCGCTGGCGATCCGCGCGATCATCGTCGCCTGCGCGATGGGCGTGACCTGGGTGTAGCCCTGGCCGATCCCCTGCACCACGGTGTTGCCCGGCGCCCAATGCACGCCGCGCGAAGCCGCCCAGGCAATGGTCGGCACCAGCCCGGGCGAGGCGTTCGGCAAATCCATCTGCAGATCAATCCCGATCCCCAGCTGGTGCGCCATGTCGGCGATCCGGTCGACGCCCACCCCCAGGGCCACCTGGTAAAAAAACACGTCGCAACTAATCTGCAGCGCGGTGGTCAGCGTAATGCTTCCATGCGCCACATGGTTATCGCACCAGAACTGGTGGTCCCCCAGCGTAAACGACCCGGTGCACGTCAACACCGTATCCGCGGTCAGCGAGCCGTATTTCATCGCCGCCAGCGCCACAGTCGGCTTGAAAGTCGAGCCTGGCGCAAAAAGCCCGGCGGTTGCCTTGTTCTGCAGCGGGTGGGCGGGGTCGGCCATCCAGCCTCCCCACACATCCGCCGGCACGCCTTTGTCGAACAGCGAGGGATCAAAGGACGGGTTGCTCGCCATCGCCAGAATCTCGCCGGTCAGCGCGTCCAGCACCACGGCGGCGCCGGCATTGGTGCCCAGGCTCTGCACCGCCAGGGCCTGCAGCCCGGAATCCAGCGCCAGAGTTACGATCTCTCCGGGCGTGCCGGAATCATGCGCCACCTGGCGCACAATCTCGCCATGCACGTTGGTTTCGGTCTGCACGAATCCCGGCTCACCGCGCAGCGCCAAATCCTGCGCCGCCTCCGCCCCGGTCCGGCCAATGCGCATACCGGGAAGCGCCAGCACGGTATCGATCTTCGCCTCCGCCTGGTTCGGCCGCGCCACATAGCCCACCGTATGGGCGAGCGCCGGCCCGAACGGATACACCCGGCTTGCGCCGACTTCCACGATCACCCCGGGCAGGTTTGGCGTGTTCACCTCAATGGCGGCCATTTCCGGCCATTCCAGAAAATCTTTTAACAAAACCGGAATATAGCGTGGGCGATTCCCCAGATCGGTCTCGATCCTGGCCCGCTCATCCGCTGAAAGCGGCACGAGTTGAGAAAAATTATCCAGCACGGCCGCCGGGTCCGGCACTTCCGCCTGCATGAACAGGGCGCGCCAATGCTGTTGGTTGCCCGCCAGAATCACCCCGAACCGGTCGGTGATCAGCCCGCGCTCAGGGGCGACCAACCGTTCGCTGATGCTGTTCTGCTGCGCCAGCATCGCGTAGCGGCCATGTTCCTGGACCTGCAGCTTGTACAGCCGCGTGCCGATTGCGCCAAAAATCCCCAGCTGGGCAATGCCCACCAGCGCTGCGCGCCGGGTAAATGCCGGACGCCTTTTGGTGTCGCGTTTCATGCCAGTTCCGCCGCCGCCGGGCCGCGATGGGCGCGGATGAACAGCCCGGCCAGCGCGGGGTAAAGCCCGAGGGCCGCCAGCGTCTGCGCCGCGGCGGGCACTCCGGGCAGCATCCGCAATTCCAGCAGCGATTCCATCGCCCAGGCGCAGGCCGAAAGTGCCGCCGCGAAGGAGAAAAACACCAGCCAGGTCATGAAAAAACTCTGTGGAATCAGCCGGCGCCGGGATGCCAGCGTACTGCCCTGCAAAATCAGTAGCAGCACGGCCCATAGCCCCAGCGGCGACATGCCCAAAAGGTCGAGCAAAATGCCGGTAAACGCCACGAGCGGGGCGGGGAGCGAAACCGGTCTGTAGAGAGACCAGAAAAACACGCAGGCCATCGCATAGGCCGGCCGCAACTCCGCCTGGCCGGGAATCCCGAAGGGCAGACCGATCAGCAGCAGCCCCAGCAGCATGCAGCCCACCGGCCAGGCATGGCGTGACGCCGCATCCAGCCGCCGCCAGATATTCATGGTCCGCCGAATGCCGGGCGTGCCCGCCACCTAATGGCTCTTCTTTGCGGCCGGCTTAATGCTCGCATGCACCGGTGTCAGCAACGGCTCGTTGGAGGGATAGCTGAACAGCCGCAACAGCCGCAGCCCTTCAATATCCGCAAGCGGCAGGACCACGGGGTCGTTCTGCGAATCGTAATGCACAATCCCCACCGGCAGCCCGGGCGGGAAGGCACCGCCCACGGCACTGGTGAGCACCATATCGCCCTCCGCCGGCGGCTGGCCGGGCGCCCAGTAGAGCAGTGCCGGGTCCGGCCCGTTCGTGCCGGTCATCAGCGCCGGCGAGCCATGCACGCCAAGGGCCACCGGAATCCGGCTGTTCAGATCGGTGATCAGCAGCACGCGCGCACTGCGGCTCCCCGCTTCCACCACCCGCCCGGCCACGCCGCGCCCATCCATCGCAATCGCCCCCACCAGCCTGGAGGCGTTTGCCGAAGCATCCGGCGGCAGCACCACAAGCACGGACCTCGCATACACCCCGCCGAGATCGGCCACCACGTCGGCTGTGAAAAAATCCGGCGCCCGGGCCGGCACGTAATGCAGGGCGTTCTTCAGCGCGTCATTCTGCGCTTCCAGCGCCATCGCGACGGCCTGCCATTGCAGCAAACGGGCATTTTCCGCCTGCAACTGCGCGTTTTGCCCGGCCAGGTCGAACAACGTGCCGATCGCCCCGGTCCCATGTTCCAGCGCCGCAACCGGCGGGGCGATCATCGCATAGGCGGGAGCGAGCAGGTCATCCAGCCCGGCGCGCAGACGGTCGCCCAGGTTCTGGTCGGCCCTGCCAATCAAAACCGTGCCAAGTGACAGCATCAGCATGACCGGAAGCGTTAGCCGGGATAATGCCTGCCTGAACGGGACCGATAGCCTGATCACCGGTGCGCGTCTCCAGTATCTCTCAAGTCTGGCATAGCCTTACGCGCATTTTTCCACATCGGACAGGGGCTATACGAAAGCGCAACCATTTTTCAAGCGGTCACCGGTGCAGTATTTGCAAACTTCGGTTTTTTCGACAATCCGATCGGACCGCTACCAGGCAGTTATTAACAGCCCCACCCCAAATCACCCGTCCCGCGGCCCGGACGGCGGACCATTGAGGTGCCGCTGAAGACTAACAACGGCGGCTGCCGCCGCCAGGCCGACAAAGAATCCCGCGACCACGTCACCAACAAAATGATATCCGGCGCCCACCAGCCCGACCATGACCACCGCCACCACCGCCACCCATAAAGCCTGGTAGCGCGGCGCCAGCCAGCAGAGCAGGCACATGGGGGCGGCAATGTAGCTGGTATGGCCTGAAGGAAACCCGCCATAGAGAATGCTGTCGGTAAACGGGTGAAACCCGTACACCCCGTACTTCACCCAGCTCCCCGGCCAGGGCCGGCCGAACAGCCATTTCAGCTCATCTTTGGCGGTGGTGGCCCCCAGAATCGCCAGGCTGAGCGCCAAAAAGTTTTTGGTCCGGGGGCCGGGGACCCAGGCGGGGGAGCGGAGCGCGTAGGCGCAGAGATAAAGCAGCGAAAACGGCAGCGGCAGCAGCGACGGGGCGGCCATGAGCTGGAAAAGGAACCGGAATTTTCGGTGCGCGTTCACAAAAGCTTCCACGGGCCGGTCGATGAAGGCGATGCAAATGCCGACGAGCGCGGCGCAAAGCATGGCCGCCGCCAGTATGCGGGTCCGGCGTGACATCGAATTTACGGGATCAGCACCGTGCTGCCGGTTGTCTTGCGCGCTTCCAGCGCCGTATGCGCCGCCGCCGCGTCGGCGAGGGGGAAGGTCTGGTTGACGGTGATTTTGACCGCGCCCGATTCCACGACCTTGAACAAATCGGCACTTACCGCCAGCAGATCCCCATGCGCCGCGGTATAGGTCGCCAGGGTCGGCCGGGTGAGGAACAGGCTGCCCTTGGCGCCCAGCAGGGAAATATCCACCGGCGGCACCGGGCCGGAGGCGTTGCCGTAGCTCACCATCATCCCCAATGGCGCCAGGCTATCAATGCTCGCCATGAAAGTATCCTTGCCGACGCTGTCATACACGACGGGCACCATCGCGCCCCCGGTCAGTTTCTTGACCTCGGCCGCCAGCGTCGCATGACCGATTATGACATGCTTGGCGCCATGCGCCCTGGCAATTTCTGCTTTTTCCTCGGTTGAAACGACGCCGATGACGGTCGCACCCAAAGATTTCGCCCATTGGCACAGAATCAGCCCCACGCCGCCGGCCGCCGCATGAACCAGAATGGTATGACCGGCCCGCACCTGAAACGTCCGGCGGAGCAGGTATTGCGCGGTCATGCCCTGCAGCATCATCGCCGCACCGGTTGCAAAATCGATGGCGTCCGGCAGCTTCACCACCCGGTCGGCGGCGATCACCCGGTCGGTCGCATAGGCGCCGATCGGCCCGCCGGCATAGGCAATGCGGTCGCCCGGGTGCAAATCCGTCACCGCAGCCCCCACGGCGCGCACCACGCCGGCACCTTCCATGCCCGGTGTCGCCGGCAAGGCGGTTTTGTACAGGCCGGTGCGGAAATACACGTCGATATAGTTCAACCCTACCGCCTCATGGTGGATCAGCACCTCGCTCGGCCCGGGCTCCGGCATCGGCACGGATTCCCATTTCAGAACTTCCGGGCCGCCATTGGCATGCATGCGGATCGCCTTGGACATTTTTTGCTCCTGCCAGCCTAAATCTTCTTGCCGCGCTCAAGATCAAGCAAGGCCCGCTTGGTCGCCAGACCATCGCCACCCGAATAACCGCCGATACCCCCGACCGCGACCACACGGTGGCAGGGGATGAAGATCGGGATCGGATTCGCCCCATTCGCGCCGCCGACCGACCGCGGCGAACCGCCGGCGACGCGCGCAACGTCGATATAGGTGCGCGTCTCGCCGGCCGGTATGCCCCGCAGCGCAGCCCAAACTTTTTGGCGGTACGCGGTGCCGCGGGGCTTGAGCGGAATCTCCGGGTCCAAGGGATTGCCGTCAAAATAGGCAAACAAGGCCGCTTTCGCCCGGAGCAAAAATGGCGTGGCCTGCTGGCCGGCCCCCCAGCCCCATTCAACTGCGACGATTTCCCCCGATTCCTCAAAAATCGTAAGGTCACCTAAGGGTGAATGAAGGGACAGTTGAGGCAATTTGGTCTCCCGAACAACCCCCAAGCTAGAGCGATGCTTCGGGACAGGCAAGACTCACCGGCCCGTGGCAAGTAGGATGGGTCAGGTCGGCTCCGCCGGGCGTAACCCATCACTTTCCGAGGATTGTTCGGGAGTGGGATGGGTGGGAACGGTGGGACAGAAACAAAAATGGCTGGACCCGAAGGCCCAGCCAATCCTGCAAAAACTTTTTGCTCCGTCTTAGAACAGCAGCCCGGCTTCCAGTGTGCTCTGGAATTCGCTGCGGCCGTTATCTCCGAACGGCGTGACCTTGGCGCCGGCGAATTTGTTGTTCGTCAGATAAACGAAGCCGAAGTTCGCCCGGGCAAAGATGTCCTTATACTGCCAGGTCGGCGCGGCCGCGACACCAATGCCGGCGGCATCCGGCGCGAGATACCAGTTAGACGCTTCATCATTCCCGGTATGGGAATCAAAATATTCAACCATGCCACCGAGCGAGTAGGGCGAGGTGCCAAAGTTGTAATCCGCCAGCAGCAGCGCCGCCAGATTCCAAGTCGGCTTCGTGAGGCCGATCTTATCATCCTTTTTTGCATAAACATACTGAACTTCTGGCACCAAGTTCAGGTTGCCGAACGTTGCGCTGTCGAAGAAACCGATCATGTCGGAATTCTTGTAGAACTGATTGCCAGGATCGGTACGTACGCTCGTGGTCCCGAGCGCATCGCCGGTGAAAACCGACAAGGTGTTGGTTGGGCTGATCGTGTAGTTCACGATCGCCTGCAGAAAGTTGAAAACGCCATCATCGGCCGGGAAACCATCCCCGAACTCAACCGAGCCGGAAATCGGACCAAACGTATAGTTCAGCGCCACACCTTGGCTGGATGAGTTCTCAACCCACCACGCATCGGACGTGAACTGCGTCGTATTGCCCCAGTCGAACGTGCCTTCATAGCCTTCAACCGAACCAATTTCACCGCCGGAAATGGTGATCGGCGAGCCCGGGGGCGCAATGGTGACGTAAGCCAGATAGAGTGGCTTGTAACGCGCCCCGCCGGCCGTCCCTACCGCGCCAAATGTAGGGGATACGCCAAGCGCTGTTGTACCACCAGTTGCTGCCGCTTCGACATTGAATTGGATGATACCGGTCGACTTCTGAATGTCGATCTGCATGTTGGCAATAGAGGCGCCGTCTTCTTTGAAGTAGTTGGGACCATAAAAACCCGTCCCAAGGTTGGAATCGAAAGTGTGTGCGTCATTCGGGGTCTGGTAATACGCATACCCGTCAATCCCGCCACTAACCGTAAGCGCGCCAATTGGTCCGCCATCCACGGCGATGGTCGACGGACCGTTCATTGCGTTTGCCGCGTGTAAAGCCAAAAGTGAAGACGCGGCCAAAACGCCAAGTCCCATGAGTTGCCGACGCATCGTAATCATTCTGCCTCCTAATTGCGCAGTTATTAAACGTGAATGCCTAAACCCTAGTCAAGAATGCCGCCCGCGATGTTGGATCACCTCGCGTCGCGGCACTCAACGGTAACGATTTGGCAATCTACATGCCAAGGCCGTGTTCGTTCCACCCTTAACCGCCGCAACGATTGCTTTGCACAATTCCTGTGGCTGAAAAGCCACAAATGCATGACTTGCCACGCCTGTCCGAAATAAATGCCGCAATGTCAGATTATTGCCGCGATAAGTTAATTGGCGCGCCCGCCCACGGCGGCGGCGCCGGCGAAGCCCAGGGCGCAGGCCGCCAGGCATAGAGTCACCGAAGTGGCGACATAAAGCCCGGCCCGCATGGCCTCGCCGGTGCGGAACAGGTCAACCGTCTGCAAACTGAAAGATGAAAAGGTTGTAAACCCGCCGCAAAGCCCAACGGTTACAAAAACCCGCGCCTCATACGGCACCGCAAAGCGCGGAAATGTTCCCGTCAGCATACCGAAAAAACTGATAACGAACGAGCCCAGAACGTTGATCAGCAATGTCCCCCAGGGAAATTCCGCCCCGGCCCAGACGGCCATGGCGTTGGCCAGCCAGAACCGCGCCATGCTGCCTAACGCCCCGCCGATTGCCACCCAGAGATAAACCACGCGCTACTCCATCTTCCCCGTCATTCCCGCGGCAGCGGCGGCCGCGGCAGCGGGAATGACGGGTTACGCCGGCCCCCGCCTTCGCGGGGGCGGCTAACCCATCCTACGTTCTGTTAACTAAGTTCCGCCAAAAGGTTCAACTGGGGGTCGCGGGGTTCGATGTGATCGGTCAGCGCGATGGGATAATCCCCGGTGAAACAGGCGTCGCAGAATGCCGGGGTTTTGGCATCGCGCGTGCTCTGGCCAAGCGCCTTGTACAGCCCGTCGATTGAAATGAAGGCCAGGCTGTCAACGCCGATCAGCTTCGCCATCGCCGCCACGTCATTGCGCGCCGCTAACAATTTGCTGCGCTCCGGCGTATCGATTCCGTAAAAACAGGAATGCGTGGTGGGCGGGGAAGAGACGCGCATATGCACCTCGCTGGCGCCGGCCGCGCGCACCATCTCGACGATTTTCTGGCTGGTGGTGCCACGGACGATCGAATCATCCACCAGCACAACCCGCTTGCCCTGCAAAATCGCCCGGTTGGCGGAATGTTTTAATCGCACGCCAAGATGGCGGATTTGATCGGTGGGCTCGATAAACGTTCTGCCGACATAATGATTTCGGATAATGCCCAGCTCAAAGGCAATGCCGCTCGCCTCGGAAAACCCCATTGCCGCGGGCACGCCGGAATCCGGCACCGGTACGACGACATCGGCGTCTACCGGCGATTCTTCGGCCAGCTGCGCGCCGATCAGTTTGCGGGCCGCGTAGACCGAGGTTCCTTCCATCACCGAATCCGGGCGCGCGAAGTAAATATACTCAAACACGCAAAACCGCGGGTTTTGGACCGCAAACGGCTTGATGCTTTTAACGCCGCCGGCATCGATCACCACGATCTCGCCGGGATCAACATTGCGCACGAAATCCGCGCCCACAATGTCCAAGGCGCAGGTTTCGGAAGCCAGAACCCAGCCGGCACTCCCATCCGCGCCGTGCAGCCGGCCCAAAATCAGCGGCCGCACGCCCAGCGGGTCGCGCACGCCGATCAGCTGCTCATTGGTCAGGGCGACCAGGGAGTAGGCGCCGACGACCTGTTTGATGGCGTCGATCAGCCGGTCGATGACGTTGGCGTACAGGCTGATGGCGATAAGGTGGACAAAAACTTCCGAATCCATGGTGGACTGGAACAGGCAGCCGCGGCGGGTGAGGGCTTTTCTCAGCGTATGGGCGTTGGTCAGATTGCCGTTATGGCCGACCGCCAGGCCGCCGAATTCAAATTCCGCAAATAGCGGCTGCACATTGCGCAACACCGTCTCACCGGTGGTGGCGTAGCGGTTATGGCCGATGGCGCGCGTGCCCTGCAGCCCGGCCATCACCTTGGCGTCGCCATAATTATCGCCGACCAGGCCGAGGCCCTTATGAGAGTGAAATCTCACCCCGTCATGGGTGACGATTCCGGTGGCTTCCTGGCCGCGATGCTGCAGCGCGTGCAGGCCCAATGCGGTAATGGCGGCGGCATCCGTGACGTTCCAAACCCCGAAAACGCCACATTCCTCATGCGGTTTGTCATCATCGATCAATTTCAGCACCCCGCTCTCGCGCCGCTCAAATAGGCGTAACCCACCTATATGTCGATAACGTTAACCCGGAATCCTTTCTGACAACTGACGACCGACCACTGACGGCTGTTCATTCCTGTCTTAGCGCGCTGCCGGAAACCGGCTGCTGCATCAAGCTGCCGGCACTTGGCGCGCCCTGGCCGGGCAGGGGCAAAATGGCCGGCTGATAGCCCGGCGGCAGCAGCCCGGCCAGAAACGTCGCCCCCTCATACGCAAAGGGCAGCAGCCTCGCATTCACCACCGGCGCCGGCCATTGGTCCTGCACCACGAACATGGAAAGCCCGATATAGGCCAGGCACAGAATCACCGCCCCGCGCACCACGCCAAACACCAGGCCGAGCGACCGGTCCAGCCCGGACAAAGCGGATTCCCGCACCATCCCGCCAACCCACGCGCTGAGGATGCTCAAAACAATCAAGATAAAGATGAACACGATCGCGATGGAAACCGGCACCTGTGCCGCCTTCATGGCCAGCACGCTGGACACATAGGGCAGCACGGCCTGGTAGCCTTTCAGCGCCGCGAAGGCCGCGCCCACCCAGGCGGCAACCCCCAGCATTTCGCGCACGAAACCCCGCACCAGCGAGAACATTGCCGACAAAACAATCACGCTGATCGCGACGGCGTCCACCCAGGTCATAGCAAAGTATTTCCCCTACCCTTCCGCCGTTATTTCCACCGCCCCGATGGTTTTTCTTACACCGCCGGTTGCAACCGCAACAAGGTCCGTCAGATGGCCAATCTCAACCAGTTTCAGCCCGCCCGGCACCGCCAGGCGCGCCGCCCCCCCGGCGACGCGTTTCGGGCAGGCCGCGCGGGCAAATCCCAGCTTTGCCGCCTCCTTGAGCCGCAGTTCTGGCTGCGCCACCGCGCGAAGCTCGCCGGAAAGGCCAATCTCGCCGAAAAACACCATGGAAGGGTCCGTTGGCACGTCCGCCAGCGCTGAAATAAGGGCCGCGGCGACTGCCACATCCGCCGCCGGCTCGGTTACCCGCAGGCCGCCGGCGACATTCAAATAGACGTCATTCATCGCGAGTTTCAGCCCGCACCTGGTCTCCAGCACCGCGAGCAGCATCGCCAGACGCCCGGAATCCCAGCCGATGACGGACCTGCGGGGCGAGCCCCCGGGATTTGGCGCCAGCAAAACCTGAATCTCGACCAACACGGGGCGGGAACCTTCCAGCCCGGCAAACACCGCGCTCCCCGAGACATTCCCGCGCCGCTCCGCCAGGAAGAGGGCGGATGGGTTGGCCACTTCCGCGAGGCCCGCGCCGGTCATCTCAAAAACGCCGATCTCATCGGTGGCGCCGAACCGGTTTTTGACGCCGCGCAAAATGCGGAACTGGTGGCCGCGATCGCCTTCAAAATGCAGCACCACATCCACCATATGCTCCAGCACGCGCGGGCCGGCCAGATTGCCCTCTTTGGTCACATGCCCCACCAGCATCAGCGCAAAATTTTGCGTCTTTGCCGCGCGGATCAGCTCGAACGCCGCGGCGCGCACCTGCGTGACACTGCCCGGTGCGGAGTCGACCCCCTCGGTCCACATCGTTTGGATGGAGTCGATCACCACCAGCGCTGCGTCCGGAAAGGTTTGAAAACTTGCCAGAATATCGCCCAGCTGGGTGGCCGCCGCGACTTCCATCGGCGCTTTTTCCAGCCCCAGCCGGGCGGCGCGCAGCCTGATCTGGTCGATCGATTCTTCGCCGGAAATATACAGCACGCGCTTGCCTGCCCGGCCCAAGGCGGCGCCGGCCTGCAGGAGCAGCGTGGATTTGCCAATCCCAGGATCACCGCCCACCAGCACCACCGAGGCCGCGACCAGCCCGCCGCCCAGCACACGGTCAAATTCGGCAATCGTCGTCGCGACGCGCGGCGGCGGCGGCGAGGTGCCGGCCAGCCCAAAGAACGTTATTCTGCTCCCCCCGCCCTGCGCCTGCTTCATGCCGCCGGGCAGGGCCTTCACAATGGCCTGCTGTTCCAGCGTGTTCCAGGCGCCGCAGGCCTCGCATTTGCCGGCCCATTTCGGGAACACGCTGCCGCAGGCGGCGCAGATAAATTGCGTGACGGGTTTGGCCAAAAACTCAGCCCGGGTGCCAGCCGAAATTCGTGGTGAGGTAGGCCTGCAACCCGGCCTGGTCGGGGGCGGAAATATTCAGCGCCTGCAATGCCGCCGCCGTCTCCGCCGCCGGCTGTAAGGTGACCGAGCTGGCGCTGGCCGCCGCCGCGACGCCCGGGTTCGCAATCGCCGTTGCCGCGGCCTGGCGCCAGGCCGCGACCGAGTCAGAATCGGTCAGCTTCGGCAGGACCACGAAAAAATCCAGCCGCGCCGCCGCCGCCGCTGCATCATAGGCGGCGCTGAGCGTAATGCCCGCGCCGGCGAAGGCGGCGGCATCCGCAACGCCCGGAAATAGCGGATCAGGGGTGATCACCCCCGCCGCGTCCATCTGCCCGAGAGAAAACACCGGCACGCCGGCATTGGCGGCGAGCGGCGCGATATCCTCCGGTACGCCCTCCCCGCATAAAAACACCGCATCCACCTCGCCGGCCACGAAGGCCCGGGTTTTCGCGTCGGTTCCGCGCAGGCCGAATACCGGCGCCATCGGCACGCCCATACCCTGCAGGGCGAGAAGTGCCGCGAGGTCGTTGCTTTCGGGCCGGTCCACGGCAATGCGAAGCGGCGCGAAGGCCCGCAAAGCTTGTAAATTCGGCGTTTTGCTGCCCAGCCGCGCGACCAGCAGGCCGGCATTGGCCCCCGCCATCACCGGTACCCAGCGCGTCGGGTCGAAATGCACGCGGCTATCGCCGGTCATCCAGGCGATCAGCGCCGCCCCCGGCAAAATCGCCGCGGTTTTGCCATCCGGCATCACCAGCGCATCCAGCCGGTTTGCCCCGGTCACGCCGTCCAGCCCGCCTTCCGTGTCGGGTATCAGCTTCGGGCCGCCAGGAAACCCGGCGGACATCGCCAGCGCGCAGGCATTGCCCCAGCGGCTGGTCTGCTCGCCATCCGGCCCGGCCACCAGCAGAAAAAGATTGGGCGCCCCGGCATCCGCCCAGGCGGCGGGCGCGCAAAACGGCACCGCCCCAAGCCCCGCCAGGAATTGCCGCCGCTTTGTCAACGCTCCACTCCAGACCCTCGTCATTCCCGCGAACACTGCCCCGTCATTACCGGGGGCTCTCACCCGTCATTCCCGCGCAAGCGGGAAACTTGTTGATTAAATGGGCCACGATTTTCGCCGGCCAAAATCACTCGTATTGTATCAAAGCCTCAAACGGCACGTCCAGCTTCGCACGGCCGCCCAGAAACACCAGCTCGATAATCGCCGCGGCGGCCACAACCTCCGCGCCCACGCTTTGCAGCAATCGTATCCCGGCGGACATGGTCCCGCCTGTCGCCAGCAGGTCATCCACCACCACAACCCTGGCACCTGGCTCGATCGCGTCGGCCTGGATCTCAATGCGGTCCGTGCCGTATTCCAGCGCGTAGTCCAGCCCCACGGTGGCCCCGGGCAGCTTGCCGCGCTTGCGCAACATGACAAACCCGCAGCCCAGATTGAGCGCCAAAGGGGCTGCCAGCAAAAACCCGCGGCTTTCCACGCCCGCCAAAATGGTCGGGTGATAGGCCCGCACGCGGCTCGACATCCGGCCCATCGCCACCTGCCAGGCATCGGCGTTGCGCAGAAGTGTCGATATATCGTAATAGAGAATGCCCGGCTTCGGGAAATCTGGAATATTCCGGATGTGGTCTTTCAGGTCCATGAGCTATCTATAGCCGACCCCGCGCCCTCGGCAAACCCAGTCCCGTCATAGCCGGGCTTGACCCGGCGGGGCCGCCCCGGCCATCCACGCCTTGCTGCTTGACCCCCGCGGCTGGCCGCCCGCGGCTGGCCGCCGGCGGCTGGCCGCCCGCGGCTAAGCCGCCTGCGGCGTCAGCTGAAAGATCACCACGGAGCGGCCTGTCACCTCATAGACCTCGCCCACCGGGAATAATTCGGGCTTCTCCTCATCCGGGATGTTGGTGTCCAGCAGCAGCTTCCAGCCGGCGCATTTGTTGCAATCGGGCAGGGTAACATTCACCAGGTCATGATAGGCATTGAGAACGATCAGCACGGTGGTGTCCGATCCGCGCTGCCGGATCCCCGTCGCCTGGGCCCGGCCGTCGATCATCATGCCGAAGCAGCGCATGTTCGCGTCCGCCCATTCCTCATCGCTCATCTGGGCGCCATTGGCGTTGATCCAGGTCACGTCGCGCACGTCCAGTTCCTCATTGAACGCGCCGGTCAAAAACCGGTTCCTGCGCAGGATCGGGAATTCCCGCCGCAGCCGGGTGAGCTTTTGCACAAAACGTATCAGGGCCTGGCCTGGCTCCTTGATATCCCAGTTCACCCAGCTGATCGCGCTGTCCTGGCAATAGGCGTTGTTATTGCCGTCCTGGGTCCGCCCGAATTCGTCGCCGGCCAGCAGCATCGGCGTGCCCTGGCTCAACAGCAATGTCGCCAGCATGTTGCGTTTTTGGCGCTCGCGCAGCGCGTTGATTTCCGGATCATCGCTCGGCCCTTCGGCGCCACAATTCCAGGAGCGGTTATCGGAGCTGCCATCCCGGTTATTCTCGTTATTTGCTTCGTTATGCTTCTCGTTATAGCTCGCCCAGTCATTCAGCGTGAATCCGTCATGCGCGGTGACAAAATTCACGCAGGCCCAAGGGCGCCGGCCCTGATGATTGAACAATTCCTCCGATGCGCACATGCGCTGCGCAATCGCCGCCGCCGTCGCATCGCCGCGCCAGAAATCCCTGGCGGTATCACGGTATTTGTCGTTCCACTCCGCCCAGCCCGGCGGAAAGCCGCCCACCTGGTAGCCGCCCGGCCCGCAATCCCATGGCTCGGCCACCAGCTTTACCGTCTCCAGCACGGGATCCTGCGAACAGGCTTTTAAAAACCCGCTCTGGTTATCAAAGCCGTTCGGCTCGCGCGCCAGAATTGTTCCCAGGTCAAATCTAAAACCATCCACATGCGTCTCGGTCACCCAGTAGCGCAAGCTATCCGTCACCATCTGAATCACCCGGGCATGGCTGAGATTCACCGTGTTCCCCGTCCCCGTATCATTAATATAATAGCGGGGATTATCCGGCATCAGCCGATAATAGGAGGCATTATCGATGCCTTTGAAGGAAAGCGTCGCCCCCAGCTCATTGCCCTCGGCCGTATGATTATAAACGACGTCCAGAATCACTTCGAGCCCGGCATCATGGAACCGCGCCACCATTTCTTTGAATTCGCGTAGCGTGTTCTCGCGTTCCGAAGCATAGCGCGGGTCGGGTGCAAAAAACCCGATGCTGTTATACCCCCAGTAATTTGTCAGCTTGTTTTCCAGCAAATGCGCGTCATTGATGAAACTATGGATTGGCAGCAATTCGACCGAGGTGACGCCAAGGTCCTTGATATGCTGGATAACCTCTTTCTGCCCCAGCCCCGCATACGTCCCGCGCAGCTTCTCCGGTACCGCCGGATGCAGCTTGGTGAAACCTTTCAAATGCGTTTCGTAGAAAACCGTGCGGTCCCATGGCACCGGGTGCCGGTTCGGCTCGCCATGCCAGTCGAAGCCCGGGTCCACCACCACGCATTTGGGCATGAATTTGGCGCTGTCGCGCTCATCAAAACTTAAATCGCCGTCCTTGTGGCCAATCGTATAGCCGTAGCAGGCTGGGTCCCATACCAGTTCGCCGGTATGGCCGCGGGCATAGGGGTCCAGAAGCAATTTATTCGGGTTGAACCTGTGGCCCTGTTCCGGCGCGTAAGGCCCGTGCACCCGATAGCCATAGGCGCAGCCTGGCCCCACGCCCTCGATCCAGCCATGGAAAATCTGATCCGTGTACTCCGGCAGCTCGATCCGGTCGGTCTCCGTCTCGCCCTTGGCGTCGAACAGGCAGACCTCCACCTTCGTCGCATTGGCCGAAAACAGCGAGAAATTGACCCCCTTGCCATCCCAGGTGGCCCCTATTGGATGCGGCAAGCCTTCCCGAACACGCGAAACCATCCCAGAGCCCCCCAAAAGCCAAGCCTAAAAATTTGGCCCCGGGTTGCCGAAGAACAACTTTTTTCTACGCTCCAAATGTTAAACTATCGTTATCCACCCAAATGCGAACGCGGCCGCAAAGGCTTGCGGCCGTATGGCGAACTACCCGTCCATTTCCGGAAGCATTCCCCGGCGAAGTCGCCGTCCCCATGCACAACGCGCAATACGATTAGCGTGTTTTTGGCCAAAGAATACCGATAGACCACGATATACGGAGAAACCACGCCAATCCGATCGCGCTCTAGCCTTGTTTTGGCGAGCAACTTTATCCGATCAGGTTGAATCTTCGATTCTACCTGATCGGATGTTGCTCTAGCCTACGGCTTGGAGAGCCGCTTCGCGGATGCCCGGCCAACCGGTCGAAATGAGCCTACCTAAGAAACCGGCCAGGGACCAAGAGGATTTT
>Ga0116228_10001407_pt1 | contig 19965 bp, 17 predicted proteins | sample S1TSphfallax_2_FD_89694 | JGI IMG/M metagenome (GOLD analysis project Ga0116228, IMG submission 89694) | Host-associated microbial communities from peat moss isolated from Minnesota, USA - S1T2_Fc - Sphagnum fallax MG | ecosystem: Host-associated > Plants > Peat moss > Unclassified | place... | reverse complement strand
TGCGGAACCCCGTAGCGTCATGTCGGCAGCTTCTGGCCGCGCGTCTCCAGGCAGAACGGAAGCAATGCCAGACCGATGACGAAGGCCGCCGCGGTCATGGCCACCGGCACGCCGGCGCTGCCGTAGGCATGCACGCCGGCACCGATCAGAAAATTCACGCCCGCGCCGATGAACCGCCCAATGGATGTCACGAAGGCAAACGCCGTGGCTCGCACGGCGGTGGGATATTGCTCGGGCAACCATAAGTTGTACATCGCAAAGTTCCCGCCGAAGATGCCGAGCACGAACAGGCTGCCGATGAACGCGTTCAGGCCGTTGTCGCGATAGAACAGCCAACCGAAACAGCCGACGATGGAAAAGGCCATTCCCAGGAAGTAAATCCCCTGGGTTGCGCGGCGGCCATAACGCTCGGCCAGAGGGGGCAACAACAGGCACCCGATGCAGGTGCCCAAGGACAGCAAGCCGGTGCCGAACGAGGCCATGCGTGTGGCCTCGAGCGGACTTCGTCCCGCGCGGCGGGCGAGTGTCACGATGGCAGCGGGCTCGTACACCGCGGCCGCCCACAGGCCGATGATCGACACCGTGACGAGGCCGGCATTCTGCAGCGTGCGCCGCCGGTAGTCGCCTGAGAAAATGGCGCGCAGCGGACCCCTGCCCGCGCTCTTCGCCGCGGTCACCCATCGGTCCGGTTCCCGGACGCGCGACAGCATGTAAATCGACAGGAAAACCGGCGCACCGCCGCACAGGAACATGGCCCGCCAACCGAGGTGCGCCCCCACCGTGAAGTTGAGTGCAGCCGCCAGAAAAAAACCGACGTAATAGCCGGTGCCCAGATAGCCCGCCCCCATTTTCCGACGCGACTCGGGCCACGCTTCGGCCACGAAGGTACCCGCCACCGACCATTCGCCGCCGATCCCAACGCCGGCCAGGAAGCGAAACACGCCCAGCTGGAACACATTCTCCGCCGACGCTGCCGCGGCTGTGAAGATCGCATAGCAGGCGACCGCGGCGGCCAAGGTGCGGGTCCGGCCCCAGCGATCGGCGATCGGCCCCCATAAGAACGAGCTTCCCCATCCGGCGAGAAACACCGCGAACAGCACCGAGCCTGCGAAGGCCACATTCGCCGGCGAGCCGTCCATACCGGACTTCGGCAGCAGTTCGGTCAACGCGGGTGCCAGCACCAAGGCAAAAATGAACGAATCCATTCCGTCCAGTGTCCAGCCCGTCCAAGCGGCCCAGAAGCCACGCACCTGGACCGGCGTGAGCCGTAGGCGGGCTTCGGTCAAAGGCACTGCCCGGTCAAGCGCCACGGTAGAGCGTCGCAAAGCGATCGCGCAGAATGTTCTTTTGCACCTTGCCCATGGTGTTGCGCGGCAGCTGCTCGAGAAACACGAGGCGTTTCGGAATCTTGTAGCCGGCAAGGCTCGCCTTCAGTGCCCGCAACAGGTCACTCTCCGTGACGGAGGATTGCGGCTCTCGCACCACCGCTGCGGTGACGCCCTCGCCGAAATCCGGATGCGGCACCCCGAAGACCGCGCTCTCGTGGACTCCCTCGAGCGCATCCAACTGCCCTTCGACCTCCTTGGGGTAGACGTTATAGCCGCCGCTGATGACCAGATCCTTGGCACGACCGACGATGCTCACGTAGCCATTCGCATCGATGCTGCCGAGGTCGCCCGTCTTGAACCAGCCATCCGCGGTGAACTCGCTGCGGGTTTTCTCGGCATCGCGCCAATAACCGGCGAATACACTCGGACCCTTGACCTCGATCCCGCCGATGTCCTCATTTCCCGCGAGCCGTACCGAGACGCCCGGCAGCGGCGGTCCGACCGAACCCGGCAACCGCGGCCCGTCGTAGGGATTGGAGGTAATCATCAGGGTTTCGGTCATGCCGTAGCGCTCGAGAATGGTGTGGCCGGTCCTCTCCAGGAACTGCCGATGTGTATCGGCGAGCAGCGGCGCGGAGCCGGAGACGAACAGACGCAGGGCGGCAGTCACCTCCCGGTTGAGCCCGGCCTCCGCGAGCAGCCGTGTGTAGTGAGTGGGTACCCCCATGTACACGCTGACCGCCGGCAGCGCCCCAAGAACCGCGACCGCATCGAATGTCGGCATCAGCAGAATGCTGGAACCCGCTGCCAGGACGGTGTTGAGAGCGACAAACAAGCCATGCACGTGAAAGAGCGGCAGGGTATGCAACAGGACATCGTCTGCCGTGAAGCGCCATTGCGCCGCGAGCACTGCCGCGTTCGAACCCAGGTTATCCCGGGTGAGCACCGCACCCTTGGACCGGCCGGTCGTTCCCGAGGTATAGACGATGGCGGCGGGTGCATCGCCTCCACCGCACCAAGGATCCGCATCCCGGGTCGCCCCATCCACGAGCTGTCGCAGCGAACCGTCACCGTTGCACCCCAGCGTTTCCAGTCGCTGCACACCCGCTTGCGCGGCGACGGACTCCAAGGAAGCACGAAATGCCGGTCGTATCACCGCCAGGCGAGGCTGCGAATCACTGAGGAAGTAACCGACTTCGCCCGGCGTGTTCGCCACATTGATGGGCACGAACACCGCACCGATGCGCAGACACGCCAGATACAGCACCACCGCATCCACCGACTTGTCGACCTGCACCGCCACCCGATCACCCGGCGACACACCCATCGCCGCGAGCGCGCCGCCGAAGCGAGCGGTCGCGGATCGCAAAGCGGCGTAGCTCAGCGAGTCTCCCTCCGGCGTGCGCAGGAAGAGCCGCCGCGGCTCGCTCGCCGCCGCCTCCTCGATCCAAGCGCTGGGATCCAAACTGCCGGGCATCCCCTTATGATGCCATAGCTGGCCCACCCGCCCAGCCCGACACGCCTGCCTGCGCAACCAGCTCATCCCGCTGTTCCGGCGCTATCACCTGATGCGCCTCGAGCAAGGCAAGGGTGCTCAGAAATTCTCCCAGATGAAGTGCATATGCCAGCGGCTCACGCGTTCCGCCCTCGAGTACCCCCAGCAGCCGCTCTGACATTTGCCAGTCGCGCGCAATGCGCAGCGACATGGCCGGTCCCATGGCGCCGACCAGCTCGGCACACAACGCCGGATTCGGCGCCAGCGCGGGACTGCGCTTGTACACCTCGAGCGCAGTCGTGTAGACCGCCAAGGGCCCGAGCGCACGCAGCAGCACCAGGAGCTGCGCTTCGAAACGATCCGGCGATTGGCTCTGCAAAGCATAGGATTCCGCGGCCCGCACAGCACCTTCGGTGCGTTCCCACAAAAGTCGCGGGAAACGGGGAAAGTTGCCGCGCGTGGCTTTGAACACCGGGCTCAGCAACGCCGTTGCCAACATCCCGCGCAGCGCGTCCACGCCGCACACGACGAGGGCCCGATGAATGGTCTCGATGGGCGCCGGCGAGGTCCGGTACAAACTCGAGTTGGCGAGCCGCAGCACGTCGGCGGTGAGCACCGGATCATGTGCGATCATCCGCGAGATGCGTTCCGACGCCGCCGACGGATCGTTGACCGCCTGCATCAGTTGGGGCAGCAGCGTCGGCCGCCGCGGCAGCGATTGCAAATCGAGATCATCGGCCGTGAGTGCCGCCATGATGCGCTCACGCTCGCCCGCGTCAGCCGTGACGTCCGTGGCTGACGTGACTGCCGTCGCCGACGGCGCCGGGACCGCGAACGCCAACCGCCACAGACGCGGAGTCACCGCGTTAGCCGCCGCCTCGAGCGGCGCCATCTCGGGCTGCACCACGTCCGCCCGCGCCACGTCGCGCTCGCGCGGCACCGCGCCGTCCACGGCTCGTCGATGGCCACCCTCGAGTCCTTCCTCGCCGCCCGTAGCCCGTGCCGCGCGGCGCGAACCCATCCAAGCCGCGACGCCCACCAGACACGCCACCAAGATACCCATTGCAAGCATCCACATACCTCGCGAACGCCAGGCACTGTGGAGCACGGCGCGTCCCGGAAGGCATCGGCCGAAACCGCGGATACTTGAATTGCTTCCCAGCACGCTGCGACAATACTCATCGAGCCTGCCACCACCCGTTGGAGCACCCATGAGGCGAGTCACTGGTATCGGCGGAATCTTCTTTCACGCGAAAGATCCGGTCGCTTTGCGCGCTTGGTACAAACAACACCTCGGAATCGATGTTCAGGAGTGGGGCGGCGCCGCCTTTGATTGGACGGATGCGGCGGGCAACCCGACGGCGGGTACGACGGCATGGTCCATCGGCGCTGCGGGCAGCGACCACTTCGCGCCGAGCACCGCCGCCTTCATGGTGAACTACCGGGTCGAGGATTTGACCGCCTTGCTGCAGGCGCTGCGCGAGGAAGGCTGCAACGTACTCGATAAGACGGATGACTCCGAGTACGGCAAATTCGGCTGGGTGATCGACCCCGAAGGCAACAAGGTGGAGTTGTGGCAACCGCCCGCGGGTCAATGATCTACACCCCCAGCGCATCGAGCGTCCGGTAAACGAACACCGACGGCGCCAGAAACCACGGCGTTCCGCGATAGTACGCACGGCTCGGAAAGGGCAGCCCATCGAGCGCCGTTCGCCCTTCTGCCAGACCCATCATCTGCTGCCCGATGCGCCGTCCGAAATAAGGCGCGAGCGGCACTCCCTGGCCGCAGTAGCCCATCGAGTAATAAATGCCCTCATGGCAGCCGAGATGGGGCAGCTCATCGAAGGTATACGCCACCCATCCTGTCCACGCATACTCGGTGTGTACCCCCCGCAACTGCGGTAACACTTGCGTCATCATGTCGTGCAACCGCGGCACACAGGTCGTCGGATCGGTCTCGGCCAAGGCGGCGCGACCACCGAAAATGATTCGCGTGCCATCCGGCGAGGGGCGGAAATAAACCACGACCCGCCGCGAATCGACGATGTTCCGGCCTTGCGGAATGAGATTTTTCACCCGTTCCGTACCCAAGGGCTCGGTGGCGATTTGGTAGCTGCCGATCGGAATCACGCGACGTCGATGCCAGGGCAACTCCCCCCGGGTATACCCGTTGGTGGCGATCAGCACCTTGGCTGCGTGGATCCGGCCACGCGGCGTTGCCACGTCGAAACCGGTGCCGTTTGGCGTGATCGACTGCGCGGGACAATGATCGACCACGACTGCGCCCGAATCTTGCGCTCGCTTCAGCAAGCCGAGCAACAGCCGCATGGGATCGACCGACGCGTCATCGTGATACACGCAGCCGCCTTGATAAAAATCGCTGGCTATTTCCTGGCGCTGCTCGGCTTTCGACAGCACGGTGATTCGCTGTTCGAGTCCCGCCGGCTGCTGCTCGGCGTGCCGGACCATGGCCATGAAATGGCGCCGCGTATGCGCACCGACGAAGCAGCCCTGTTGGCGCCAATCGCAATCCACGCCCCCCGCGGTCGCCAACCAGCGTAGATAGGACATCGCCTCGTGCCCTTCCCGGTAGATGGCAAACGCCCGCTCCCTGCCGTAGCGGCGCGCCAGCGCCGCAAAGTTGGGTTTGATGCTATGCGCGACCTGGCCGCCGTTGCGTCCCGAGCAACCGGCACCGATGGCACCCGCCTCGAGCACGACGGTGGACGCGCCGCCGGCAGCGGTCTCGCGCGCCGCCGACAGGCCGGTGTAGCCGCCGCCGACGATGAGCACATCGACGCGCGCCGGTATCGGTGACTCGGGCAGCTCGACGGTGACTCGTCGCTGCCAGTAGGGGATGGTCGCGGCTTCCTGCAAACTTAAGTCCCGCAGAACGTTTGCAGCACGCGCTGCTCTGGTCGTGGCGGACCTGCATACGCCACCATGCCGGCGCGCTCCTCGTACGGTCGGCAGAGAACCCGCGAAAGCTCCTCGAACGGCGCGAAATCCGCCTGCTCCACCGCAGCCGAGATGACCGCCTCGATTCGATGATTGCGCGGGATCACCCAGGGATTCGCCAAGCGCATGCAAGCCGCGTGCTCGCGCGGCGGCTGCGGCTCACGCAGAAGCCGCGCCCGCCAGCGCTTGAGCCAATCCCGAGCGTCGGGAGCCACCAGCACCTCCTCGATCGACGCATCGCCGGACTCACCCTCCGCGGCCGCGCAGAGCCTTCGAAACGTGACGGTGAAATCAGCGCCCGACTTTTGCATGATGTCCTCGAGCGCGCCGATCAAATCGGCATCGGCCTCCTCCTCGAGGAAGAGCCCCAGCTTGCGACGCATACCCGCCAGCCGATGATCCGCATGACGTTCGGCGAACTCCGTCACCGCCGCGGTCGCCAGTTCGATCGCGCGGTCGCGATCGGCGTCGAGCATCGGCAGCAGCGTTTCGGCGAAGCGGGCAAGGTTCCACTGCGCCGCGGCCGGCTGGTTGGCATAGGCATAGCGCCCGCGATGATCGATGGAACTGAATACGCGGGCCCGATCATAATCGTCCATGAAAGCGCAGGGACCGAAGTCGATGGTCTCGCCGCAGATCGACATGTTGTCCGTGTTCATGACGCCGTGAATGAATCCCACGTTCATCCAGCCCGCGACCAGCCGGGCCTGGCGTTCGATCACACCGCGCAACAATGCCAGGTACGGATTGGCCGCCGACGCCGCCTCCGGGTAGTGACGCTCGATCACATAATCCGCAAGTTGGCGCGTGGCACCCTCGTCGCCGCGGGCGGCGAAGAACTGGAAGGTGCCCACGCGCACGTGACTCGACGCAACCCGCGTGACGATCGCACCCGGCAGCGGCTGCTCGCGGAACACCGTCTCGCCCGTCACGACCGCCGCCAACGATCGGGTGGAGGGGAGCCCCAGCGCATGCATCGCTTCGCTCACGAGGTACTCGCGCAGCACCGGACCCAAGGCCGCGCGACCGTCGCCGCCGCGGGAATACGGCGTGCGGCCCGATCCTTTCAGCTGGATGTCGCGCCGCCGGCCGGCACGATCCCGCACCTCGCCGAGCAAAATGGCGCGACCATCGCCCAACTGCGGAACGAAATGCCCGAATTGATGCCCCGCATAGACCATGGCGATGGGCTGGGCGCCCGGCAGCAGACGGTTGCCGGAGAAAATGGCCGCCAGCGCGTCGGGTTCCAACCCATCGAGATCAAGCGCGAGTTCTGCGGCCAGCGCCGCGTTGAACTTGATGAGGCGCGGCGCTGCAACGTGGGTGGGCGCGATGCGGCTGAAAAAAAGTTCCGGCAAACGCGCGTAGGAATCGACTAACACCATCCGCACATGTTAACAGCGATTGATTGCAATGGCGGTCGGCGGTTAAGGGCCGGCCCCGGATTTCTTCTCGCGCGCGAGACGAACATACAAATCGAGGTAGTTCTGCGCCATGTGATGTGCCGTGAAGCGGCGGTCGAATTCGGCGCGGATGCGCTCCCGGTCGAGCGTGTGGACCTTGGCGAGCGCCGCAACCGCCCCCGCCTCATCGTCGACGATGAATCCGGTGACACCGTCCGTCAACACCTCCGGCACCGAGCCGTTGTTGAAGGCGATCACCGGGGTGCCGCAGGCCATGGCTTCGATCATCACCAGACCAAAAGGCTCGCGCCACGCGATCGGAAACACGAGCGCCGTCGCCTGACCGAGGAAATCGCTTTTCTGATGCTCGGCGATTTCGCCGATGAATTCGACATCGCCGCTTCCGAGCAGCGGCTCGACCACCGCCTTGAAATAGTCTTCGTCGACCCGGTCGACCTTGGCCGCCAGCTTGATGGGCATGCCTGCCGCGGCGGCGATTCTGATGGCCGCGTCCGGCGCCTTCTCCGGCGAGATGCGGCCGAGAAAGGCGAGATAACCTCCCTTGCCCTCCCCCTTGCGCAGCAAATTGCGCGGCAGCCCGTGCAGCACAGTGGCGACGTAATTGGCGTTCGGCAGCGGTCCGCGCTGCGAGTTGGAAATGGACACGACGGGCATGTCGCCATAGAGGTCGTACAGCGGCTTGAGTTCAGGCAGGTCGAGGCGCCCATGCAGCGTCGTGACCGACGGCACCGCAAGCTGGCGCAGCAGCGGAAATCCGAAGTAATCGAGGTGCATGTGAATCACATCGAACTCGCTGCCGTGTTGTGCCACCGTATGGAGTTGCATGAACAGAGGCGCGAAATAATCTCTCACCGTGGGATCGAGCCTGAGCGCACGCGGCCAGATGGCAACCAGCTTTGCCCGTGTGAGGCTGTCGCCGGAGGCGAACAACGTGACTTCATGCCCGAGTTCAACGAGAGCGTCGGTCAGATAGGCCACGACCCGTTCGGTACCGCCGTAGAGTTTCGGCGGCACTGCCTCCGTCAACGGCGCGACTTGTGCAATCTTCATTCGATGTAGCGTCCCCACGTGGTTTATTGTAGATAGCATAAGACGCTTCGCTTTGCTCAGGTGTTCCACGGCGGGAACCGAATCGATGGCATGCGATCTCAATATCTTGTAGGCGCATTCCCCATGGCGAGGGTCTGCAACTTTTACAATTCTACACGGGGCACGCGTGAACAGCATTTCCAAACCAGGCTCAACATCCCACTCGGTGGACGACGCGGTCCCGACTCCGCAATACGCGATCGCAGCCAATGCAACGCTGCAGGAGCGGGGCACACGCACATTGAAGCACGGCGACACCTTTGCCGTGTTCGATCACCGCGGCGACGTGGGCGGCGAACCGGGGAACTCCGAAGGGCTGTACCATCGCGATACGCGCATTCTCTCCCAATTCCAGCTGCTGCTCGAAGAAGCCCGCCCGCTGTTGCTGAGCTCAACGACCCAGGACGACAACGCCGTCTTCAGCGCCGACTTGAGCAACCCCGATCTGTTCACCAACGGCACGATCGCCCTGCGCCGTGAGCGGCTGCATCTGCAACGCTTGAAGTTTGTCTGGAACGGCGCCTGTTACGAGCGCCTGTTGGTCCGTAATTACAGTGAGCAGCCGCTGCACGTCCGGCTGGCATTTCGTTTCGCGGCCGATTTCGCCGATCTGTTCGAGGTTCGCGGCGAGCGGCGGACCGCTCGTGGCACGTCCTCCGCCGTCTTGTCGGGGAACCAGGAGGTCTTGCTCCGCTACCTGGGCTTGGACCGGATCGAGCGCGTAACTCGCGTCGAGTTCGATCCCCCGCCGACGGTCTTGACGGTCGGCCGGGCGGCCTATGAGCTTGACCTGCCTCCGCACACGACGCGGCGAATCTTCGTTCGTTATGGCGTGCTCGACGGCGCGGATTGGAGCGGTCGGGCGTTCTATCGGCAGATGCGTGCCGCACGCCATGCGCTGCGCGAATCGAGCGCACGCGCCGCGAGCGTCGACACGTCGAACACGGTGTTCAATGAAATCGTGCGCCGCTGCGTGTCGGATCTTTACATGCTCGTCACCGACACACCGCAGGGCCCCTACCCTTACGCCGGCACGCCCTGGTTCAGCACTCCCTTCGGCCGTGACGGCATCATCACCGCGCTCATGACGCTCTGGCTCGATCCCAGCATCGCGAAGGGTGTGCTCGGATTTCTCGCCGCCACCCAGGCGACCGCCACCGAGCCGGAACGCGACGCCGAGCCCGGCAAGATTCTCCACGAGATGCGCCACGGTGAAATGGCCAACCTGCGTGAAGTGCCGTTCGGCCGCTATTACGGCAGCGTGGATGCCACGCCGCTGTTCGTGCTGCTGCTCGGCGAATACTTTGTGCGTACCGGCGATCTTGCGACCGTGCGGCAGCTTTGGCCGAATGCCGAAGCCGCCTTGCGTTGGATCGACACCCACGGAGACCGCGACGGCGATGGCTTCGTCGAGTACTACCGGCAAACCAAAGAGGGCCTCTCCAACCAGGGTTGGAAGGATTCCTACGACTCGATTTTCCACGCCGACGGGCGCATGGCCGAGGGACCCATCGCACTGTGCGAGGTGCAAGCCTACGTCTATGGCGCGAAGCGCCATGGTGCGCTCTTGGCCGGCGCGCTCGGGTTTCATTCGCAGGCCGCCACTCTGCAGGCGCAGGCGGTGGCGCTGCGTCGTCAATTCGAGGAAAAATTCTGGTGCGACGATTTGTCCGTCTATGCGCTTGCGCTCGACGGTAACAAACAGCCCTGTCGCGTGGTGTCCTCGAATTCCGGCCAGGTGCTGCTGACCGGCATCGCATCCACCGACCGGGCACAGCGGGTGATCCAAGCGCTGCTCTCTCCCGCAATGTTCAGCGGCTGGGGCATCCGCACGGTGTCGGCCTCGTCGGCGCGTTACAACCCCATGTCGTACCATAACGGCTCCGTTTGGCCGCACGACAATGGTCTGATCGCGATGGGGATGGCTCGCTATGGCGAGAAGGCCGCAGCCGCGCAGGTCTTCGGTGCTCTGTTCAATGCCGCCTCGTACATGGACCTGCGCCGTCTGCCCGAATTGTTCTGCGGTTTCGTGCGGCGGCAGCGCAATGCGCCGACCCAGTACCCGGTTGCCTGTTCGCCGCAGGCGTGGGCGAGCGCCACCATGCTGTGCCTGCTGCAGTCGACCCTCGGGCTCGAGATCTTCGATGGCAGCCGGGAGGTGGCCTTCTATCGGCCGGTGCTGCCGGTGTTCCTCGATCATCTCCACCTGCGCAACGTGCGCCTCTCCGCCGGTTCGGTTGACGTGATGCTGAATCGCTACGGCGAGGGCGTGGCAGCCACCGTCACCCGTCGCGACGGCGACGTGGTGGTGGTCGTGCGTCACTAGCCGCCTCGCGCCCCGCTCGACCCGTCTCGCGCCGCCGCCGAGTTGCGCTGCGGCCGCGTCTCCGGCATGAGATAGGCCATCAGCACCGCGAGCGCTCCGATGCCGAGCAGCGTGAGGAAGGCCAGCCGCGTTCCGAAATGGTCGGCCAGCCAGCCGGCTGCCGGAGTGCTCAGACTGCCGCCCACGCCAATTCCGAATCCGACCGCCCCCAGCGCCAGATTGAAGTGGCCCGAATCGCCGGCCACATCGCTCACGATCAGCGGCACCAAGATGCCGAAGCACGCGGCGGCCACGCCGTCGAACACCTGTGCGGCCACCAGGATGCTGGGATTCTGCGTGAATGCGAACACGATGCAGCGCAGCGGCAGCATGCTGAAACCGAGCATCAAGACGATGCGCCGCCCATAGCGTCCGGCAAAACGTCCCACCGCCGGCGAAGCGAACGCCACGATGATCTGCGGCAGCACGATGCATGCAGCGATCAGCAAGCTCGGATTGGATCCGCGCGCCGTTAAAGTGCCGCTGATGAGCATCAGCATCGGTGCGTTGGCAAAGGTGAACAACAGTCCGCAGCCGCAGAACATGAGCAGCCGCCGATCGGCAAGCACCCGCAGTTGCCTTGCCCGGCTCTCACCCTCGAGGCGCGGGTGCGGCCGCAGCTCCGCACCCGCCACGGCCGAAAGGCGCAGCGGCAGCAACGCGAACAGCGCCGGCAGGGTGAGCGCCGCGGTCAGATAGAACACCGCCCGCTCCGACACGTACTGTCCGCAGGCTCCCATCAAGGCGGCGCCGACGCCGTTGCCGATGGCGGCGTAGCGCGCATTGCGGCCGAGCCGCAGGCCCATGCCGAACCGTCCGGCGATCACCAGGCTCATTGCCGCGATCGCCGGACCGAGCGTGCAGCTCGAGACACCGTGCAGGATCTCCGCCAGGTACACGAACAGTGGAATGGGATGGATGGCGAACATCAGCGCGCTCACCGTGAACACCACCACGCTGAATGCCGCCACGCGCGTCTTGTTCGGCATCAGATCCACCAACGCACCGGCCGGCACCTGGCTCGCCATCGAACTCACCGTGCCGATGCTGAGCGCCAGACCGATCGCGGTCTGAGTCCATTGCTGGCTGCTCAGGTAGACGGCAATGAAGGGTCCGAAGCCGGTCTGAATATTGGCGACGAAGAGATTGAACCAATCCAGAGCTGCGCTCGGACCCGGCGGCGGCGGCGGGGCCGCTCCCTCATTGTCGGCCGGCACCCGGTTGTTCTCACCGGTTGTTTGCAGCAGGGCTGGTACCGGACGCTTCCGGCTCCATCAAGGTTTCCGGATGCAAGGAGCCCTTGTATTCCCGCGCGGCCTTCAACTGATCGATGCCCACGCTGAGCAGCAATGACGGATCCCCCCCATCCGGGTTGAAACGCAGCAACGGCCAGTCCACCGCGATCCGCCGATCGCCCACGCCCATGAAGCCGCCGAAATCGATGATGGCAATTCGCACCCGGCCGCTGGCATCGGCGAGCACATCGACCACACGGCCGAGATCCTCACCCTTCGGCCCCTTCACGGGTTTGCCGAGAATGGACATCACGGACACCGGCATCGGACGCTCCAGCGCATTGACGACGCCGCCGGGAGGCGTCTGCGCGACGGTCGGTGCGGTCGGCAGCTGCGGCGGCGCCGCCTCGTGTTCCGGTTTCGGTTTTGGTCTCGGCTTGGGTTTGGGTTTGGCTTCCTCCGGCGGCAGACAGGTCGGCATCGGCGGATTGATGATCTCGGCGCTCGGCGGCGTCGGCGGCGGCGTCACGACGATGATGGGCGCGGCCTGCCCCGGCGCCGGCGCCGGGGTCTGCGGCTCCGGCGGCGCCGGCCGCAGGCCGCTGCACGCCGCCAGACTGAGCCCGGCAGCGATCATCACGCTTCTCACCCCACCGATCGCCCTCACCCCGCCGATCGTCCTCGCTCCGCCGGTCGCCCTCGCCCGTCTATGGGTCACTGCACCTGCTCCGCACTCACTCTGACCTGACGGCCGTACATACGGCTGTAAATTCCCTTCGATTGCATGAGGCGTCGCGGCGCTCCATCCTCGACGATGCGACCCTCATCGACCACCACGATTCGATCGAAAGAGTCCAGCGTCGACAGACGGTGCGCGATGGCGATGACCGTGCGTCCCTTGAACAAGCGGGCGAGCGCCTCCTGAATGGATTGCTCCGATTCAGTGTCGAGAGCGGAAGTCGCCTCGTCCAGCAACACGATGGGTGCATCCATCAAAAAGGCGCGGGCAATCGCCAACCGCTGGCGCTGACCGCCCGAGAGTTTCATGCCTCGCTCACCCACCAGGGTGTCGAACCCCTCAGGGAGTTGGTGGATGAACTCGGTGCATTTGGCCGCCTCGACAGCGCGGAACACTTCTTCATCGGTGGCCTCCGGTCGGCCATAACGCAGGTTTTCGAGCAGCGAGCGGTGGAATAAGGAAATGTCCTGCTGCACCACAGCAATCGAACTGCGCAGGCTTTGCTGCGTGACCTGCGCGATGTTCTGACCATCGATCAATACCTCGCCCACGTCCGGATCATAGAGCCGCTGCAGCAGCGCGATGATGGTGGACTTGCCCGCACCCGAACGACCCACCAGGCCCACTTTCTGGCCGCCCGGGACCTCGAAGCTGAACTCCTTGAGCACTTGTTGATCGTTCGGATAGCTGAAATCGACCCCGCGAAACACCACCGCGCCGGCGCTCACCTTCAACGGCTGAGCATTCTCCGCATCCTGCATTTCATGCGGCAGCCCCAGCACCTGCACGGCCTCGGTCAGCTTGGCGAATTGCTGGACCATGTCGACCATGGCCATCGCGAAATCCCGCGACGCGTGCAGCACCGTGAAGCCGAGCGTCGTGGTGAGCACCACATCGCCGGTGGATATTTCGCGTCGCCGCCACAACTCCACCGACCACAACAGCACCCCCGCGGTGACCGCGAACACGGTGACGGCGTGAAACAGACGCAGGCGTTCGAGCGAGCGCAGGCTGGCGCGCTGCGCCTGCATCTCGTCCTCGATCTTCATGCTGAGGCGCTGCTGTTCGCGCCGCGCCGCGCCGAATGCTCGCACCAGACCGATGTTGCTGACGACGTCGGTGAGATCGCCGCTCACGTGGGCGGCGTGCCCGGCAAAGCTTTGATGCAGCTCCGCGCCCTGCGAGGCCAGCCAGCCGATGATCACCGACAGCCCGAGCACGACCAGCAGCAGCACGACCATCAGCCGCCAATTGATCGTGGAGAGGACCAGGATGCTGCCGATGACCGCCGCGCCCGGCGGAATCGTGGTCCAGGTCAGCGAGTTCTCGATGGTCCACGCAGCATTGGCGGCCGCCGTGATCCGCCCGGCCAGCGCACCCGGGAAGCGCTCGACGAAGTAGCGCGTCCCCTGACCGGACAGGTGATCGAACAGTTCGAGGCGCATGTCCCCGCCCACTGCCACGAAGGCATACGTGGAAGCCCATCCCGCCAGCCGCCAGAGAAGATTGTCACCCGCCACCAGTGCCAGCAGGATGCCCACCGCACCCCACAGCAATTCGGCAGGGGGATTGCGGGTGCCCAACACATCCACCAAGTTCTTGACCGCATATTGGGAAGCGACGGCACAGGCGACGGCGGCCAGTACCGACAACAGCACCACCGAATGGGAGAGCAGCCGGCGCCGCACATAACGTCCTAGAAACCGTATGGCACCTTTGGAAGCATAGGGAGGCAATGCCATGTCTTTGGGTTCGCTGCGCCTGTCGGGGAACAATCTCAATATTAGACGTGAGCATTGGCCAACAGGCGGGATAAACCTGTCAGTCGATGTCAGCATCCGCTGACATTAGCCATGACGCGCACGCCTGGCAATGAAATTCCGAGGGACGAGGATCTACTCGCCCGATCCTTCAGGGAATGCGCGGAATGATTCCCGGCACGACGAACTGTTGGACGACGACGATGACCACCAAGATGAACGTCAGCACCACGCTGTGCTTGAAAGTCCGGGCGAGAATCAAACCTTCCTGACCCTTCAAATCAGTCACCGACACGCCGGTGGCGATGTTCTGCGGCGAGATCATCTTGCCGAGCACCCCACCGGATGAATTGGTGGCGGCGAACAACAGCGGGTTCAAATGCAGCTGGCGGGCAGCGACCACTTGGAGGTTGCCGAATAACGCATTCCCCGAGGTGTCGCTGCCCGACAGAAACACCGCGACCCAACCCAAAAACGGCGACAGCGCGATGAACGCATAGCCGCTCGAGGCGACCGCCAACCCCAGGGTGTAGGCAATCCCCGAGTAGTTCATCACGTACGCGAGCGCCACCACCAACATCACCGTCACCACGGCCACCCAGATTTGCGCGACGGTGCGGGCGACACAGCGGACGAAATCCTGGACGCTGAGCCGCACCAAGGCGGTCGTCAGCAACGCCGCCACCAAAATCGCCGTCCCGGTGGCGAGCGGCTGAAAATTCCAAACCGCGGCGTACGGCTTGTCCTGGTAAAGCGTAATGGCCACCTGGTTGTCGAGTCCGGGCCAATGAACGCTGAACTGCCCCTTGGCGGCGACCTTGAATGAAGTCCACAGGATCACGGTGGCCGAAACGATGACCCAGGGCAACCAGCCCTGCCAGGCCGCGACCCCTGCGGCGCTCGCGCTGCCCGGCTCGCCGGGCGACCGGGCCTCGACCCGCGACCGAGTCGCGTCGGGCCCCGACCGCGCGAGCTCGAGCGGCGACCGGTGGATCTTGAATTCGGGCGATTCGGCAGGCCGCCATACCTGCAGAAACAACACCGTGACCACCAACGAGACCAGCGCCGCCAGCACGTCGGTGAGGGTGTAATCGATGTAGTTCGAGGCCACGAATTGGGCGACGCCAAAGCTCACCCCGGCGACGCTCAGCACCGGCCACAGCGCCTTGAGCGAGCGCCAGCCACCGTACAGGGCCATGACGTAGAACGGCAGCATCATGGCCATCAGCGGCAGCTGCCGGCCGATCATCGCGGCGAGCAGCGTGGCCGGCAGTCCCGTGACCGCGCCCAACACGGTGACCGGCGCGCCGAGCGCGCCGAAGGCCACCGGCGTCGTGTTGAATATCAGCACGAAGACCAACGCATCGAACGCCGAGAAACCGACCACGATCAACAGCGAGGCGGTGATCGCGACCGGCGCACCGAACCCGGCAATGCCCTCGAGCAATGCGCCGAAGCAAAAGCCGATGACGATGAGGATGACCCGTCGATCGTTCGGTAGATTCGCGATGATCCAATCGCGAAAGGCGTCGAAGCGGCCCGACGCCACGGCGATGTTATAGAGCAGCAACGCATTGATGACGATCCACATCACCGGCCAGAGTGCGAACACGGCACCGTTCGCGGCCGCTCCCAACGCCAGCCGGAGCGGCATCTGCCACAGCGTAACGGCCAGACCCACCGCCACCACCAAGCCGCAAAGCGCCGCCTGCCAGGCCGGCCGGCGCACGATGCCGAGCAGCACCAGTACGCAGACGATCGGCAACAGCGCCACACAAAACGACAACCCGAGGCTGCCACCCACCGGCGTCAACAATTGATGAAACATCACCTGCCCTTGCAACCCGCTCATTCCTGCAAATCTCTTACCATGTAGTCGATCGCATGATCCCATGCAATGTCGCTGTCGCCGCGAAAATCGAAGGATTTCCTGGCGCTGATCTGCCGGGTCTTCACATCGTGGATTTCATAGGTCAGCGTCAGAATCAGTCCGCTGACGCGATTCACCCAGGCAACCATGACCCGATCCGCGTCGAGCTCGCGGCCCACATCCAGATCGCAGCCGTTGCAATCGTGGAGATAGGCCTGCTCGGACTTGAGTGTATCAATGGACGCCTGCGCCGGTGCATTGGCGACGATGCGGTACAGCCCGGCGCGCGCCATGTCGGCACGCAACCGCGCACTCTCCTTCGCCAGCCGCGCTGCATGCTCTGCCTCGAATGCCGGCCCTCCCAGATCGCCGGTCAACTCCAGATCGAGAATCGCGAGCGACGGCCGGGGCCCGCCGGCTGCCGGCAGGACGCCGGTCGGCGCTTGGTCAGGGGAGGCTCCCGCCGCCGCTCTCGAAGGCGCGCCGGGACCGATCGGCAGACCCGGCACGGTGGGTCCGCCCGCCGCCGTCCATCCCTCGATACCGGCCGCAAACCAGTCCACGTGACGGAAGCCGGCGGCCAGGGCACGTTTGGCCGCATTCCAGCTCAACCAGCAATGCTCATGGCAGTAGAACACCAGCGGCGTATCGGCATTGACCAGGGCAGCTTGCAGGCGCGTCCGGAAGAAGGCGTCCATGTCGGGCGACAGCACGCCCGCTCCGGCACCGGGAATCCACAGCGCGCCCGGCACGACGGGATGCGGCAGAGGCAGCCAGGGAGCGCCGGGAGCGAGTTCAGCCGGTGGCCGCGGCGCGTCGGAGACATCGACCACCACGGCCACGCCGCGCGCCAGCAACGACTGCAGTGCGTTGGCATCGATGACCCGGGCACCGCGCAGACCGGAAGGCACGGGTGCATTGACATCCCCCAGCCAAAAACCATCGGGCTCGCGCGCAGCGGCGCCACTCCCGCCAATCACGCCCGCGGCGAACACGCAGCGGAGCGCCAAGGCCCGCAGAGTCGGCGATGGCACGTCGCCCTTCCTTCAACCCGCCGGCGCCGCAGGTGCCGGCACGTCGAAACTTTGGCCGAAAGTGTCATCCTGGGTGTCGCGCACCAGCACTTGCAGCTGGCCTTTGCCCGGCGCGATGAAGCCGAAACTGATGACGGGATCAGAGCTCAATGAAATGTCCGAATCAAGATGCAAGACCCTCGTGCCATCGAAGTTCACATCGATACTGCGGATGAACAGGGCGGGCGTGTACAGATGGGTCATCTGATCCATCTGCATCCCGTTGAAATTCGGATGCCGGATCATCAACTGCGCCTCCATCGGCCGGCCGGCGACGAAGGGCCCGGTCATTCGCACTTTGATGTGGCCGAGGTCCTGCATCGCCAGTTGTTGATCCGCCCCCGCCGGGGCCGAACAGCCCCCCGCCGCCTTGACGAAGCGGGCCACTGCATACAACTCGCCGTCGCTGGTCTCGGCGACTGCGTGAATATAGGTGTAGGCATTGACACGCACCCGTAACTTGAGCGAGCGCGGATCGGCCCGAGGCCCGAAGAGAAAATGTCCCGCGAGCGGGCCCGGATTGTTGTCGATGATGAGATAGAGTCCCTGGATGGGACGCTCACCGCTCATGGTGAGGCTCACCGGCACCAAGGCCGCATCGAGCGCGCGTTGCGGCGCGTCGATGCCCAGCCAAGCGCTGCCGTCGTGAACCACGCGCGCACCAAAGATCGCCTGCTGCAGTTCCGACCAGCGCGCAGTTCGAGCAGCTTCCTCCGCATCGGCGGATGGCGGCTCATCGGCCGCTCGAGCGCCTGCGATCCAACTGCACAACACCAGGCCCCATGCAGCCAGCCCACGGTTCAATCCCATTCGACCTCCTTGAACGCCTGCGTGACGTTGTGGCCGTGATAGTCGTCGAACAATTTCCAAAGGCCGCGTTCGGATTGGCCGACGGTACCGGCCGCGTCGCTGATATCCATCCCCTTGCGCACCGCGATGCGGGTCTCCCGCAGCAGTACATCGAGGTAGCGATCTAAATCCTGTGCTCCCGCCGGCCATTCTACGCTCACCGGACCGTGACCCGGTACTGCCCGCCTTGCGCCAATGGTTTTCAGGGCCCGCAATTCGCTTTGCCAGCCGGTGAGTCGTCCGTCGAGTGCGGGTATGCGCTCCACGAACAGCAGATCCGCCGGCAGCAAAGTGGCGCTTGCCGGATCGAACAGACTGAGATCACAATCGGAATGCGCCACCGGATGGGCCGTGAGCCGGATGACCCTGTCGCCCAGATCAATGTGCGCGCCGCCGCTGACCAGCTGCGTGGGTACGACGACGGGACCCGCCCGATCCTTGCCGAGGATCGCATCGAGGCCCTTCTGGTAATACTCGCCGCGTTGCGCCAGCGCCTCCGGCAATCGAACATGACCGATGAATTGCGGCTCATCCTTGAGGAACGCCCCGGCGCCGAAGATGTGATCGGGATGCACATGCGACATGACGACGAAGCGGATCGGCAGCCTCGTGATCTCACGGATCCGTGCCCGCAACTGGTGGCCGTCATCGAGACAGCCGCCGGGATCGACGACGGCCACCGCGTCACGGCCGACGATACAGCCGATATTCGCGATGGAATTGCCGTTTGCGGCAGTGGCGTCCGCATCGACGCCGCGCCGCATGTAGATGCCGGGCGCCACGGTTCGCAGGGCGAATCGGCCGGGCGGCGTACCGGGGAGCCTCGCCGAACAGCCTGCCGTGATCCCGGCGCCCAGACCGAGCAGCACTTCGCGGCGTGACGCCATACTCAGTGCTTGCGGCACACCATGATTATTTCGTCCACCTCATCGGTTCCGATCATGCCGGGACGCAGATCCAGCCGCTTTTGAAACTTGAGGCCCAGCGGCATGAATACCCGGTTGTACCAGCGCATGGCCCGCGCCGGCTGGTGGGTCATCCACCACATCCCCAGATCGAGCAAGCGCGATGACTTGGGTTGCATGCCGAATACCGCGCTGCGTTCCACGACCAGACGATGCTCGAGTAATTTCATCGCGAGACGCGAAGGTTCATAGCGACGCCGGTGGCCGACAAAGTCATCGAATGCCGTCCAGCGTGCCGGATGCAGCGGCACCGACAGCAACAACACACCCCCGGGAGAGGCCACGCGGACGATCTCGGCGAGCGCGCGGTCCTCATCCTCGACGTGCTCGACGATGTCGAGTGCGCACACCAGGTCGAACCCTTGGCTGACGAACGGCAGCGCGGTGATCTCCGCCAAGGTCACCGATGCGCCGCGTGCTCGCAGCCTGGCAAGCGCAGGTCCGCTCAGATCCACGAACTCCGTGCCCGTGAGCGGCAGGCGCGGCCGCAGCCCCGGCGCCACCTCGAGCCGCTTGCCCGCCTGCGGCAGCAACGATTGCACCAGGGGCCAGGTATTGAAGCGCTGCGGCTCCGCCAAGCGCGCTCCGGACCAGAGCAAATCATAGTAATCGCGGTTGGCATCCAGCAATTCAGCGGCGCTGCGCGGGCGAGGCGCTGCCGTTGCACTCATTTTAGATGGCCAGCCGGCGGATGTAGTCGTTGCGCTTCTTCACCGATCTTGCCGAGGTACCGGCCAGCGCATCCGGCTCGGTCGCCGCGAGGACATCCTCGATGACCCGCGCCAGATGATCGCGCATGGCATTGCGCGCGGCCT
>Ga0116228_10001406_pt1 | contig 19966 bp, 16 predicted proteins | sample S1TSphfallax_2_FD_89694 | JGI IMG/M metagenome (GOLD analysis project Ga0116228, IMG submission 89694) | Host-associated microbial communities from peat moss isolated from Minnesota, USA - S1T2_Fc - Sphagnum fallax MG | ecosystem: Host-associated > Plants > Peat moss > Unclassified | place... | reverse complement strand
TTTTTTTTGTCCTTTTGTGGACAACAATGTTCAAGGCTCTTGTCAAGGTTGGGAGATGAAATTAGGGCCAAAAGGCAAAGGCATTTTGCCCTTATTTACAAATGTCTTTATTTTTTTTCTTTTTTTCTTTTTTGGGTGTTGTTTTTTTATTGTATGTATTATAAGTTTTAGTTATTGTGTTGGTGGAAGCCACAATCTAAAGTGATCAAAGAAGCTTGCAAATGGTAAATGGAGTAAAAAACTATGGTACTAACAAGCATAACTATGGTCAACACTTTTAGAAGGAGCTTTCAAGCACCTTCCCTTTTAGAGGTAGTTGTGAAACTGATTCTCCTAGATGTGCTTATTATACATTTTACAATTTTGGACCCCAAATAGATAGGTAGGTTTGTGTATCATCATAAAACCTTCATATAATCATGTAGAATGTATTCCTTGGATCTTCATAAGAGTTTTGGTTGTCTCCTTTCATATTTTGTATGCTAAAACTATAAGGTGAGTTTTCTTCACTTATAAAAACATTGGAAAGACATAATCCCATGACCATGACAAAATGTTTGTTCACAAACATCAAAATTGGAAGTATGATTGGAACAACAAAAATGAAACCTTTGTTATTCACATTTTTCAATTGGAACCAAAACCAAAACTGGGCTACAAATAAGAAAACGATAACATTTGTGCTTTTGGTAACAAGAGAAAAATCATAGTATATGTTTTTTGTTGATTGTTTATGTTTCAACTTTGATTTTTGGTTTCAAATGATTGGTGTATTTGGATATAATCTTGGTTACTTGTTGGAGGTGATACACATGTTCAAATCTTGGAGTAGAGATGTTGATGCAAGGAAATGCAATCTTAATCTTCAATTTTTCATGGCAAACTTAAATGTTGATGAAGGCATCAACCCTTTTTAAAGTGGGGTTAAATACCAACAACAAATAAAACAAACAAACTTCACGAATCTACGAAGAGGTTAAAGGTTCTTATGAACTTGGTCAACATCAAAAAAGTTAAAGCTCATAGGAGAGGAAGCAACTAGGAAAGGCAAGGAGGTGGTAGCTAACAAAAGTGGACATATGATTGAATTCAAATCGAAAAACTTTAAGGCTTGGTCCTGCTTGGGTAAAGGGGATTTGAGTCATAAAGCTCAACTTGACATTATTTATTGGCACGTTTGTAACCTTCATTTGATGTGGTGACCATAACATCCAAATTGGAGTTATAGTTGATTCAAACGAAAGGAAGGCCAATAAAAGGAATATGTGAAATGAAAAGGAAGAAGACATTAAAGGAAAATGCATAGGGTGAAAACAAAGGACACTCCCAAAATGGTTCCTCATGTGTTAAGAACACAAAGACACATGATGAATGGGTTCTTCTAATCACGGAAGTAAATAATGCCATGGTTGTTGATCAAAGGAGGAAAATGGCAAAAATGCCCAAGGGCGTTCATCCTTGAGTAATGTCAAATGAGGATGTTGACATCTCTAAAGTGGGGGTGAATGACAAACCTTTCAAAGTGGAGGGGTTCATTTAGTCAGGGCCCAATTCCAAACCATCACAAGGTGCCTTTCATGGCAGATTGGGTTATAAATCTAAATGTTGGACAATTTTTGGTTTGACACCATTCATGACTTGCATAGGTGTAGGGAATGAGGGTTTGAAGATGGTTGAGGAGATGTCCTTTGACACATTCCCAAGCTCCTTGATAGACTTAAATGTGAGTCTGAAGTGAAAACATCGAAATAGCAAGAAGTTGGGGACATGTTCTCTGACTCGCAACACTTTGGGGGTGGAAAAGCGTGCTGGAGCTTTGGGATGGGACTAGAAAGAATGACAAACACTTAATCATTCACACGGACCTACACAAAACCAAACAACAAGTTGGTTAGTGCATAGTTGGAGCATTTTTGGTGTTAGGACAAGCCATGAGCAAACTTAGACTCACAAGACTCACCATGGCCCGGACTTGGGGGAAGCCACCACCTTCCCCCTTATAATATACTTTGTGCCTGGCCATGGGACCAGCACCCAAATGTCATTTTGTCCCGGGACTCCCAAATGGGAGTCCTAAAATTCCCACAATTGGGACTCCCACAACTTTGGGGGACCCATAATTTTGCGCTCAGACCTCCGATTGAAATGAAGTCTAAAATGAAGTTGTAGCCCTTGTTGAGGGCTTTCCAACGGTATGTTGGATGCCATTTGCACGCAAGTAAATCAGGGCGATTCCTAACTTTTAGTGGTTAGGAGTCAAATTGTCAAATTGACTTCTGACCCTTCTTTTGGCCTTAACTTGTGTTTTAGATGTCCAAATGAGTTATGAGAGCCCATTTTAGACATTTGTGTTCCAAAAACTTTCCAATGGTATAAAAAAACTCCTCAATCCATTGGGCTTTGACCCTTGCAACTATTCTCTGAAAATTTGGGAGTCCATCGAGACTCCAACTCCCAAAGTGGAAGCTCCCTTAGGAGTATGAGGGTTCATTCCTTCACACTTTCCTTCCCTCTCGAGCTTCCTTCTTAGTTTGCAACCTTGCAAGCCCTTGCTTTGGTCGCCAACCCAAAGTTAGGGTTGCAACATCCTTGGCATGTTAAGTTTTTGAAATAGACAACATTGTGATTAGATCATGAGACATGAATTGGTAATCTCAATTGACGAGGCTTTTAATTAGTTGGGAAGTCTATGTTGGGTTTTAATCCCACTTGTTTAAAGGTCGAGGTTAGCCCAAATGTTGATAGATTCATGAGACGAGATGAATATTAAAATTAACCCAATGCATGGCTTGCTATGTGTAAGTAGTTTAAATATTTAATGAAGAACATGGTTAAAGGCATGGACATGAATTGCTAAGACAAATATGGATGTGAAAATGAGGATGTGATTGTTGATAAGTTGATTCAAAGCTCAAATTTACCCACAAGTTCTGGCAAACTTTTAAAAGCACATATGGTTTTTTAGTTTTCCTTGAAAAAGAACAAGTGGGTGCAGTCCATCTCAAATTCTTCCTATGATGGTTTTTGTGATTGGAAAAGTGTTAAATAAGTTTAAACATTTTAAAGAAGTTACATAAAAAAGTTTAAGCCTTCTTCTATGTTGTTGGTGGCCTGCTAGAACCTATTATGAAATTCTGACACTTTCTTATACAAACTTGGACCATCATTTTAATTGGAAAAAACCCGTAGTGTAGGTCGAAATTGGTTTTTCCACACAAAAAAAATGCAAAAATTCATCCAAAATATGCACGGTGTGAGGTCATCTATTTGGCGCTTGGTTGAATCTTACCTGTTGTAAGTGTATGTGGGTCGCCAGCCTACATACTTTAAAAAATTGCAAAAAAAAAAAAAACCCTACTAGGAGCAGATCAATTGCAAAATCCATGTAGCTACTGTTGACGGTAGTTAATGTCTGATAACTGCAGCATCTGCTTAGGGGTATCCTATTCAGTGAAATTAGGCATGGAGGTTTTTGCTTTTTCTCGAATTAGGCTAATCAACACATGGGACTTGGAGTTTTTAGGGTGCATGAATATTTTAGCTTCGGCATCAGATATTTGAGAGTACAAGGAGGAACAATTTTCAATCATTGGCATTGTTAAGTATGTTATTTGATCCACTTTTTATTTGTTGAAGTTTAAAAAGAGTTGTGCCCACATGGCATCATTTTTTACATAGATATAATATTTTAGGATTCATGCTTAAGGTGTCAATGTGCAATGTGCATGCTTTGGCCCTTGTTAAAGTTGTAGTTTATTAGAGCTTCAACAAAAATTTGAAAAGTCTAGGCAAATTCAGGCATATTTTTTGAGAATTAGGCACAGGTAATTATTAAGCACTTTCCTTTTAATTTACTTGGGGTCTAACTTGGTAGGCAAGTAGGGCATACCCACAGAAAAAGAAGGCAGTTCCTCTACCGCGTATGGAAATGGAATCTGAAATTTTGAGCACTAACATTTCGGACATGTCTGGAGCACCCACATTTGTATCATGTATGATTCCTTCCAATAAAGTAATGCTTTTAAAAAATAGAGAATTACTGACGAAATTGTGGGAAGTGAAGTGCAGAGATGGTCAAGAAGTCAGATGCCCTCGACTTTATCAATAATGAAGGCGGGAAGCAGCTGGCATAATTCTCCTACATTATGGACATTTCACTGTTTCATTTGTTGGGACTGGGGATTTTTCACAGGGAACTCAACTCACTATGCCTTTATAAACACAGCACCACTGGCTGCAGCAGTGACTTTGAATCTGGACTCTTAATCAGTGTTTTCATTTAAATGATTAAAATTTTGTAATCTCTAGGAAGTGACAATCATCCATTAGAAGATTTAGCCCAATTTGGATGTAAACCAGATTCAAAAGTGAAATAATGCGCACCCTTCTATATTCTGGATACCTGCCTTAACATATTCTAGATTTCTGGTGACTTTTTAATATTTTGTTCCACATCTGGTCCAGTTGGAGTGATGATTTTTTTGGCAGGTTTTCACAAATTCTCAACCTGAAAATTTGGATTTCAACCTAATTGAATGATTTCTTTGTTGAAAAAATGACCCAAATTTGCCAAATTTGGAACAGATAATATAAATGTCACCAGAATTCAACAGCAATTAGACCACTCTCCTCATGGGTCATGATCAGGCCATTGACAGACACCACACATGAGAGCGCTTTGAGTAATAAGTTTTAACCATCTGATTGGTTTTTTTATTATGGGCCCCACAGGTCACAAGCATGCTCCTCAGACTCCAGAGCCTGTGGAAATCTGGCACATTCAAGCATTGGTACCTAAATGAATGTTTGCGTTGGGGGGATAAAATTTGGTATTAAATTTGTCGCCCTAGTGAAGGCAATTTACTTTGATTACTGATGTTTAACCAATGTCAATTCCATGCAGGTTTGGAATTGGTGAGTGGCAAGGAGGTAAATATCAAGGGACCACGGAATTTGGCAATTGAACAAGGAGTGAATAGTGAGCAGGAAAATGGCTGCAGTTGCCTTCCATTATTGGGTATTAAACTTTCACTAGGCCTTGCCAATGTATGTAGTTGCTCAATACACAGTTTTTTTCTGGTACATAGTGCCATCTTTCAGATGCTTTAATGGGGATTGAGTCATTTAGCTTAGTGTGATTCATACTGGTAATAAGTTGTGGGGACCCCAAAGTTTTTTCTTTTTCTTTTGTGATGGCCTCTTTGATTGGGCAATCACAAATATATATTGTAGTTGTTGCATTTAGGATACATATATAAGTTACAAGAGTCAAACTTTGGGCAAAGCATATGAGATAAAATGTGGTGATATTGAGAACTTGGTGGGAACAATGTAACACATTGGGAACAACAAAAGTTCAAACCCTCCCCACTCCCTCTGTCCCTACCTACCCCCAATGAAATCCTGGGCTTCTTGGAAGCATGATGCCTCACCTCATTGGATGGGTAGGATTTCTATTCCTAACTGTTGTTGGTCATCATGTTGCGCCTACGCTAATGGTCAGGAAATGAATTGCACAGATACAGTATTGAAACTGTTGAATGTGAATTGTACATAGCTGTGTAATGTTGAACTGCTGTATGAGATAAATAGTTAGTACAAGTGGATCTAATTACTTTTGAAAAGCTTTGAAGAAAGGGAATACATATGACTTCTTTAGGGTGGAATTATCAAGATGAATTCTCCTCAAATTTGTAAAGAACAATCTGACAAAAGTCTAAATGTGCTTCAAAGTGCAGAAGTGAAACAGCCATTTGTTACAAGTGCAACTTAGAGCTCATTTTAACAAATTACTAGACATGAACTCACCTATGAACATACACTTTTTCCAAATGATGTAAGCAATAGCTGTGTTGAAACTTTGTAGGTTAGGTTACCACTTAACATTACACAGCAAGTACTCTCACTCAAGGTAGTCCACATAGTGTGGTGCCTGCAGTATTGCACTTGGTTCCATGATTCTTGAGTAAAATTAGATGGTCTACTGAGCTTCAATTTGGCATCTAGTCCAATCATCATTTTGCTCATATGACCCACTCAAAGCCTTTTTGTTTGGAGGCATTTTTGGCTTTGATACACATCTTCCCCTATTCATCTTTTTTGCTCAGTGACCCATTCAAAACCCTTTGGCGTCTGGTGGGTGTTTTAAGGTTGATGCTGCACATCCTTGGTCTGTGGTGGTGTGGCATAATTGTGAATGAACACTCCAATTCCTGCACTCCTCTTCTGCTGTAGCTGGGAAAGGAAACCTGTACGTTTTCCACACAACATGATGCATCTGGAAAGTGTTGAGAGTGATGTCAGAAGAAAGTTTCTCGAATACAGTGAGACTCATTATAACACAATATGTGCTCTGGGTTTGAGGCTTTGGAATAAAGGGAGCCCCGAGCCTTCAAGGGTTGTCAAAAAGACCATGGCAATCAACAGATGGCTAGCAAAATGCTCTAATTTATTTATCTCTCTGGAAAGGACTTAGATTCCATGCACCTGCAAAGAAAATGAATGCCCTTTTCACAATTTGATAGATGCTTTCAAGTGGAGGCTTGGGAGAATTTCCAATATCACAAAAATGAAAATAAAAAACTACTGAGTGCAATATTTTGTTATATCAAAAATCTTATGTTCCCCTCATGAGAGAAAATACTAAGTTCATCAATCCTCATTGAGGGAGTCTAATGGCCAATTAAATTTGGGTAGATCTCTATGGGTAAAGAACTAAGAGCTGAGGTTATAAACTAAGGTAGCCACGGCCTGCAAGGAAAAGCCAAATATCAAAAACAGGAGGTTCCAGGAATTAGTCATGCTATTCAGCCAACGAAAGATGTTGCCAAATGTCTTGTACTTAACCTATAATCGATGTCCTCTCATGAGTCATGATCAACTAATGTCAATTATCTCTTTCCTAGTCTTAGATTACTTTCAATAGCACCTGCTCTCATATTTACAAGTGATGATTCTGCAAGTTTGCTGTTTTCCTAGGCCCCCCACCAGCCTTTTTTTTTTAAGGTTTTTGAAAATTTGAACCAGTGGCTGGCTCTTACTTATAAAATATTGTTACAAATTTGGCGATATTGCAAGTGCCAAAGTACAGAACATTTGGTTATACAAAAATTGAATAAAACAGAAAATTGGCTACATGCAGTAAAAAAATTTCAATACAAATTGGTGACAGTTCCAAGTTTATAGGAGCAAAAATTGGTGAAATTTACAAAGAAAAATCAGCAATATGGCTATGGAGCCTATGTAGTACAAAGTTATTTGGTGATGCATTACAGAACTATCTTGCAAAAATATCTTAGGCATGCATGAAAACTCTTTTTCATTGCTAGGTGGTTGTTTCACAACAGGAGTCAGGAGATGTGAGGAGACTAGACTCAGGAGTTATGACAATAGATAGTAGACACTAATGACTTGAAACTACATATTACATAGTACGTAAACACACACACACACACACTCAAATTTGACTACGCAATGCACATAGACTCAATGGTTCACATGACATAGTACATACACAAATTACAATGCACATAGGCATGTATTACAAACTTAGACAGATATGCAAACGAGGCACTAGACATCAGTGGTGAGACATTCAAATTATCAAACACAATGAATAGACACATAGACACCAAACACTCAAACATAACATAGGATTAGACATCAAACACAATGGGTTAGACTTTGGACATGTGACAAAGATCAATCATTCAAACTGAAAAGGCACACTCAAATTCAAACACAAATATACACTTAGAAAACAACATTCAAAGTTAAACATCACATAAACAAGACAAACAGTGGACACACATGATCTTTCAAGCAAGAATTCAATTACATACAAACCAATGGGCACTGGACAATGGCTAAAAGATAGAAATGGATAGTTGCAAAAGGCAAAAACAGACAATGGTAGAAAGCAAAAACAAATAGTGGCAAAACTCTTGACTCTTAAATGCAAGTGAAATTTTGTAACTTCTTTAGTGAAACAACAACCTAGTTATGGCCAAAAGCTATCATCATTGAGATATATGGGACCATAAACCAAAAATTCTAATTCAATTCTCTTTAAGGTTTTTGCTCTTTCTAGTCATCAAAGCATGCATCGTAGGAGAATGTATCCAAAGTGTAAAAAGTTTGGAAATACATTCCAACAACTATGTGTAAATGTTCGTTGAGGTGGTTCTTCAACTTTGACTTCATGAAAAAAAAGGTGGAGAAGGTTTTTTCATCTTTTAAAGATCCTAGGACTTGCATGGTTGCAATTTCTACTAGCTTGAAAAATTCAGGGAATGAATGCCTTAAAATGCAAGAAGCTTCCAAAATGTGCCAAAATTGAGTTATAGGGTTGACATGAAATGGAGCCTCCATTGTAATAATAGTACTGGATTTTATGGTAATCTTGAAGAGGCTAGATTACCTATCCAAAGCAGTTGCATTAAATAGAATCAATGGACAAATCCTAGTTGCTTTTAGGGATGTTGTATTTGCCTTTGAAATTCTACCAACCTGTAAGCATTGTTCAAAGTAGTATCGAGATTTGATCAGTTCAAAATGATGATCAAAATTTTGCTCTATGTCAATAGATAACAAATCCTTGTAACATCCATCAAATGAGATGTTGGAAACCTACAAATTAATTTTTGAATGAATGATTTTACTGCAACTACAATATGTACATGAATGAATCATTATAATCACATTTTAAAAAATGAATTGATAATGGGCACTAGCTAGAAATCATTGGGCATTCAAACATAATAATGAGCTATTTGTTGCTAAGAAAAAAATATTATTGTTGGTTAAACTAGTGTAATGAACAAGAAATGAGCAATGGTAAAATATGACAAGTATGGAAACAAAACATGGTTGAATATAAAAAACTTGATCAAGATGCTTTTGCATCACCGACAAGAGTAGAGAAGATCTTTTGGGTCACTTGGATCTTTTCACCATTAGATTGTAAATGTGTAGCCCATAAAGTGAAACCAATAGAATCAAAACACAAATAATCAACATTGGGCATGTTTAAGTCCAATGAAGTTGCCTTCCATTTCAGATGCATTGTGTTATGAATACAAGCAACTAGATCTTGGAACTCTTTGAACAAATTGGACACATACTTCATGGCACAATTTGAATAGTGAGAGTAGATTTGTCTTTAACAAATTTTGATGGTTGCAACATAATCACAAACGAATATGTCCCACTTTTGTGCAAACTTCATTAGTCCATGGATTTTTTCCAACATGGGTAGTAAACAAGCAAGAAAAATCAATAAATTCACACCACACAAAAGTTCATAATCAACTTTGGTAATAAAGAAAGATGGACCATTTTCAGCCATTTTTGCAAGTAATGGCATGTACATGGACATCATTCGCTTTGATGGATTAAATATGTTGATCTAGTGTGTTTTGACATTCCACAAAATCTTGTTTACATTTGCCTTCATTAAATTTGCAACTTTCAAAAACTTAAGGTGTCGTTTTGAACTATGAGGAAAAAAAAGAAAAGGACTAAAACAAATCCTCTATTCATCTCACCATAAGGAGTTGAGATAATGTTTGCACAATTAAATTTGTGCAATGTGCCATGTAGTGGATGCCTTCCAAATGAAAAGCAATTACTTATTTATTTAACAGGTAACCCCCATTGCACACCCTTTAAAACACATTAACACCATCAACCCCAAATGACATAAGTTTTGTAACATTTTCATTAAAAACACCCTTATATTTTTTCGAAGGCTTCATTGATAACTTTAATCGGATTGTTTGCCCCCTCTTTCAGTGACATGCTCCAAAGAAAATAATATATGCAACCAACACCAATCTTGAACAACGTAACAATGGATCAAAACCCAAAATTGATTATCAATCACAATGACCTCATCACAAGATAAAGCAAGGTACTTCAAACATTAAACAATTTGCTTATGTAAGCATTTTGCCATTACCCAACTACCAGAATCACTCCAATGATTTCAAGTAGCATAGGGACATTGAGATAAGAAAATAGAGGTTTTAAAACTTCAAATTCTAACATAGGTATGCCTTGTTGTAACAAATGCATAATTGTTGTTTTTTTCTTCCCCTCTCCCCTTTCAAACCCTCTTGAATCACTTGTTTTGCAATTGAATTGTGGCTTCGTTGAAAGAAATTACCTCATTTTTTGCACAACTACATTTGTTGTTGATGTATATTTCACTTGTTTTTTTGCCCAAATTTGGCATGTCATAGATTACCTTCGTTTTTCTTGCATGTTTTTCAAGTATATTAAATTTTGACCTCAAAATAATATCCTTACTTTTCATAAATGAACATACAATGCATTTCACTTTATGTATTTATCCATATTCACTTTTCAACATCTCAACCCATGAAAATTGTGTAGCCCAAATCTTTTGACATTTCTAGGAAAAATTATAGTTCTTTTTTGACTTATTTAAGTGAGGCTCATTTTTTTCATCTTTTGGCAACACATGGATCTCAAACAATTTAAGAGCAACATGAATGAAGGTTGGCACTCCACCAGGGCACACCGATTTGATTGTAGGATTGTTACGTTTTGATTTAAAATTTGAGTTGTTTTACAACTTGCTCTTGCTCGAATTTGCTTCAAAATATGGCATTGGTCAAACTTTGTGAAGAATCACAAGAGAAGATGCTTCATCGGGACTTTTGTTAGATTAAAAAAATTGCAACAACACACTATGTACTTTTTGTTTTTTGGTTGGTGCCATGGTGTTCAAACAAGTAACAATAAAATCCAAATGCACACAACACAACAAAAAACTTCAACTCACAATAACTAATGCACATACATTAAAGCCACAAACAAGAAGCTACAAATTTGCAATGGAACAAATGCAAAAATTGTAAAACTATGAGCGTTGAGCAGTGAGATGTAAACTCGCAAAGGTGATTGTTTTTTTGAAAACACAAGAACTCTAAAAACTCAAAAAGAAAAGTTGGTCGAAATCCATTTTTGATTCTTGGCTTTTATGTCACGATGACTTGTTATGACACATCACAATTCACAATGTTGCATTCAACAAGTGATGAAACTTGTGATCCCCACTACTAGCTTCCACTAAACTCCATTATGGCAAAGGTCCTTTATTTGTTACAACTTTAGTTCCTAGCACTAGCACTGATTATTGGAAATGGCCTTTGGCAATAGCGTGCTCCATCATGATCGCAAGTAGTGATGATAAGACAACCTCACCTTTAGTGCTATGTTGGCGAAGCTTCTGACATTTACAATGCTATTAAGTGATTAACCTAAATCAAACAATACAAATTGGCGATATGTGTTATGTGGATGATGATCATAGTTGGCAATCCGATTTAGGGTTTAGGGTGCAAGGTGGTGATCCCACTCAGCGGCACCAATGATATATGGCGATATTGTAATTTTTTTATAAATAAATCCTTTAACAACTTTCACACCACATTTTTTTCCTTCGCTTTCTTTCTGGCAATTTTTTGCCAATAAAAAAAAGGCTGGCCCTTACCTTCTTGGTATCCCCTCATAGTTTTATGAACCATCATTGCAAGTCTTGCTTGCATCTGGAACAAAAGAGAGTTTGACTACCTACACAGCTGAAAAAGCCACTAAAACTGAAATTGATTCTTTCCTTCACAGTGCTGGTTTGAACTATGAACATTGCTACTCCAAGTAGAATTCCTAAGAAAAGTTATTCCTGCAGAGCAAGAAGTGAATCAATAAGTGAACACCCACCGGCCTGCCCCCCCACCCCATGAGGTGACCATTGGAACTAAAGCCTTGCTCCCAAAATGAACTCCCCCATTAAAATGGGTGTGAAAAATCAAACAAACTCATAGTCAACCTTGGGAACTGAAAGTTTGCGCCAAGCCAGTGGTTGGGTGGGTTCAAAAAGGGTCCCTAACAGAAACTCTCACTCTTGGTGATTGCCAATCATGGTCGTTACCAATCATGGTCAATACCAACAGAAAATTACTTACTCCAGTAACAAAAACAAAACAATTTGGTGTTCGAAAAACAGGCAGAAACGGACAGGGCTCTCTTACTAGCTTTCTGTCTCAATAGGGAGGAAGTAGAATCATGCTGCATTATTAAACCACCCATCTCCAGAAGTGGGGGTGGGGGTGTCTCTGTGTAGCAGCAGCAACAGGGCAATATTCACAGACCGGAAATTAAATAGTATTATAGTTAATTATCGAGTGGGTGGTGGTTCAGGAATTTCTGAAAACCGGAGACCATTTGCTCCCCAGACTTCTGACACCCCCCTCTTCCCCCCTTTATCATCAGTCTGTTGTTTGATCATATATGCCAGTCCCCCACACGAGATCATATGTGCAACCCACACCAGAAACAGACAACTTTGTAAGTGGTCTAAGAGACAAACAAGAAACAACCAACTTGTAGGAAGAGCAGGAACAAAGAGTATGCACGAGAGGAGGTGTGAGGCCTCCATTTGACTTCACCCCCACTCCTAATTCTGTTGTCTCCATTCTCATGATCTCCACACCATACAATATATAGTTCAAGTGCCATGGAGTCCCTCACACCTTGGGAAGCGTGTATGAAATCAATCTAGTCTGTTGTTTTGTGTCACATTGTGCAGTAGTGCAACAGTTTGTGTCTGATCTTACAGCTAGCACAGCAAGAGTGTGGGCTTCACCCAATGTGGAGTGTCTGAAGCTGCACCAGTCTTTGGAGTTGAATCTTTTTGGGTTTATGATCGATCGCACATTGGGATTGAGAATGAGTTATGCCGTTTTGTTTTGTTTTGGGGAGTGTTGATGTTGTGTGAGTGAGTTCAAAGGATTCAGCTACGAAAGAGACTTCAGTGATGGGGAGTTCGTGGATTCGTGGAAGCTTGCTGGGAGCAGGAGCTTTCGGGCATGTGAACTTGGCGATGGATAGAGTGACAGGCTCCTTCTTTGCAGTGAAAACCGCTGTTTGTTTCAATGAGAGTGATGTGGACGCGGACGCTGGTGCCAAGAATTCGCTGGCGGCAATGGAGAATGAGATCCAGATATTACAAGGTTTGGAGTCGGAGTTTGTAGTGCGGTGCCTGGGAAACGACTGGAGTGAGGAGGGCGGGAAGCGGATGCGTAACGTATTCCTGGAGTACATGCCTGGCGGCAGTCTCTCAGATCTCTTGAAGCAATTCGCTGGAGCGCAGCCTCTGGATGAGCATCTCATCCGATCCTACACTCAGAGCATTTTGCGAGGGATTGATTACCTCCATAACCGTGGAATTGTTCACTGCGATATCAAGGGGAGAAATGTGCTCGTTGGCAATGCAGGCAGAGTGAAGCTAGCGGACTTTGGATCCGCGAAGCGCATCAATGCATCAGCAGGTATTGAGGTTTCGAAAGGAAAGATCACAGCGGCGGGGCGGACTTGTGGTGTTTTGAAAGAGCAAGAGCTGGAGCGACAGCAGTTGAAGAAGGACTCTACGATGGGGAAGGTGAATGGGACGCTGCTGTGGATGGCTCCTGAGGTGGTGTTGCAGAAGGAGCAGGGATTGCCCTCGGACATCTGGTCGCTGGGCTGCACTGTTGTGGAGATGGCCACGGGACGTGCCCCATGGGCGCACATTGCGGATCCTTTAGTCGCTCTGTACCGCATTGGGTGCACAGACGAGGTGCCGCAAACGCCCGCTTGTCTCTCGCAGGAAGCGCATGATTTTCTTGCGCACTGCTTTCAGCGTGACCCTTGCAAGCGGTGGACCGCCGCACAACTCCTCCAGCATCCGTTTCTCACAGTGAATCCAGGACAAGCTCCGGCATCATGCGTGGATGCTGTTGGAGCTCCTGGATTTCAACCTTCAAAGAAGACTCAGGTTGTTGCTCCTGCTTCTCCTACCAGCGTTCTGGAGCTCCATCACGGTTCGACGAGCAGCAGCTTGGTTCTCTCCCCCTCACTCGAGAACTCTATTCCGCGTCTCTCCACTCCTTCCTTCTGGAAGAAACTCGCAGCTCTGGAATCTCCCAGGAATAGGCCACAGATCGAGGAAACTCGTCAAACAGGGAACAGCAGTAGCAAGGATTGGTGGGGCATGTCGCCTCTCAGTCCACTTCCTCAAGGAGAATGGATCGTGGTTCGATCTCCTAAGGCTAATTCCAAACCGCAGAAAAAGTTCGAGACTCCTTATGAGTTTGCAGATGCAGAGATCACTCGCTCACACCCAGCTTTTGTTGTTGCTGATGCATCCAATGTCAAACGTGAAATCCTCATTCCGGAGATCCAAGATTCTTCTTCCACATCAAGTGCACATAGGTCTTTGGAGTGTTGCACCCAGGAGGACCTTCCCCAATGTCCACCAGCAGAATTCTTCATGGAATCTTCTTGTGGAGCTTCAGCAGCCTCTTCCTTTGAACTTTTCCCCAATCCTCCCACCCCTTCTGCTTGCACTGACAGAGTGGGTGAACCTACAGTGGGGCAGCAACTTGGACTCAGCAGCTATGGATCATGTTCCGTCAAGAGTCTAAGTAGATCTAGTACCTCTGGGTTTTGGCAGCACCAAATGCTGGTGGGTATTAAGCCCAATTCAGTTCCAGGATCTGTACATCATGATTCAATGGAGAATCAGTCAGTCTCTATTGATTCTCCATATTGGAGATGGGTTTTATCATCAGAAGTAGATGAATCTCACAGTGCAGGACAAAAAACTTGTCTAAGGTTACTATCACTGGAGGTGTTGGAAGAAAAGTTGCCACCCAGAAGAATCCAGATTGAAAAGAAAGTTTCCTTGCCATGGATTTCTGAGTACAAGTACCTTAGGTTTTCTCAATACCTTTCAGGTCTTTGTTGTACTTGGCCATGGATGATGAGTAAACACAGGATCTTGATTCATTCAACTACTGCTTGTGCACCAGATGCGTGTTTGTGTGTGTATGTTGTTACCTTTTTCCATGAACTCTGTAAGTCTTCTCAACTGCATTTTGTGGCAACAATATGCATTCTCTTTCTTTTCTTAAGGACATTGTCTGCTTATGCTACCAAGATGAATTGAATTTCGTCTTCTTGGGCATCTAAAGCTTCAGTGCTTCAAACCATAAGCAGAAGATCAGAATGTCTCTGCTTCTGGCAATGTGTGTGGGTTGATATCTGCCATGTTGATGAGTCTCTCTTGCAAGTTACAGGTACTGCACACTTTTGTAACCATCACAAGGTGGCAGCTATGGGGTCCACTCTGAACTCAGAAGCTTCCCGGTTCCCTACTCATACTTTTGAATGATTACATTACCTGGAACTTCATTGTTGCTTGGTGGACTCCTATGAGTAACATATCACACAGTATGGGGCACCCAGATGTCACCATTTGCAACTGAGATCCATTTGCAAGTAGGCCATGAGCTCTGACCATTAGGCTCCGTTGCCTTGAATGCTTAAGCACAAGACATGAGTTCTCTGCACACACAGAGTATCAAGTAAAATTACAGCAATGGTTGTGTTATTAGGACGACAATATATACATGGTAGTGTTATTAGCTTTGCAAGACCCCCATGATACAATAACTCTGTTGTCTTCACAAATGAGCAGGTAATTCTCCAATTTAGGGTTGCAGGTAATGTTGACAAATTGGAGAAAGCAGGGAACCACAATTTGGCATGGAATAGTAGTTCTAGTTGCATACATGGAGTATCATTGAAGAATCAACATATAAAGAGGGATTGAACCCAAAAGAAAAAGCTTGAGTCAAAGCTTAAAATTTGGCCATAAAATTGTGTTCTGTTGTGTAAATGCAGTGGGTGGGCCTTGAAAGTTCAACCCATCAAATCTAATTCCACAGGGAAAGTGAACAAATCCATTTTTGGGAGCTCATGAATCTCACCATGTTTGAGCATTTCTGGCAGTAAACAAAGACAGTATCCATTGAGGGGAACAGAGCATAGTTATGGTTGCTTGGCCCAAGTGCTTCCAGTTGGTACTGTAAGCTTCTTTGTACAGTTCAACAACACATCTTGAGAAAGTGATTTACTCCAAGATTGAGTTGGTTACACTCAATGATCAGCCATGGACTGGATATTGAGACTAACCAACATAGCTGCTGCATGTATGCCTCTCATCAGTGCACACTTCAGTGCATCGTGTGATGATGAGTTCCTTTGAATCAACAATAACACATTTGCAGTTTTACTCTCATTATTAACATTTTTCTTTGATTAGTGGTTGGCAATCTGGTTAATATTAAGGGCCACTTTAAACCAGGGTCCAAAATTCCAGGGACCAATTTAAAGCAAATTGGACCTTTAAATTGGACCCTTCTTCACATTAAAAAAACATGTTTTTTACAGGTACAATGAGTGTGTGTAAAGGCATAGGGTCCAATTTGAGGGTCCAATTTGTAAAAAAGTGAGATTCACATGTGAGAAGATTAGGTTGTTCTTTTTTTTTTTTCTCTCTCTTTTCATTTTTTTCATGTTCTTTTCTTTGTTTCTTCCTTTCTCTTTGTTTTTTTTTTGGTGCTTTCTACTACAAAAACACAATGGATGAGCGTAGGCCCAAGATATTGATGGTCCTAATTTTTATTATGGCCATCCATCAAGTCATTGCACAAGTGATCTCATTGCAACAAATACCTATTACACAACATTGGAGTATGACGAGTGTGTTGCTATTTTTTTCAGAGTTTGTGGACATGACACCAAGAGTTCGGAGCATATGGAGATATTAGATGACAATTGATATGAAGAAGCAACTTTTTGGGAGTTTTTCGGAGAAGATGTTTCAACAATGTACAAGGTTAAGCTTTGATACATTTCGTGCTTTGATTAGGGTTGTAGGTCCAAGTCTTGAACAAGAAAATACAAATATGAGAGAAAGCATCCATGTGGATGTTAGAGTAGTAATGGCTATTGCAAGATTGGGTAGTGGAAATTCATTACAAATGTGTGGAGAGGTCTATGGCATTGTAGAAAGTATGACATCCATTATAGTGAGAGAATTTTATGTAGCAATTCAAAAGCACTTGAAACCAATGGTGCTACCTAAATTGACCAAAAACAAAATCAAAAAAATTACCATTGGTTTTGAATGTTTACATGGAATTCCTTAAATCCTAGGTGCCATAGATAATAGTCATGTTCCAATTATTGCACCTAAAGTAGATCCCAAATCATATTATTGTCAAAAAAGTTTCTATTCCACATTGATTCAAGGAATTGTAGATGCAAAGTGTAGTTTCTAGGATTATGACTATGGGTGGGCATGTAGTATTCATGATTGGGCTCTTTTCCAAAAAACATAGTTAGGAAATCAAGTGATGAAAGACAAGTTTTTACCTTACAAGTTGATAGGAGATGTTGTTTATCTAATGCGACCATGATTCTACTCTCCATTCAAAGATGACAAAGATGGGTTACAAAGATACAAAGCACATTAAAATTTTATCCAATCAAGTACAAGGATATCAATTGAAAAAGATTTTGGAATGTTGAAAGGAAGGTTTAGAATTTTACTCAAAAGAGTTGACATTCCATTGCATCACATGTCGGACTTGGTGACAACTTGCATATGTTTGCATAACATGTGCATTGTCAATTCATATGGCTTTGAGATGGATTGGGCTTTGGAGGCTCAAATAAAAGCACAAGTAGAAGCAAATTCAACATTTGGCAACATCAAAGGAGCTAATTTGTTCAAAGTGGCTGAAGAAGCAGTCAAATAATGAAAAGGCTACAAAATCCAGGGATAATGGATGATGATAAGATTGACATGGAGGACATAGAACATCAAGGTGAAAATGAAGATGTGACAACTATTGAAAATAATTTTAGTAAGAAAAAAGAAGAAGAAAGGATCTAGAAGATGTTGATGGAAGCTATGGCAACTCATGAACTTTTAGCAAAAAATTTCTTTGAAATTTATTTAACGAAAAATGGCAATTTTGTTTTCATGAATACATTAGTTTATGGGTAAAATTGTGGTGGATGATTCAAAGCTCATATGTTATGTAACCTATAGCTTATCTATGAGACCTCCAATTTGGACATCCATATTTTTGAATAAAGCATTAGTTTTTGCAAATTATTGTAGCATTACTATGTTATTTTCAAACATGGTTGAAAAGTGTTCAAGGACATTGATCTTTTGCCTTTTTTCTTTTTTTTATAAACTTCATTTGGAGTGATTGGTCTATCTAAGGGTTCTTTACTAGCATCACCCCTAGAACCACTATCAAGATTTGTTTGAAATTCCGGACTACCCACAATTTCATCAATTTCATTTGCCGAAGCACTCACATGCTTCATCACATTTCCATTTGGTGCCACCAACTATCCATTGCATCATAGAAAGGACATTCATGATGATCATTATTTGAAATTCCATTTGCAATTTTGTCATCTTTATATTACTTGTAAATTGCATTGAACTTCCGCTTGCAAGTAATTGGAGTCCTTGAAAAACCAGGAGCATAACAAACATTCAAATGTGAAATTTGACCCATGTATCCACCCCAGAAAGAGAAAAACATTGGGATCAAAAACCTTGATTTATGGGCTGAAAACAATCCTTGAAATAAAGAAATCAGAATTGATTACATGACAAAATCAAATGCAAACCACATCAAAACACTTGAAATAAAGTTGGATTTGTGATTAGTTCCTTTCTTTCTCCCCAAGGGATGTGAGTTCAAATTTCATTGCCACCAAAGTGGTGACCTCTAATCAGGGGAAATGGGGACAAGGGCAAGAGGCGTAAAAATTGGCCCAATGTGAATTTGATTTTTTTGTTGTTTTCTTGCCTAGTTTATTTTTTTTAATTCTCTCATTATATACAAGTTTCAATTATGAAAATAGAGCAAAAATCAAATCTTAAAAAAAATTCTAAGGTTTCAATAAGTTGGAATTTACCTTGTTTCTTTGCATTTTTGGTAAATTCAAGCTCCATTTCTCCTTGTAGTGCAATCAAATGTAAAACTTCACCATCCACCCAAAATTTTCCAGCCTTCTCACCTTCCTCATCTTCCTCTTTCGTTGTAACTATAGCCATATTTTTCTTTGTTGCTCTCTTTTTGGGAAAAGGAGCCAATTTAGGGATTTCTTGTAAATCCAAATCTTCTTCCACTTGTGAAAATGAGTATTTTAACCTTGCATGACCAAAACTTTCTATCCTCACTTTTAAAACACCATCATTTAAAACATTTCCAAGAATTGAAAATGCACTCCTTTGAGCAACAACCTTGTGTGGATCTACAAAAATAACCATGCCAACATTAGATGTGCTCCAAAATGGAATGGTGGGTATGCACTCCACAATGTCCTCCTCCATTTATGAAATGTCTTCCATTCTTGCACAATCTCAACTTCAAGAACAAGTGAAAAAAAAAACCTTGAAAAGTTTGTTAAATAATGAAAAACAATAGAAGAAACAACCTTGGACCCTAGCTTGTAAATCTTTGTTTTCCAAACCATGAGCTCTCCTTTATTAATACTTATAATCTTTGGTCTGGACCAATTGAATTTCCTTCCAAAATAGTGCCGTGTAGATGCCACCTCAATTTGGCTTCAATTGGTCTTGGATCCTCATTTAAAGGCCTTGGGTCCAATTTATGGCTCTCAACCAATAGGAATGCTCCATTTTGTTGGACCTTGGACCCTCATCTAAAGTGGCCCTAAGTGATCTTCCAAAAGCCCATGTTACTCTATGAACACTGTGTTGTGATGAGTTGCATAGAATTCAACAATGCCCATTTGCACTATTACTCTTAGCATCTATATATGAAGGCTTTTGGTGAAGCAACCCCTAACTCCGCCCCAGTGTATTTTTGGGGATGTAAATGAAGCAACCCATGACTCCGCCCGCCCGAACTGTCATCCATCCAGCCAGACGGACGTTTCATCCATCATGGCGAACCTGACTCCACCTCCAACTGTCACGGAATCCAAAGGCGCATAACCTCCCATGGGGGAAGAAGAAGAAGAAGAGGCGATGGCGGCGATGGGGAAGCGCAACAACACT
>Ga0116228_10001405_pt1 | contig 19969 bp, 16 predicted proteins | sample S1TSphfallax_2_FD_89694 | JGI IMG/M metagenome (GOLD analysis project Ga0116228, IMG submission 89694) | Host-associated microbial communities from peat moss isolated from Minnesota, USA - S1T2_Fc - Sphagnum fallax MG | ecosystem: Host-associated > Plants > Peat moss > Unclassified | place... | reverse complement strand
GTAAGTGCCATCATGAAGCTTAACTTTGATTAGAAGTGGAATATACAGTTTTAAGCATCACATTACGCATGTCAGTTTACTGGTCCAAAGCACATACTGATGTGTTGGTTGTGAGGAGATTTTTAAGTAGTCCTGAACTCTGATCTTGATCACTATTATTTATTGTAAGAGAACCATGAGCCTTGTTATGTTATTGCAGTAGCACGCAGTGAGGGACTAGCAGAAGCAGGTGCAGCTGCAATCAGAAAGTTCTCTTTGATCGACTTCCCTGAGGAGCTTTATGACTTGGAGCGACTGTCAGTGCGAGTCCAATCCATGAGAAAAATTTTGAGACGAAAATTTGGGGGAAAAGAGAAGGAACTTATATGGAGAGTAGAAGGGGTTACACAGAAGTACGAAAGCACTGGTGCAAAGTCTTGTGAAGCTGTTGGAGTTGTTCGAGATCAAGAGAGCTCTAGAGATTTAGCTCCTGTGCAGCTTAATCATGCAGTCCAATCAAGTGATCAAGAGCGTACTGCAGACTTGGCTTTTGTAAAACCAGCATCTGAAATTGAGTGTCATATGATGAAGTCCAACAAGATCATCCAAGGACAGTCAAAGGAAGAGTTCATTCAAGAAGCAGAATTGGAGTTGTTGGAACTGCTATCCTGTCAACCCAATGCCTCTGAAGCCACTGCACAAAAGCAGGAGAATTCTGACACAGGGGGACTGCTGAAGCAGCAGATGCAAACTAAAATTGATATTACTGACTTGTATATGGGTGCTGATGCATCTAGACATGGTAAGAGCCTTCTGTGTTGGAATTGCACAATATGAAAAAGAAGTTGGATTGATAACCTTAATGGTGAACTGAACCTGTATGTCATCGATTCTATTTGTTTTGTACCAGCAGCAGCTTAATTGCATTTTTGTGAACAGAGGTCAAGTCAACTGAAAATGAATCATGACATTCTCATGTACCGCTTGCATACATGGACAGGATTTGGGGAACTCAAAGCCGAATTTGTAGAGCCTGTGGCCAGTGCTGGAGAGCAAAGCAAGGGAGACAGTTTGCAATGTCCTGGCATCAAATTGCAGCCAAATGGTGTTGGGTCTGTGAAAACATACTCACAGGGAGAAGCTGTGTCAATAGGCAATTATGCCTCACTAGCAGAAGCTGGTTTTGCATATGAGAGTGCAGCTGGACATCCACCTTTCCCTGTAGCAGGAACAGATGCCTTTTCAGGACCAGTCACAAACTTGGATCCCTCCAGGTGTGTCTGGTTTTTCTATCTATACTGCTTGTTCTTCTATTCCTCATCGATGTCATACTTCCTGCTCTATCTTGTTCTTGATTTGGGGAGCACCCAGCTGGTGTAGACAAACTGAGGAGTTTAGGGTATGACAAACAACAGAAGCATGCTAGATCTCTGAAAATAGGGAGAAGTGACAGAAGCTCATGTTTGAACTGGGGTGAGGCCAGTCCTAGGAGTACTGTGAATCTTTGCTCGTATCTGATGATTTGTGATGTGTGAGCCTTAGCTTGAAGATCTGCGAAATGGTTTGATAACAAACAAGCATTTATATCATACATAAGGAATGTGTATAAGAGGAATTTTATGTTATGGGATATCAGTCTAACAGGATATACCCTGTGCAAGAAGGAAAATGTCTATACTGGATAGGGAATCAATCTAGAATATATGATGTTATATAGGAATTGGAAAAAAATTATGTTCACAACATAGAATTGGATACTAGCAGCACTTCTTCAGGAGCTAATTTGCCTGCATATTAATAAGTGGAACTGTAGTGTTGATGTTTTCTGTTTTTGTATTCCCTTGTCCATCTATACTAAGAGTTTGGCTCCAGACATTGAAAAATCATTTTCCTTCACCCACTTGTTGAATTGCACCAGCACCAGGTATGAAGATAGACAAGCAATATTTGGGGCTGTAATTCAAATTAAGTGTAGTTCTGTTGGTCATGAAAAAATTAAGCTTAACTATAGACCACATGGGGTGTAATGTTTGCCTGATTATTATGTCTGCAGGAGAGAGGATTCAAAGCACAAAGAGACTATTGGTCTGTGTGCTACCGCAGCACAATTTGGTCTTGATGCTGCAAACTCAAGTATTGATGTCACCATAGTCTTAGAACCTTCACCAGTTGCACAGGGAACTCACACTGGTCCAGAGGGAAGTTCACGGCTGAGATGCAATGAAACAGCTAAGAGGCAGACATCTGTTTGGACTGTAGAAGAAGAAAGCTTAGTCTCTGTAGCCAATAGGACTGGTAAGCCTCAACCAGATGAATCTGGTTTGATATTTGCTTGTTCAAATAGTGAGAGCATTGCTGATGCCACAAAACCTGTAGTATCGTCCATGTCTAGTGAATGTGATGCAGTGCTGAAAGATGTCAGTGCCTCTAATGCAACTGGACTGGAAACTCCTCCCTCCTTAGACCTTATCAAGATACGAACTTTTCTTGATTCCATCAGAATGACAGGCTTTGCAACCATGAAAGAAACAGAGGCTGCATACCAGGCACGCAGAACCTTGCTCCAAACTATATTTTGCACCATTGATGACATTGCAGAGAGTATGGACAGCATTGCTGGTGCTGATATGCTTGTGTTTTTTTCATCATCAGTATCATATATTGATAGTGACACCAATGGTAGTAAGGTTATCCTGCGATCTCGTTCTGGGCAAAGGACAAGCAAGTATGAGTCAATTCCTATTGGTCTCTATAAGACTCTAGAAGAGGCAGAGGCAGCATGCAGAGCCATCTCACACTGCAGAAGGGAACTGAAGAAGTTTGCTTCCCTCAGTGGATTGCTCCAGGTATTGTTTTGAATGTCCATTTTCTGCGTATACTCATGTTGGAGCATGTCTGCTAATCAACCTCTATCCAAAAACATCCTGACATGGTTTCTGGGCTTTCAATGTTGCAGGTGTTCAATCAGCCACAGATTGCAGGGACTGCATCAATTCTGAAGTCAGAGGCTGTTCCACAAGTCTGGAGACCTTGTACTTCAGATTCTACACTCCCTCCTCCTACAATAAACCATGGACAGTGCAGCATCCAAGCTAAAGCTCAGCCTTCTACAGCAACAATCACACAAGCCAGTGTGCACTCTCCAGGAAATGCAAAGGCCAGCATGGGAAACAGGCCTTATCTTACTACATCAACAACTGTCCAAACCATTAGGCAAACTGAAGCTTTTGATGTGGTACTAACAGATACACATGCCAGCCTTCAAGCTAAAGCTTCTCGTCAAGTACAAGTCTGCAAGCAGGCCAACACACATGAGATTGCTCCTTGTACAACTCCATTAAATATACAGGTCTGTGTGCCAGGTGGTACCCCTTTTGTTCCAGGCAATGTGCGATTTGAACCTCCTCCAGCTACTCTAGGAGCTGTAATTACCACAAACAATGAAAGAGAGCGTGGCACACTACCTCTGCCTCAGCCAGTCCACAACCAGTCAACATTTCTTCCTGCCAACATTGTCAACACCTATGTCTGTTGTAAGGTGAGGTGTCTTCAAAAGTTGGCCTCTGTTTGTCATTCATTCTTCATTTTTTCCTCTTTTTTCTAGACAAAGCTGATTCTCTATGCCACCAGGTTTCTTGTCTGAAGGAAGTATTCACTGATCCTGTTTCTACTGAGTAGTAAGACTGCTCAGGTTTAATATTGACAAGTAATTCATGGTACACATTGAGAGATGATAAGGTGTTTCACTGTGCAGCTTATGATTTCTGGTAATTGATCACGATATTTCCTCTTGTGAGTTAAGATCAGGGGTCATTATCACCACCTTGTTGGGAAGTTATGACTAAGTACTAATACTTTCTTGTGCACCTATCTTCACAAGGCCTTGCAGCTAATGGAGTCAGTAGGTAGGTCAGAGCTATTTCCAGTTTCTGAGGATTTATCTAGCATGGCCTTTGGACTTGGTTTTCTGAAAGGCTGATGTCTAGTTTGTAAGTACATTGTTTCACAGCCTCCTCATCTGTTGTCTCTTGTGAATGTGTGTAATCTTGTGTCTCCCTATCTGTGGTTTGTGAGAATTCTGTTTTGGCCTGTTTGCATGCTTCTTGACATTGCAAATTTTATATGCTACAGACTGCAGTTTGGCCTCTAGACCAAATACTTGTTAGGAGACTGCAGTGCAAGCTCTGCAATTGTACAATGCACACTGCGTGCGCAATTCGCTCTGGTCAGCTGAGGCTGATGCAATTCACTCGGAATGGTAAGTTTTTAATCCTCTATATCTTCCATTTATTTTATTTTTTTGCTAGTAAGTTTGTGGTTCAAGGATATGGATCATGTGTGAAGATTATATATTGATGATATCTCTTTATCTTGTTTTCCTCGTTATTCTGCTGATAGAGGAGGACTGATATTTCATACTGGATCTTGTTTCTTCTTACTATTTGTGAACTGTCTTCTTCACATGCTCCTCTTCATCCTCCTGTTTTCCAAGAGTGGCAGCTTACAGTCAATTGCACATGTATTGCAGGTCAAGTACTAGAGCATGTTCTGTACAGGTGCTTGTGCAATTATGACTCAGAAGTGTTATTCAAATTACTTGCTGTCATTTGGCACATCACAACAGTCATTGCAAAACAACAGAACAGGAACAGGGTGAGGTCTGCAGCAGGTGTGTGGTCTGGAAGTGTATCATCAGTACAGGCAATGCCAGAGCTGGGTTACCTGATGGAGACACTCTCAAGGTTGGAGCTCAGTTTGAAGGGTGCATCAAGAAATCTTTTCAAGCTCCACAGGATGGTGTCTGCAATGATCAATTACACCAAAGTGGCTCCTGATTCAGTTGACTACCAACGATTTGTTGACTGGATAGCATATCATACAAAACTGGCAGCAGGTATGTGTAACTTTTTATGATAGGTTTTCTGTGGATAGCAAGACCTGTGCTAAATACTTGGTAACAAAACACCTCTGCATGTGGATTTTTGATGTAGTATCCCATAGATTACTCCATTAGTTCAGTGATTGCAGATGCTGTAAGAGCATTCCGGTGATGCTTGGTGGTGTGAGCAACTATGACAAGACTCATGTAGTTGTGGGTTGTCAGGTGCAGCAAGGGCTTGAGTGTACAGTAGAGGACTCTACCATCTGTGACTCACATGAGAAGACTAGTGTAACAAGCAGTGATACTGAGTCTAGGTCCTTTTGAAGGAAAGAAGTGCTAGCACCAATTTGTGTGTTGATGGGATCCTAGGAATACGAATATGCTAGACCTAATAATGCCTTTTAGAATTGAAAGAACCACCCAAAAATTTGCAAGATTTTGTCTACTTGCTCATTGTCCTGATATGGGAGTCTGTACAGTAATGACATCAACTCAGCATACATGCTGATTTGGAAGGTAGCAAAATTGAACTTCTGTGGAGAATGATTTGGTGTGTAGGGTGTGTGTTGAACCCATGCATGGTTGTTTCTTGTCAAAATCATGCACTTGTCTCCATTTTGGTCCTTAACCCAGCTTTAAATGAAATGGAGTTGACCCACACAAGCTCGTTGCAGCTTGGATGAAGATGATGTGACTTTTGTGCAAGCCAACATCATGACTGAATCTTTCCTGCTGCTATTGGAAACTCTGCACCCAGATTTTGCTCTATAGTTTGTCTGGAATAGTGCACAGATCATTGTAAACTTATAATGCACACACTGTTGGAAGCTGTTGAAATCAGTGGGTACGCATTGAAGCTCATTACTGCAATTTGTGATGGAGCTGATGCTTGCACACATTGTTTATAACTCTTGTAAGGTTATGATCACACTCATTCTCATGTTACCTCCCGAATTGATGTTGAGATGTCTCTCAATTTTTACAAAGGTGAATAGCATAGTTGATTTCAACAAGATAGTCTGACAGTGTATTGGTGCACATTTGAGTTGGTGCTTTCACAATTCTGTGTCCACACAAATCGCATGTAGTCACACTATCATGAAGGCACCAACTAACACGCACAGGCCAGCTTTGATGGATGTGGTAATGTGTGGTTTTATCTGGTAAGTATCACTTGGGGACTAGTATATGCACGGTAATGACATGGAAGGAATAGAACTCTGGATTAATCCAAAGTTATGTAGGGTCAATTTCAAATTTCAAATTTCTATAATTAAGTAGTAATGTTTCTAAAGTGTGTTATGGAGAAATAGTTGGAAAGGGAAAAGGTAATTTAATGTGCATATTTGCTTTCCAATTTGAGAGGATTCATCAGAGCTTGTTTTCGTAGGATAACTTTACATCCCATAAGTTGTAGACTGAACAATTTCAAATTGAAATTTGTTTAGCCCATTATCAGTTGAAGACGCATAGGAAGGTGTTTTTGAATTTGTGTTCTCTAAAATATTTTTTTCCAATATTGTGTTCATAAGAAGATTCTGAATGCTTTTTTCACCAATTTACATCGCATTTGTTTTTAATTGAATCTGAATTCATTCAACTGAATCATTTTGGAATTATTAAATTTGAATTGGAATTCACTTATATCAACATTATTTCAACATGGCACATGATTGATATATATGTGTGTTGTCTAATTAGGCTTCATGTGCATAATTGGCATTGCTCAAGAGATTGTCAACAAGGGAACATATGTCAATGCAAGATGTGAGAATGACCATGATGGAGTCTTTTTTTCTTTTTTTTCTGTCATAAATAATATATTTTATAGATCTATCTTAATTTTTTGCAATTATGTAAATATTATGTGGGAGTTATATGCACAAAGGGCAAAAGGGAACAAATGTGAAAGCACATTATGAATTTGATAATGATTCAATGAAAATGTGTTTCAAACACAAAACAAGAATGAAAGACGTGCATAAAATTTAAAATATTAAGATTATATAAAATTGTTGTCTTTTATGGAGCATGTTTTGTCATGTTTAAATATGCACTTTTTTTTTCCATTGTGATTTAAGATGTTACACAATAAGTGATGTTCATTTCATTATGTGTATATTGTGTGAAAAGAAACAATTGTTAATGGACCATATATTTTTATTTTTATTTTTATTTTTTTTCCTCAATTTTTAATATTAATTAATTATTTTAGATAAAAAAGTATTTTGATAATTTGATTAAATTTTATGCATCACATCACTACTACATAGCACAAGTCATATGGTCATTTATACCTTTACAAGCATGTTTTAAATGGCATGGGTATTCATTTTCAAAAGAGAAAAAAAAAATCCAAAAGATTAAAAGCCTACATATTTGTCAAATTATTTAACCAAAATGAAGCAAAAGATAAAACAATTTGAATATGTAGTGGTTAAGTAGTACAAAATTAACACCCAACACTACCAAAATTAATAGTAGGTTGATTGCAATGTGAGCCCTAACATTAATCTCCTAGTTGCAATGCATTATGTTTAACCAAATTACAACCTTCTTCGAATCATACACTACCCAAATCAACGTGTCTATGTCCTAGTATTGAAACTTAACACAAAACAACAAAACAAGTATATTTGGTGCATTGTGGACACCACCCAATCTCCTACTAGAACCTACACAAATGGTGATGTAAACTAACCCATGTGCCATCCTCTAAAGCAACAGTCAGAAACCAATACGGTTGCTACACCTTGTGACTTTTCACATAACATGCATTGCAAACCTATTGGAACTATGGCCAATGATTGGATGCACTTTGCCATTCACATGTGGAAGGTGGCATGGTGCACAATTTCACACATGGTTTTTCCATATTTAACCATTTCACCCTTACAATAACAAAATTGTAAAAGGTAAAAACTTTTTCACATTTAAAATAACACAAATGGCTATGACATCCAATGTGGTAAGTGACGTCTATTACAAATAAACACAATCTCTAGGTTCAAACCTTTGAACCTTCGGTTGATGCCCACTTCCACAAATGGTGACATATCAAAAGGTATTTTAGTGTTGTGCAATGGTCAAGTTTTCCATTGCCATGGGCATGACTCTTTTGAACAAGACTTCAATAATGGATCATAAACTTGAACCCATACATTGAGATCATCAAGGATTAACCACATTGGCCACATCCCTATAATGGATGCCAATTGGGGTTGACACCCACAAAGCAAAAAGTAAAAGGGAATGACACAAAGGACACTTGCTTACTAAATTGGTATCCCATGGCCAACCATGGCAACTATATGTCCCAATCAAACGTATGCCATTTCTATAATTCATATTTTTGTAAACCTTTTTTCCATTGTTTGTACCATTTGTTTCCATTTTTTTAACTAAGCCATCAACCTCATGATGATCATGAAAGTACTCCTATGGTCAATCAAAGTTTGTTCACACAATTTCATAAAATTCTCCTTGGAATTTTTTTTTTTGATTTATGAACATTTTTGTTGGAGAATTAAATATATTCAAAACCTAAACCAGAAATGCATAAACAACATTTTCAATATTTTTTTCATGGAATGGAACCAACTCAATCCACTCGGAAAGATGTTTAGTCATAACCAACACATATTGGTTGTGACAAATAATTAGGTTCAATGGCCCAACAAAATCTAACCTCCAATGATACCCAAGCCCCATCATTAGTAAAAGTTATAAATGTGAAATGGATGCATTACATGATGCATAAACCTAATCACACACCATGCACCATGAAACAAATTGTTGAACCTCCAATTACATGCCTCTCCATCAACATTTGAAGCAATGATAGGTCTAACATACCCCAAAATGACCCAACTCTCATGGGCATGTCTCACAATGATTTCTTGCAATTATAAACATGGTACCACGTGTACATGCCCATCTAGCCCATGTATCTTGAAAAGGTGTTGTCTTTCTTCATGATATATTTTTGCCCTACAAAGACCCAATCATTTTCCTTCAATGTTAATCCGACATCCAATTCCCCATTTTATAAGTAGGTCAATAGTCAAGCATCTCCAAAAATGTCCACATGTCTAGTGTTATCAAGGTCTACCTTTGAATTCCTATAAATGCTTAAAGAATCCATTTGAGCTTGACATGATACCTCTTGCAAACCATTTGCCAAAATGTAAAGGAGTGAACAACATGCCAACTAGGCATTATCTCCAAATCTATTTCCCCATGCCAATGTGCTTAGTGGTATCCAACTCGCTAAAACTTGGATTCCCAGTCAACCCATTTGCATCCTTGTTGAATGCTCCAATCTAATGTTTAACATCAATATCATATTATTGAAAAATGAAAACCAATCTTGTTAACTTCCAAGTGAGTTAGTCAAACCCCATGAGCCATTTCAATGGTTGGTGATTAGTCACCAATATGAATGTGCTACCAAACAAATAACACTAAAATGTGGCCATGAGCCCAACAATTACTAAACATTCCCCTTCATATAAATTATATTTGGCCTTTCTTTGGTTGTTGGACTAACTAATTGTGTAAGTCACTAGAAACTTTTGGTTTTCTTCATCAAGTTGTGTAAGGATTGTTCCAAATCCCAAAGCAATTCAATTTTTATGTAATTAGAAAAGACAACCTAAAATGGTCTCCTCAATATGGATGGAAAACTAAGCCTAATTTTCAATTCTTGGAATACTTATTCTTGTGCATCCCCTCAAATGAACTTTTCATCAATATTGATGAATTAGATCAAATGTTTGGCAATTTGATTAAGCATTTTGACAAACCGTTCGTAATAGTTTGTTAACCTCGAAAATGCCCTAAATCGACTAACATTAGTTGGTATCGAAACCTTGGAAATCCCATCCACCTTGACCTTTTGGACTCCCAAGGCTCTTGGATGAATCATGTGGCCCAAATACATGCTTGCACTTTCCCAAATGAAATTTCAACCCATGTGCCCCCAAGTGTTCAAACATGTCTTGCAAGTGATGACCATGCTCTTCCATGGTGGAACTAAACACAATGATGTTATCAATGTAACACTTGGCACAATGGAAGTCTATAAGAACTTGATCCATCACTCTTTGGAATTTTGTAGTTACATTTTTCAACCCAAAATGTAAGAACTTCCACTAATAAAAACATTCCTTTTTGTTTTTGTTAATGCCCCAAAATGTAGTCTTCACTTTGTCACCTTCAAAGAGAGGCAATTGGTGATGTTCAAATCATAAACCCAAAGTGTTAAACACCTTGGCCTAGCCAATAAAATAATAATATCTTTTAACAATGGCATTGGCATATCTATTAGATTTTGTTCTCTTACTAAAAAGTCTATAATCTCTACATGTCCAACATATATTTCAATTGCCAAAAATGTCTTTCTTGGTATGCATAATTGTAGTTAATCCATACTCCCTTTCAAAAACTCCATTGACCCTACCTCCAAAAGCACCTTTTGCCCTTTAAGTTTGCCCAACCCCTTAAGGTTAAAAGTAAACACTATTACAATTCATGGTTTTTTTACTAGGTTTTTTTAATAAAAAAATACCCAAAATGATATGCGTAAAAAATGCCACCCCATTAATTTAGGCAAGTTGATTTAGATGTAGACGTGACTAGGTAGTCAATTTGGACATTATTGTTTTGACTAATAATGTAATTAACTATTTGATTAGTAGATAATGAACGATTTGACTCAATCAAAATTCATACCTAAATTAAAATCATTTTCTGAATTATTATTTTAAAAACTAATAAGTACGTAGGTAAATAGGTGGGCATGTAATAAATAGGTCTAAATAGGTTTAAAAAGGCATTGAGGTAAATAGGTGTTAAGCTAGGTTAGGCTACCGAACCTAACCTTAATGCACCTCACCAAATTACCTTATTGTGGCCTACTTATTTTAGCCTTCTAAACACATACATTACAAGTATAAAGAATTGAACCTCAAACCTTCATAATGATAAACAAATTATTTACCAATGACTACACCATTGAAAATGTTCAACTTTTGTTTAAGTTTTTTTTTTCCACATGTTTATTTCACATCATTAAACATGGTAGTTAAACCTAGGTGACACCTAATAACTAAAATTAGGTTAAACTTAATGGTTAAATCAAATGGCTAAACCTATAGCCTTAATTTAGTGCCTCAACATTGATTAAACATGATGATCAAATCTAGTGGTTAAACTTTGTTGATAAACCTAATAGCTAAACATAACAATTAAACTTAAGCTAAACATATTGACTAAACCTTGGTTAAACATAATGGTTAAATATAGTAGTTAAACATAATGGCTACACCTAGATTATACCCAGTGGCTATACCTAATGACTAAACCTAGTGGCCAAATCTAATGGTTCAATTTAGGTTAAACCTCGTGAGCAAATCTAATAGTTAAACATAGTAGCTACACCTAATGCACAAATCTACATGCTAAATTTTAATTAAACATAATGACTACAATTTGGCTAAACTTTGGGTAAACATTAATGGCTAAATCTAATGCCTAACTTAATGCAAACATGGCGTTAGTATCAACAAACTTTCATTTTTTCAAAAAATGAAAAATTTCCACCATTTAAGACGTCCATATGTATCCAAACACAGAAAAGTTGGGTTTTTGTAATATCATAGTAATTTGCAATAATTCATTAAAAAAAATTCCATTGAAAATAATACATAAAATTTTGATATTTTGAATTAAATGTTTGAATATGAAATGTTCCTACAACTATCCTTGAAGGAAGTATGTTGTTGGATTTTTGAAATTTTCAAATCCATTATTTGAAATGAATATTTTCAATTTAGAAATGTAAGGGACTAATTTCTTCAAAAAATTCATGTGTTTTGACACTTACACCAAATTAGTTCAAAATTTGACATGTTTTAGGTCACAATCTTCAAAAATCATGTAAAAAAAAACGTTAGATTCATTGAAATTAAGTGCATAAGTATAAAAGACAATTTGATAACTCAATTTTTTTTATAATAAACTTTGTTGAAAGCTCCAAATTGAGTATTCATTTAAGTAAATCAATGCAAAATTCATTGGAAATCCATGTCAATATGGTAATAAATAAGGTTAAGCCTTAGCACATGCTTTTAACATCTTAATCATTCAATTTGAAAGCAAAATCACATTGGTATTAATGCCCTTTTTGTACCCTCCATCATGTTTTCACCTAGATAGATAGGTAAATGAAAAAAAATAGGTAGATAGGTAAGTAGGTAGGTAAATAGTAGGTGGGCGAATGGGTGAGAGGGTAATAGGTAGGTAAGCAATTAATTAAATAAATAGGTGGGTTAATAGGTTGGAGGTACATATATAAGGTAGCAAACCATGTCGCATTTGATTAAAAAACATTGGCCATTTTGATTAAAGATGTACAATTTGACTAAATGTATTTAATCAAATAAACCATTATTGACGCACTCCCAAGCTCCTTAATGGATTCAACTGTGAGTCCAAAGGTGAAGACAACAGAAGGAGAAAAAGTTGGGGCATGCACCATGGCTCGCAACACTTTGGAGGAAGAGGGGCGTGTTGGAGCTCTGGGATGGGACTAAGAAGATTGACAAGAAAATTCAATTATTCACACGGACTTGCACAAACCAAACAACAAGTTGGTTAATTCGTAATTAGAGCATTTTGGTGCACGAACGAACCACGAGCAAACACGGAATCACAAGACTCACCACGGCCCGGATTTAGGGAATCCACCACCTTCCCCCTTTTAATATACTTATGATTAGTCACGAGATTAACACCCAAATGTCATTTTGTCCTAAGATTCCCAAGTGGAAATCCCGAAATTCCCACAACTGGGATTTCCGTAACTTTGGGGTCCCATAACTTTGTGTGCAAAGTTGTAGCCCTTGTCAAGAGTTTTCCAATGGTATGTGGCACACCACCTGCACGCAAGGAAATCGGGGGAATTCCACCCTTTTACTGATCAGCAGTCAAATTGCCAATTCGATTCCCGACCTTTCTTTTGGTCATAATTTGTGTTTTAAGTGTCCAAATGGGTCATGTGAGCCCATTTTAGACATCTACATTCCAAGAGATTTTCCAATGATATAAGGAACTCCTTGATCCAATGGGTTTTGACTTCTAAAATCACTTTTCGAAGATTCAGGAATCCATCAAGACTCCAATTCCCAAAGCGGGAGCTCACTTAGGAGTGTGGAGGTTCATTTTCTCACACTCTCCCACACTCCTTGGAGCATGAAATGTGACTCCCGACCTTCACACTTGGCCCGCACCTTCGCAAGCCCTTGCCTTGGTCGCAAGCCCAAGATTAGGGTTGCAACAATTATAGTCAAGTTGATTAATCAAAAAATATACGTCTCATTTAAGCCCTTGGCCTTTAGTCAACATGTACATGTCTATTAGTAAAAAATGACAAATTAGTCAACTTGAGCCTTTTTTAAATCCATTATTTGTAATAATGAAAACAATGAACATAATTTTGCAACAATTGTTGCATTTTGCATGCCTCAACTCCTATCCCATGTGTCCATAGTTATGTCGAGTGCCTTGAGCTTGAATGGTGATTCACCCCTAGTGCCCAAGGTTGAGGCTACAACCTGTACATGTTACATTGTTGATTTGGGAGGATCCCCACATAAAACCCCCATTCCATTTGCATTTTAAATGTATTCAACTTCTTCAAACAAGTCCAAAACCTTGGACGCCAAAAATGCATTTGATGATTGGTATTCCCCTCACTCCAATGTTGAGCCCTCATAACATCCATCACCATTTCCCTTCATGTAAAATCCTAATGTCACCATTGGTATTTGGCCTATTTAAAATCACCATGATGAAATGCAAAAGTGAAATATTAGGTCATGGGTGGGTTGGAATTGAATGATTGATGTTGTTTTGCCAATCCTAGGCTAATAATCCAAGTGAGACAATTCAAGTCCATGATTTGACCAAGGATTTGACATTTGATGGCTTCTCATAGGCCAAAAACTTGGGTAATGTGGGTATGGAACCCCATAGCATGTTCCTATTCATCAACATGATGTGGTTCCACCCAACAAGAATATCTTGAATCCCAAATCATGTCAAGACCATGATCATGGAAAACCTATGAACTTGGAAAGTTCATGATTGTGGGCAAGACTACATGTGGTTGGCCCACCTTGTTGACAATGATAAAAGGTGGCTGATCATCATGCCACACCACTTGTGGCATGCATCTTGGATCCAAAATGGCACCCATAATAAGACCTTTACATTGTGGCACCAAATGATATGTTCATTGCAACAAATCAAGTGATGTTAAATTGGTCCATGACCAACATAATCAATGTGCATGAGATCCCTTTGATGTAGTGTCCATTAAAATTGGTTTACCCAACCAAACATGGACTTGTTACCATCCCACCAAAAATTGTGGGCATGAATCACCTAATGGAGGAACATTTTCCAAAAGGTAGATGGATGGTTGTTCTTGAATGTGTTGTAAATGTAACAACATTTGTAATATCTCCCAAAACAATCTTGATTGTGGATGAAGCAAACCATCACTTATGCCTATTAGAAAATGGCCTTAATTAGCCATCTAACTATCACCATATCCATTGGCCCAACATCATCCAAATCTTGTGCCCCCAATAATGTATTGTCATAAGGGAAGGCCCCCAAATATCCATGTAAAACTATGTCTAGTAATAATTTTGTGTATTGGTCCAACAACATCCCAACATAGTGCATGGAAACCTTTTGGGCTATGGTGTTGGGGTCCACATATAGGTATTTGTGAACACATATATATGATTGAAACACCATAATCAAACCAATGTTTATGCCTCCACACAAGTCCAATAAACATGCACCCTTTTCACAAGGTTGCCATAAAATAGGCATGGCATGTACTAAAGTAAATCATGGTGAGCCATCCAATGGCAATAATGTCATTTTTATTATATGGTTATAGGTGGTAAATTTTGTCATGTTTATGGCACACACCAATCCATTGCCTTTTACAATTGATCCAAAGTTATCCACATTAATGGTGAATGACATGTGGACAAGGCAACATGTGCACGGGATGGGTGGTCCCATGTCATCTCTTCAAGTGAAGTGGGACATCATTTGCATTCAAGTTTCCTTCTAATGGCCCTAAACCCCAAGGTAATGTGCTAAAAATCCAACCAACATTGAACCCTTTATTTCAAACTTCCTTTGAAGCTTTTGAACTCCCAAATGTGCCAAACTTTACTATAACTTGGGAGGTCCAAATAGCTTGATTGGCAAATGGTGATGGGGATGGCAGCTCACCATCTCATCATCTCCCCCCTCCTTTCTTCCTTTTGTGTAGTTGGTGTTGTTGTGTTGATTGATGGTGCTCCTATTATTATTGTTACACAACACCATGATGTCAACGACTTTTGCAACATGCAATGACATTGCTTCCCCCTTCGTTTCTATAACTCCTATTGTTGCCACAAAACACCATCATGCCAATGACATTTACAACATGCAACAATAATGCATCCCCCCTTGCTTTTGCAACTCGTGTTGTTGTAGCCATTGTGCCTTCAAAAACGAAGAAGGATTAGCGAAAAATGACACTAAAACACCAAATTGCCTATAAAACTTCTTCAACCACATAGCATACCAAGATTGGTGCCTAGTTACACATCATTTCTACAATTTTTCTAGTGCCAATTACAAAACAAATATAATGTAGTACCATAAACTAGATTGCATCTTTCATGTTTCAAGTTGCAAACCACAAGAATCCAAGTTAAAAAACACGCAAAACACAAGCTTGTTTCTCTTGTATGTTTTGGAATTTCAAAACACAAGAAATATGATTCCAAAGCCACACCATGGGGATAAACCCCTCGAAACATAGAAAACCAAAACCTTATTCACAAATTAAAAACTATAAGAAATAATGTCCTATAACAAATACCTAACATAATAATATAAAAAAGATTGATCAATGGTTAAAAAGTTATATTTGTGAATAATATCATCTTGAAATCTAGATTTGACATTTTGTTGTTTCATGAAATCAATTTTTGTCAAAATTGAAAAAGGATTTGTGAATGTTTACAAGACATTATACATGCAAAAATGCCATTTGATCATTGTTACAACATGACATACATAATATGAATAAATAAATGGTAATAATTTTGTGCATGTATTGTGACAAAATCAACATGTTGTTAACAATCTATTGGGATAATGACATGTTTGACAATCCATTTTTTCCTATCATAACTATATAAAAAACATTTGCATGAATATTCTATTGAATAAAACATGAATCTATGGTGTGTTGTAGTAAGTGTGCTTGGTTGAAAGCATATCAAAATTACATTTGTTTTACGTCCCCCAAACATACAAAATAACTTGAAATGCTACAATAAATGACATTGTCATTTGCAACCATTCATTGTCAATTCCAAATTGTGTCGTCTACCATAAGTATTATCAACTTGACATGCCACACCAACACATTACAATAGTAGTATGATCAATCTAGAACCCAAAACAACCATTACACTTTGCTTCAACACCATCATTAAGCAACCACAATGTACATGCTCTAGTGAATCTCCACTCTTGGTGGAATCTAGATCATATCAGCCACCTAGGGAAAGCAGATGGTCAAAGAAAAGCTTGATTCAAAACTATTGTTTCCATTGTAACTTGTACCAACTAACAAACATACCTTTTGAAAAAGGTATTTTTGCTATGTTAGGATTGTAAACATGATTTTGAACATGTTTCATGGAAATACAACTAATTCCATTATTAAACTAAATAGAGAAAGGTAGAGGTGCTAATAGGATTTAAGTTGTGACATGTACATCGCAAGTAGCTTCAAGTTGTCCTTTCCATGCCATGTATGCAAGCATGAAACATTATGGACCTGACATGTGCAATTCACATTCCCAACCCCTTCTAATGATATGTCCAAATCAAAACCATGGAGAGCAAATAAATTTGTCTTGCCATTAATTAGTGCTTGCACATTGAGCAACTTGCTTGTTTCTTTAGAGATTTTAGTGCCTTCAACCAATTTGTACCTTCCATTTCCCATGAATGAGCAACTCAATACGCAAGAAATAATGAAATCAAATGGTTTGTATGTTTTTAAAAACTCATTAGATGATCCTTATCCCTTTATGCAAATATGACCTACTAGAAGAAAACAATCCATCTTATTTATTGCACAATTCTAGTGACAACAATCAAAATTGGTACATGGGGGCTTTTTTTGTTGCAACCCTACTTTTGGAAAAATGTGAAGATGACATTCACACTCCCGAAATGGGGACTTAGGAGTCCTCTAAGACTCTCGAAACTTCAGAGTTCGATTGTAGGGGTCAAAAAACCTCGCCTTGAGGCGTTCTTCATATCATTGGAAAACTATCGAAGTGTAGCTGTCGAAAATGGCCTTGCACGAGCCATTTGGACATTTGCAGCACAAGTTATGGCAAAAAAAAGGCCAGGAATGACCATAAAAGTTAAGAATCAACCCGACCTCGGTGTGTGCAGGTGGAGTGCAATACACCGTTGGAAAGCTTTCAAAAAGAGCTACAAGTTTGCTTCAAACCTCATCCCAATCGGAGGTTTGAACAAAAAGTTATGAACTCACAAAGTCCTGAGAGTCTAAACCGAGATAGTTTCGGGATTCCTCCTTGGGAGTCTCGGGACAAAAAACCATTTGGATGTAGGTACCACGGAGTAACACATAGTGTACAACATGGGGGAAGGTAGTGGTTTCCCCCAAATCTGGGCTGTGGTGAGTCTTGTGAATCCAGGGTTGCCCGTGGTTTGTCTTAACACCAAGGGTGCTCCAGAATGTGAACTAACCAACTTGTTGGTTGGTTTGATGCAGGTTCGAGTAAGTAACTAAATCTTGTCCTCATCCAAGTCCCATCCCAGAGCTTCAGCATGCCCTTCTACCCTTTTTAGTGCTGAGAGCTGGGAGCATGCCCTCAAGTCCCCACAATTCAATTGTTTTAGAAACCAAGGCCCATCTTGGGTCTAACTTGGGACTTGGGAGTGCGTCATTTTTTATGTCTTTCATATGGTTGTCCATGGACCATTCCAAAGACAATTTCAAAAATAATTATCTCCCACCTTTCCTAATAACTACTTTCATTTTATAACTACTTCATTCTTTTCCCCTATCCGCTAACATGGATATGGAAAAATAAATTAATGTGGGTGTTTTTTCATCCCCTAAAATGTATATTAATTAAAATTAAAATTTGACATTGACATAAATAATGATGAATTATTGAAAACATAAAAAATAATAAAAATCAATTGTCATTGGTAATGCACAATAATGTGAAGCTCAAATTATTGTACATTGATGCGATTTCATATTTACATTTGGTTTATTATTGTAGTATTTTGGCATTGTTGACACTAATTAAATTATTTGTAAAAAAAAAAACTTTCAAATTAATGTTTTGGGGATATTGAAAAACATTTTATTTTGAATATGAAAATTTCAAATTTCATTAATTATTTTACAAACATGTGTTGAAGTTGCCTTTGTACTACATCAATCAAAAGCATTTAAGTAATCTTGAAATTAAAATGAATATATTAAATTGTGTGTGCTTTTTACATCCCATGAATATGTTGTGATTATAATTTTCTTTCAATGTGTGTCATTAATTGAATTAAATTCATGGAAGGATGAAATATTTGTTGCCATAAAAGTTTACAAAAAGGAGAATAAAAAGCAAAGGATGTAACAAAAAAACAAAAAAATAAAAAGAAGTGATTTAGTTTGTGAGCAATACACTAGTGCTCACAAATTGGGTGCAAAATGAGATGGGCAAGTATTTTAAAACCATAAATGTTAGTCACAACAAATTTACTTTTATTCAATTATATATAAAAAATTTAAATCCATTTTTAATGTAATTGAAACACATTCAAAGTTTATCTCTTGATTCCAAATTTTGCATTATTCAAATATTTAAGATTTTGGTTAAATCAATTGCATGTTAATTATAAATCATACATCTTTTAACCTATTATCACTATGTATCACACGAAGTTTTGAAAACCTTTAGATTCCTTTGTGAACATTATTATTTAAAAGTGCATGATTTGAATACATAGAAATGCATTTGTGTTTCACCTTTTCATTCAACAATTACATTAAAAAGCTTAATGGCCTATTAAATAATACATTATTTGTGTTTTAAAAGATGAATCTTAAATTATAATTAAATTTTTTGACCTACACATCATGATTTCCAATTGTATTAGATGTTATAAATTTCAACATGTTATTTCATATGAAAAGAACAACATGTCTTGGTGTATTTTAAACCATTAAATCACACTCTACATCCATATATTCTTTAATAGTATTGACAATCAAATTTACAACTAAATCAATAAAAAATTACATTATAATTGAAAAATAAAAATATTGACATTTTTAATAACTACTATTTTTAATTTTTTAAATACAAATTTATGAATTACATGAGGAATTTACATTAATCATTTTTATTAATTAAATAATGTATAAAGACATATAATCATTAAATGTCAACTTAAAACCTTTAGTGGGAGGTGACAACAAACAATCTTTCAGTATCACCTTCACACATGACTTAGGGTTAGACATTTTATTTTGCCTCTTTCAATAACATTTTCTTAGAATGAGTAAGAACTTGTATTTTTTTGTGAATAATAGAATATATTTCCCCCTTCAACTTTGGTTTATTTTAAAATTAAATGAAGATTTGACTTGTTTTTCTAAAATTTCTTGAATCTTTAAATCATTATGATTGTTGTTAGGCCAAGGTCTTAAAAGGATATCCCAACATGGGATGTTGACCTAGCAAACGTTTTCAAACGTAAACATCCTTACTCAAGATTCAAATTAGTGTAATGTTTGATTCGGAAATGACTTAAGCTTGCTTAGCAAATAAAACACACCCAGACAACACCAAGGATGATGAAAGATAAAGAACAATAAAAAGACAAGAATGTTGACAAGGGATGACAAAATATCAACAAGCTATAATAGGGATGTTGAAAAGGTAAGCTAGAAACACTAGGAACACT
>Ga0116228_10001404_pt1 | contig 19973 bp, 16 predicted proteins | sample S1TSphfallax_2_FD_89694 | JGI IMG/M metagenome (GOLD analysis project Ga0116228, IMG submission 89694) | Host-associated microbial communities from peat moss isolated from Minnesota, USA - S1T2_Fc - Sphagnum fallax MG | ecosystem: Host-associated > Plants > Peat moss > Unclassified | place... | reverse complement strand
TGCCGGCGACCGAGCGCATCCGTTTCGTACGCCTCGATCACGCGAACGCGGGCGAGGCGCGCAACCTCGGCATCCGGCTCGCCGCCGGCCGGATCATCACGTATCTCGAACCGGGCAGCACGTTCGAACCGGCGCACCTCGCGACGCTCGCGCAGGCGTTCGCCGAGGGAGCGATCGTCGTGCGCACGCACGCGGTGCTCGTCCTCGCCGACAGTCACGACGGCACGCCCAACACCGTCTATCGCGAGCTCGCCATCAACGGCATCTATCGCGGCGACGTCGACGTCGATCGCGATCTCGTCGCGCCGGCCGTGCCGATCGACACGGTCGCGCACATGCGCAGCGCGCTCAACCATACCGGGATGTTCCGCGTCGATCTGCCGCAGGGCGAGGCCTGGGAATTCTGGTTGCGCATGCGCCGGTTGATGCCGGTGAACGTGACGGCGGCGACCGTGCGCGTGTGGATGCTGCGCGCCGCGAGCGTGCCCAACGGCTCCCTCACGCGCGCGGTCGACACGATCTATCAAGCCTATCCGCTGGCGTCGGACTCGCCGCTCGGGCGGCGGCGCGCCACGTTCACGGGCGCCATGTCGCAGTGGTCGCAACTCGCGCCGACGCTGATGAACGATCAATCGGCGATGGTCCAGTACTTGGCCGAATTGCACGGCATCGAGCGAACGGCCACGGCCGCCACCTAACGCGCGTGAACTGGAGCGGACGCCGCGTCCTGGTGACCGGGCACACCGGCTTCAAGGGCGCCTGGCTGTGCGCGTTGCTCGCGCGCGCCGGCGCTCGCGTCACCGGCCTCGCGCTGCCGCCCGAGGGCGCGCACAATCTCTGGGCCGATGCCGGTTTCGCGCGCGACGTCGCTTCGCACGAGGTCGACCTGCGCGATGCCGGCGCGGTCGCGCGCGTCGTGGCGGAGGCCGGCGCCGAGGTCGTCTTCCACCTCGCCGCCCAGCCGATCGTGCGCCGCGGCTATCGCGAACCGCTGCTCACGTACGCGACCAACGTGATGGGCACGGCGCACCTGCTCGAGGCGATCCGCGCGCACGGCACCACGCGCGCCGTCGTGATCGTCACGAGCGACAAGGTGTACGCCGACGCGCCGCAGCCGGGCGGCTACGCCGAGGACGCGCGACTCGGCGGCGCCGACCCGTACGCCGGCAGCAAGGCGGCGGCGGAGCTCGTCGTCGAGACGTATCGCGCGGCCTACTTCGCGGGCGGCCGCGGTCCGGCGGTTGCGACCGCGCGGGCCGGCAACGTGATCGGCGGCGGCGACTTCTCGGCGGACCGTCTGCTGCCCGACTTCTTCCGCGCTTGCGAGGCCGGCACCACGCTTGCGATCCGGCGGCCCGATGCGATCCGCCCGTGGCAACACGTGCTCGACCCGCTGGCCGGCTATCTGCTGCTCGCGGACGCGTTGCTGACCGGCGGCGACGACGCGGCGGAAGCCTGGAACTTCGGCCCCGCCGACGCGGTGCCCGTGCGCGACGTGGTCGCCTGGTTCGCGGACGCCTGGGGCGGCGAGGCGGCGGCGTGGCGGGTGGAGCCCGGCGGCGAGCACGAGACGCACCGGCTCGAGATCGACGCGGCGAAGAGCCGCCGGCGCTTGGGGTGGTCGCCGCGCTGGACGACGCGCGAAGCGGTCACGCGCACCGCGACGTGGTACCGCGACTTCCTCGCCGGCGTTCCGGCGGCGGACCTGGTCGAACGCGATCTCGACGCGTTCGGCGTCTTACCAGACGCGCCACGGAGCGCGGCCGCTCGCCCATAGCTCCTCGAGCTGGTTCTTGTCGCGCAGCGTGTCGAGCGGCTGCCAGAAGCCTTCGTGGCGAAACGCGGTGAGCTGCCGTTCCGCGGCCAGCCGTTCGAGCGGACCGCGCTCGAAGATCGTCGCGTCGCCGTCGGTGAGGTAGTCGAAGATCGCCGGCTCGAGCACGAAGAAGCCGCCGTTGATCACCGCGCCGTCGCCCGGCGGCTTCTCGGCGAACGCGCTCACCGCGCCCGCGTCGTCGACGTGCATCGCACCGTAGCGTCCGGGCGGGATCACCGCCGCGACCGTGGCGATCCGGCCGCTCGCGCGATGGTGCGCGATCTCGGCCGTGATGTCGATGTCGGCTACGCCGTCGCCGTAGGTGAAGCAGAACGCGCCGCCGTCGGCCACGTAGGGCATCACGCGCCGCAGCCGTCCGCCGGTCATTGCGTCCTCACCGGTGTCGACGAGCGTTACGGTCCAATCCTCCGTTTCCGACCGGTGGATCGTCCACTGTTCGTCGCGCAAGTGAAAGGTGACGTCGGCCGTGTGGAGGCGGTAGTTCGCGAAGAACTCCTTGATCATGTAGCCCTTGTAGCCCAGGCACACGACGAACTCGGTGATGCCGTGGGCCGCGTAGATCTTCATGATGTGCCAGAGGATCGGGCGGCCGCCGATCTCGATGAGCGGCTTCGGGCGAAGCGCCGACTCCTCGCTGATGCGCGTACCGTAACCGCCGGCCAGAAGCACTGCCTTCACCAGGTAATGTTCGGGCGGCCGAGGGAGCGGATTTAGTCTCGTTTTCCACAAGGCGGCGCTCGGACCTCACGTCGAACGTCGATCTGATGATGCCCTACTACCAGCACTTCGGGCTGGCACGGGACCCGTTTCTCGACACCGCCGATCCGCACTTCTATCGATCGACGGGGAATTTGGCGCACGCGAAAAATCGGCTCGTCCAATCGATCGAGCAATCGCGCGGGCTGATGATCGTCGTCGGCGATCCGGGTACGGGCAAGACGAGCCTCGCCGGCGCCGTCGAACGCGAGCTGCTCAATCGCGAGAACGTGCGACTGGGCAAGATCCTCGATCCGAGCTTTGCCGGCGACGTCGAATTCCTCGTCACGATCGGGCGCGCGTTCGGTCTCGCCTTTCCGCCGCGCTCGCCGGCCGCGCTCAAGAACGCGCTCAAGAACTTCTTCTACGATGCCGCGGTCACCGAATCGGCGACCGTCGCGCTGTTCATCGACGAAGCGCAGAACCTCAGCGACGACAATCTCGAAACGCTGCGCCTGTTGCTCAACTTCGACGTGCCCGAACGCAAGCTGCTCAACATCGTGCTCTTCGGTCAGAGCGAGTTTCGCGACCAGGTCAACAAGCGGCGCAATCTCGCCGATCGCGTCGCCGGCTGGATCGATCTCGCCGCGCTGCCCGCCGCCGACGTGCGCGCGCTGCTCGCCCACCGGCTGGCGCGCGCGGGAGGCGGCGCCGACCTCAGCATGCTCTTCGCCTCCGACGCACTGGACCTCATCGTCGACACGTGTCTCGGAACGCCGCGCCGGCTGCTCACGCTCGCGCACGCGACGCTCGAAGAAGCGGCGCTGCGCGGTCATCCGCGCGCACTGCTCGTCGACGCCGAAGCGGCGATCCGCAGCCGCGGCATGACGGCCGTGAGTGCGGCCAGCTTCGAGGACGATCTGCCCGAAGCGGCCGACAAGGCACGTCGTTGGCCCTGGCTTACCGCACTCCGATTCCCATAGCGGGGCCCGTCATTGGATCGTAGCGCGATCGACGAATTGTTCGAGCGCAATGCCGACATGCGGCTCTTGGAGCTGCGCCACAGCGAGACGGGGCGGACATCGGGCGCCGTACGACACGTCGCCGGCGGATTCGGCGCCGAGACCAGCGTCGGCGAGGCGGACGTCCGCATCGCGAACGCACCGCGCATGCGCGTCGCGATCGCCGCGGTGCCGAAGAGCGGCGTGATTCCGGGCGCGCTCGTCAGCGTCGTCATCGACGTGTTCAACGACGGCACGGCGCCCGCACCCGAATCGAAGCTCGTGCTCTCGCTTCCGATCGAGACGGAATTCCGGACCGGCACGCTCCGCATCGACGGCCGCGAGGTCATCGGCCCCGAGCGTCTCTTCGGCGACGGGCTGCCGATCGCGCGTCTGCCGGGCGACACCTCGGCCAAAGTCGTGCTGCAAATCCACGTGTTGCCGGGGTTGAACCCGCTCTATCTGCAACCGCGGTTGCAGACGAACGGCGTGCCGGTCGTCGGAACGCCGGGGATCTCGATCAAACGCGCCGCGGCACCCGGCACGCGCACCGCCGCCGAGCCCGAGCGCCCGTTCTACGAACTCGACGATGAGGAAGTGGCCTCCGTCGAGGCCGTAACGGCGCTGCCGATCGTGCCGCCCGTACTGCCGCCGGTCGAGCACGTCGCGATCGTTGCCGAACCCGCGACCGAACCCGAACCCGCGGCCCCGCCGCCGCCGCCGAAACGCGCGCGCCGTCCGGCAGCCGCGAAGCCCGCCGTCGAGCCGCCCCCGGCCGACGTCGTGCCGGTCGATGCGGCGCTCGATGTGCCGGCGGCGGCCGAAGCGCCCGCCCCCAAGACGCCGCGCGCGATCGCGCCGGCCGAGGCGCGCATGTCGCGCTTTCGCACGCTCGGCAAAGCCGAGGTCGCCGTGCTCGACCGGCTCTTCCTCGCCGAGCAGCCCGGCATCGTCGCCCACCTGATCGCGATCTCGACGATCGCGTGCACCGAGCCCGAACACGATGCCGACACGAGCGGATACGGCGACTTCGTGCGCGCCGATCTGAAGTCGCTCGGACGCGCGCTCGTCCTGACGCGACTGGGCAAACCGCTCGACGTTCGCATCGAACAGAGCGCGCTCGGCGCGCTGTTGCTACCCTGGGAACCGACGGCGGCGCCGACGACGACGCCGCGACGTTCGCCGCGCCGTTTGCGCCGCGATCTCAGCGAGACGGAATGCCGCGCCGTCGGAGGACTCGTGCAACCCTCGAAGCGCGATCCCAATTTGCGCTTGCGCATCGCGCTGCTCGCGCTCGCCGGTGCGACGATCGAGGGCGTCGCGCGATCGCGCGCCGATGAATGTGTAAACGCGCTCGCGTCGTATCGTTCGGCTGTGCTCGCCTGGCTGATTCCCTTGTGCGTTGCGTCGATGACGGCGAACGAAACGACCGTTCCTCATCCGCCCGCCAACGTCGATGCGGCGGGCCGCCGGCTGGCGATAGCATTGCGCGCGGCGTACGCCGACTGATGTCGCGCGTCATCCTCGGAATCGCCACCGCCGGTTCGCCGACCAAACCGTTTCTCGACGCGCTCGCGGCGCTTCGACTCCCGCGCGAAGTCGAGACGCTCGAGCGCAGCATCGTGTTCGGCAACTTCGTGCCCGCGCAACGCGAGTTGATCGCGCAGGACGCGATCGACGGCAATTACGATTACCTCTTCTTCCTCGACGACGACATGGTGTTTCCGCCGAACACGCTCGCATCGTTGCTCGAGACGATGGAACACGATCCGCAGACGGCGGTGGTCGGCGCGTTGTATTACAGCCGCGACTCGATCCGTCCGATGGCGGTCGCCGATTGGAACGGCGACGATACCACCGCGGCGTCGATCCCCGCGTTCAGCGCGCACTCCACCGACGTGGTCGACGGCATCGGATTCGGTTGCGCGCTCCTGCGCGTCTCGGCGCTCGTGACGCTCGCACCGCCGTACTTCCCGGTCCATATTCACATCGAGCGCAGCGCGCGTCGCGTGCGCCTCTGCGACGAAGATTACCGCTACTGCGAACGCATCCGTCACGCCGGCTTCCGCGTGCGCCTCGACGCGCGCATCCGCTGCTCGCATTATGACCGCGAGAGCAACTCCGTCGCGCCGGTCATTTGGGAGCCCGATAGTGAAACCAACCTCCGCCGCATGATCGTCGCCGAGAACGGCGCGCAGAAGCTCGTGCCGTTCGACGCCTCGGTACCGCGCACGCACGAGGCGCACGCGCGCGCCGACGTCGTCTACCTCACCGTCGACTAAGACGTAACGTCGAGCAGGCGCGAAACGCGTTCGGGACGGCGCTGTTTCGCGAAGGAACGAAAGCGCTCGAACGTCGTCAAGCGCTTCGCGATCGATTGGTTGTACATCTGGAGACGCTGCAGCTGGCCCTCGCGGTAGCGGCGCAGGCGATCGATCCGCTTCCGCGCGACCACCGCGTCCGGATGGGTGGGATCGATCGCGCGCATCGCGATGTCGAGTTCGTGCGTGAGCTTGCGCTGCACGCGCCACGACTTGCCGCAGGCCGGCCAGGAGCGCGCAGCGATGGCGCGATCGACGGCGAGACACTCTTGCTCGAGCAGGAGCAAGATCTCGGCCGGGGTGCGGATCATACCACGGCGACGTCGAGTCGCGGCTCTTGGCTCGCGAACTCCGACTTGTACCGGCGGACCGCCTCGGCCCAAGCGTGACGGATGCTCGTCATCTGCGGCAGAATCGCCTCGGCGCGCGCCACGTTGCCCTCGACGTTCGCCATCACCAACTCGTGGTACCAGAAGGCGTAGAGCCGGTGGTTGCTCTCGGCCAGTTCGCCGCCGATTTCGAAATCGATCGCGTCCATGGCCGCCGTGCAGCAGCGTTGCGCCATGCGCAACGTGTCGTGACGACCCTGCACGTCTTTGGCATCGGCTTTCATCCGTTCGATGGCCTTACGCGTCCACATGACCATCGCGTCGAAAATCTTGACCATCAGATCTTCCTTCGAAAGCGTCGCGAACGACGATTCGAGGTACTTCATGGTCGGTGAGGATGCGCTCATGATCTCGCTTAGTGTCCGATCGCCGCGATCTGTTGTTGCAGCGCCTGCAACTCCGCAATCTGCGATTCGCTCGCGGAGAATTGCTGTCGAAGCTGGTTGGCTTGATTGTTGGCTTCGGTGGTGATCGTCGTGATCTGTTCGTCGATCGAATCGATCTGCTGGTTGTTCGAGTCGACCACGGTGGTCAGCGTGACGTTGGAGAGATCGGCCGGCGTGATCGCGCTGTTCTGCAAGAACGTGGTCAAGCCGTTCGCGTTCGAGATGAGCGAACCGAGCTGATAGGCGAAGCCCGCCGATGCCGACGCGCCGTAGCCGCTGTCGAAATTGGCCTGTGACTGCGACGAGCTCCCCGTCGACTTCGGGATGAGCGTGAAGAGCGATTGAACGGCCGACGTATTGGCCGCGTAGGCCGCGGCGAACGTCGTCGTGTCGAGCGCCGCGAGCGTTCCGTCCGTTCCGCCCGTGACGGTCAAGCCGGAGTCGGTCGACGAGGCGGTGCTCGACGAATCACTCGCGTCCGACGAATCGCTCTGCTCGCCGACGGTTTGCGATGCGGTATTGAGCGTGATGCCGACCGTGGAGAGCGAGTTGTACTGGTTCGATCCCGACGGGATGAAACCGCTCACCAGGCTCACCAGCTGGTTCTTGAGTTCCTCGACTTCGAAGTTGCCGTAGAGGATGCCGCCGCCGGACGACGTCGACGTCGAGAGGCCGTCCGACGAGGTCGTGCCCGCCGAGACCGTCGGCGCTTGCAAATCGTTGTTGAGCGTCTGGATCGCCGTATTGTAATTCTTGATGAACGTGTTGATCGCGCTCTCGGCCTGCGTCGGATCCGAAGCGACCGTCACCGTATAATACGTCGACTGGCCGTTCGAGAACGAGGACGGCGACGAGTTGTTCACCACCAGCGAGAAGCCCGGCACGATGTTGGTGAAGGTATTGGTCGAGCTGTAGACCGTCTGCGTGACGTTGTTGGCCGTGTACGTGAGCGACGCTTGCGTGCCCGCCGTCGTCGTGCCGGTCTTGAGACCGGTCGCCGTGAGAAAGTTGCTCGTGTCGCCGCTCGCGCCGAGGAGGATGCTCTCCGGGCCCGCGGTCGACGAGGTCAACGTGATCTGCGAGGTCGACGTGTTGTATTGCGCGACCACGCCGGCGGTGGACGAGTTGATCTCGGAGATGATGTCGCTGAGCGAATCCGTCGCCGGATTCACCGTGAACGACACGCCGTTGATCGTGAACGTTCCGGCTGTCACGGTGGTCGCGAAACCGGCGTTGTTGTCGGAGTTGAACGCGTCGTACTCGTTGATGCCGTTGATCGACGACGAACTGGTGACCGTGCCACCGCTGAGTTGTGCCGTATCCAGCTTCAACACTTGCTCGAGGTTGCCGCTGTCGGCGCCGCTGCCGAGCGTCGTGACGCCATTGAGCGTCACGGTGCCGGTGGTCGAATTGATCGAGTACGTGACGCCGGCGACCTGGCTCTGGATGTTGTTGAGGATCGTCGTCAACGACTGCGTGTTGACGTTGTAGTTGACTTGCGTGCCGTTGATCGTGATCGAGCCGTTGCCCGACGTGCCGTTCGTCGGCGTGATGGCCGTACCCGCGGCAGCGAGATCGTCCGTCGTATCCAGGGCGCCGTTCGCGTCGGGATTGTTGGTGATCACGGTCGCCGTCGCGGCGGTCTGCGCGTTGATCGTATACGTTCCCGCGACCGCGCTCGAGCCGGTGAGCTGCGTCAAGGTCGCGGCGGTCGAGCCGTCGGCGGTGTTCGACGGCGTCGCCGTATAGGCGCCGAAGATCGTCGGATTCGAGAGCGCGGTCAGCGAATCTTGAACGCTGCCCAACAACGTCTTGATCTTGAGGATCGCGGTGTTCTCGTTGTTGAGGTTGCTGACTTGCGCCTGCAGCGGCGCTTCCTGCGAGAGCGTCTCCGCGGTGTACTTCTCGATGATGGCGTTGTAGTCGATGCCCGAGGCAACGCCCGGAAACGAGACCGGCGGAGCATCACCGAGCGTGCCGCTGGTGGAGCTACTCGTGGAGCTGACGGAAGACACGAATTATACCTTCTTGTCGACAACCGCGCCGTTGTCGGCGGTGGTGTTGTCGAGCTTTTGGAAGAACTGCGCGAGCGCGACGAGTGTCTCGCTCGGGAACTGGACGACGACCTTGCCCGTCTGCGTGTTGGTCACGACCGTCACGATCTCGTTCGATCCCGCGGCGGGTTGAAACGAGACCGACGTGGTGGCGGCGGGCGTGCCGTAGAGCTTCGCGACGTTGCTCGGAAGCGAGGGCGATCCGCTCGGCGTCGACGGCGTTCCGCCGTGCGGCGGAAGCAGCGCGAGCCCGGGCGTCGGATCGGCACTGACGCCGGCTCCCGTTCCGGAGCCGGTACCGGCCGCAGGCGCACTCGACGCACCGGACGCCGACGGTGCGGGCCCTGGCGGGAGCGAACTCACGACGGCCGGGGTCGCCGGCGGTGGTGGCAGGGTACTTGTCGTCGACGGCAGCGTCGGAGTAGCGGCCTGAACGTCCATGTTCGAGGAACCTCCTATTCTTTCATATCGGCTCCGCGCCGGGTGACTTTAGACGGCTGATGCAATCTTTGCATAGCCGGCGACCGTCGCTATTCCACCGAGCGCGAGCCGTTCCCGGGCCGCCGCCGTCACCGTCGCGAGCGCCTCGCTGCTCCGGGTCGCGGCATCGAGCGCCTCGCCGATGCCCCGCGCGACGCTGAGCGTGTCGGCCGGATCGACGCGTGCGCGATCGGGGAGCGGGAGATCGAGCCAACGCGCCGAGGAGACGACGATCGCGGCGCCGGCACCGGCGGCGGAGGCCAGGCGCGCATGCCCGCGCGTCACCCACGCGGCGTCGGCGACGATCGCGGCGGTGCGATAGAGCGCGCCCAGCATGCCGGGTGACGGGTGCGCGATGAAGCGGGTCGCAACGGCGAACTCGCGCACGCGTTCGGCGTAGAGCGGATCCTCGACCGGGCCCGCCAGCACGAGCGCCATGCCGACGTCGGCGGCCGCGCGCGCGACGATCAGCTGATTGTTCGCCGGGCCGATCGGGGCGTGAACGAGGATGAACGGATCGTGGCCGGCGAGCGCGCCGACCGCCTCGTCGCCGGCCGAGAGCATCGGGAGCGGCGGAACGACCAGCGTCACGCCGGCCGGGCGCACGCGTTCGACGACGGCGCGCTCGCGTTCGGATTGAACGAAGACGACGTCGGCCGCACGCAGCACCCGGTTGCCGTCATCGACTTCCACCGTCGCGGGCGCGTAGGTCGCGGTCGCGGTCACGCCGTCGACCTCGACCGCGCGCCGGCCGAGCAACTCGAGATAACTCGTCACGCTGCGATCGTCGGCGGAGTAGCCGAAGCAGTACGGCGCAACGAGCGCGCCCCAGTAGCCGCCGTTCGCCGGCTCTTCGCTGTAGGCGTGCACCGCGAGCGGCACGCGACGGTCGCCGGCCCAACTCGCGACCTGCAGCGCGAACCCGCCGGGGCGCACGCCGAAGAGGTGCACGAGATCCGGCGCGCTCGCCGCGAGGGCGTCGACGCTGGCGACGATCTCGGCGGTGAAGCCCTCGTTGCGCAAATACGCCGCGAGCGCGGCCGCTTCGTCCGTGTCGCTGTCGGGCACGAGGAAGCCGTCGGGCCGCACCACCAGCGTCACGCGGCCCGCCGAACCGCCCGATCCGGCGGCGACGATCCCCGCCGGCGCACGCCGGAACGGCTCCCGTTCGGTCTGCACGGCGAACGCCGCCGCGACCGGTCCGTCGTCCGGATCGAACGAGAGCAGCAAATCGCCCGGGAGCGGCTGCACGACGGCCACGCGCGTGCCCGGCGCGCCCGCGTCGGTGCGCACCGTGGTGGCGGCGCGAACCGGCGGCGGTCCCTCGCCGATCGCCACGTCGTAGGCGCCGTCGTCGGCCGTGCCCGCGGCGATGCCGTACCACGCGGCGGCCGTCGTGCCGCCGGCGTCGAGGGCACTGCACGACGTCGCGAGACCGCGCACGAAGGCGGCCGATTCCGCCGACCGCGGCCCGTACGTCACCACCCGCACGTTGCGCGCGAAGCGGCGCGCGTAGACCGCCGCCGCGATCGCCGGAATCGACGTCGCGAGCGGCGCCGCGCCGAAGAGACCCGCCGCGCGCGCGCTCCGGAAGAGCGCGTCGTCGCCGTACGTGATGACCTCTTCGTGCGCGAACCCGCCGGCGTGCGCGCGCATCTCGAGATCGGGAACGAGCCGGTCGACGAACGCGTGGGCGCGCTCGTCGTCGACGAGGCCGGCGTAGGCCGCCGGAAACACCAGCGGATCGACTTCGCGAACGTCGAGCTGCGCGAGATCGACGTAGATCAGCGGAATCGTGAGCGACGCCTCGCCGTCGGCGAAGGTGAGATCGAGGAACGCCGCCGGCTCGCGACCGCGCGTCGCGGGCTCGATGCGCGCCGCAACGAGCCGATCGACGGTCGCCAGATCGCGCACGCGCTCGCCGAGGGCGACCCACGGCTGCAAGTCGGGGAAAACGCGATGAACCCTCACACGGGCTCGCCTTCGGCGATCATCGCTCGCAATGCGTCCGCGTCGCGCGCGATCGCGACGTCGGCCAGCAGCGCACGTTCGCACGATGCGAGCCGCGCGCTCGGACCGTGCGCGTCGCGCCAGGCGGCGAGATCGCCGACGGGCTCGACGCGCACGTTGACCGTCTCTTCCATCGGCAGACCCGTCCGCACCAGCATCTCGCGCAGTGCGGTGACCGTCGAGCTCAACGTGAAGCCGCCGTCGAGACCGATCGCGATGTCGACCGGATCGACCGCCCGCAACGCGCTCGCGAAGCGCGCGAGATCCGGCGCGACGGCGCTCCACTCGGCCTCGCTCGCGACCGGCACCAGCAGGCGCACGCGCGCCGCCGCCGGCGGCACGACCGGCGTCACCGCTTCGCGCAACGCGACGCGGTCGCGCGCCGGATCGAAGCCGCGCGCGGCCGACCAGCGCTCCCGATAGCGCGCGAAGAGCGCGGCCGACGAGTCGAGCGGCGCGAGGAACGACTGCACCTCGTGCAGCGGAAACATGTGCACGTACGCATCGTCGCAGCGCGCGACGTTGAGGTTCGCGGCGCGCACGCGCCGGGTGAAATCCTCGATGCCGAAACGCGAAAACCCGAACGATTCGTCGAAGCCGCCGACCGTCTCGAACGCTTCGCGCGAGACGACCATCGCCGGCACGCTCGCCACCTCGACGAGCATCGCCTCGCGCGCGAACTGGAGGGCCCGCCGTTCGGCGAAGACTTGCATCTCGGTCGCGTTGCCGTAGGACACGTCGGGCAAGCCTTCGAGCAACTCGGCACCGCCGGTGCGCGGCACCGCGACGCCCAGCCGCGCGACGCGCGAGAACGCCGCGCACAAGCGCGCGAGGACGCCGTAGGTCACCTGCACGTCGTCGCGGACGATCGCGATCGCATCGGAACGGCACGCGGCGATCGCGGCGTTGAGGCCGGCCGCGACGATCGGGTCGGTCGCGTCGGGCGCGAGTCGCAGATCGGCGAACGACCGGAGAATCCGTCCGATGGTGTCGCTGCCCGCCGGATAGACGGCGGTCCACCGGCCGTTGACGCGCTCCTGCGCGAGCGAGGCGACGGTCTGGCTCGTCACCACGGGCTGCGATCCCGCGACGTACACGACGTCGAGCGAGCCGATCGGCGCGAGCGGCGGCAGCGCGGGCGGCACGATCGCACCGCGTGGACCGACGGCGTAGAGCCGCCGCGCCGGCAACGTGGCGACCGCGTCGGCGAAGACGGCGGCGCTGGTGTCGCCGCGCAGACGTCCGCCGCCGACCAGGCGACCCGCGTGCACGAGCACCGCGCCGTACGGCGGCTCGGCGCGTTCGACCGCGAGCGCGAAGCGGCTGCTGCGCTCGACCCGCTCGACGAGCGTCTCGATGAGCGTGCGCGTGATCGTCGTGCCGGCCGGCGCGCACAGCACGTAGCGGTCGCCCGTGCGCGCGAACGCGGCGCGCAACGCGTCGGCATCGCGCGCGGCGTAGGTGATCGTTTCGATCGGCGGCAGCTGCCGCTTCGCGAAGCCGCGGAAGTTGCCCATGATGCGCGTGTCGCGATCGATCAGATGTGAGCGCAAGCCAGGCGGCTCGCGGTGTAACGTGTCGGGCTGCCACACGTCGTGCACCGCGTAGCGGCGCAAGCCGAGCAGCGCACGGCGGACGTCGACCGGGTCGTCGCCGGTCGCGAACGACATCGTCGGCTCACACGCGACGGGCCGGCCGGCGACGCGCGCCTGCACCGCGAGCTCGAGCCACAGCAGCGCGGGATCGAGCACGAGATCGGCCGGCAACGCGCGCACGAAGTCGGCCGACACGACGAGCAGGCCGCGCTGCGGCACGTCGAGCGGACCGCGGATCACGTCGGCGAGACCGCGTTCCTCGGTGAGGCCGGCGATCGGGCTCAGGTCAAAGGGCTGCGGGCCCGAACGCGGCGGTGCGAACATCGCGCCGAAATGGTTGCGGCCGCCGATCAGCGCGCGTCCGCCGAGCAACGCCGGCGCGGCGGCGAGGGCCCGGCGCAGGCGGCCGAACGCGTCGGGAAACGCAAAGGCGTCGGCGTCGGCGAGCACGATCCAGGCCGTCTCCGGCCGCGCGGCGGCGGCGCGCAACGCCGCGACGCGGTCGACGTCGTCGACCGTCTGCGGCTCCGCCGGAAGGCGCTCGCACGCGCGGCGAAGCGCCGCCCGGACGCGTTCGTCGCCGTTCGACGACGCCAGGACCACGACGTCCACGGGCGTCAGCGCAGCGCGTTTTCCGCGACGGATCCCGCGGCTTCGAGGTCGCCGTCGCCGAGCAGCAGCGAGGCCAGCTGCATCGAGATGCGCGGATCGCGTTCGGCGTGCTTCCGGAGGATCGCCTTCGCCTCGACGCGCGCGCCGTTCTGCACGAGCCACTGTGCGCCGGTGACGATCGCGTTCGGATCGTCGTGCTGCGAGCCGATCCACATGTTCATCGCGGCGGCGGCGCCGGGAACGTCGCCGAGGCGCATCAGGAGCGCGGCGCGCATCTGCATCGCGTCGGGGAAGACCTCGGGTGCGGAATCCTCGATGCGGCCGAGATGCCCGGCGGCTTCGGTGTCGCGGCCGAGGCGCAAGAGGGCGAGCGCGGCGTTGAAGTTCAATTCGGCGTTGGCCGGTGCGAGCGCGAGCCCGCGCTGCGCCGCATCGAGCGCGTCGGCCGCGCGGCCGAGTCCGAGCAGGCGGTATGCGCGACGCACGAAGTCGGCCGGCAGCACCAGCGGCGCCTCGAGCTCGTCGGCGAGATACCGCGCGAGCGTCGCGCAATCGCCGCGCTTCTTCAGCAGTTCTTCCGAGAGGGCGAGCGCGTGACCGTTGCCCGGCGAACGGCGCAAGGCCGCCTCGAGATGCGGCACGGGATCGCCGACCTGCTGCCCCATCATCGCGCGCGCCGCGGCCACGTTGAGATCGACGATCAGCGCGGCGTTGTCGCCGTCGTTGCCCGCTTCGACCATCGCGATCGCTTCGGAAAAACGCTGACGCCGCAAGAGAAAATTGACCAGTTCGACCTGGGCGCTGACCGGATCGAGTTCCGCCGCCTTGCGAAACGCCGCCTCGGCCTCGAAGTACCGTGCGAGGCTGTCGTTGAGTCGCGCGCGCAGCAGCCAGAGATGCAGCGACTCCGGTTTGTTGGCGATCGCCTTATCGATGCACTCGAGCGCGAGCTCTTTCTTTCCTTCGCGATCGTAGGTGACCGACATCGCGAAGTAGACCTTCCACTCGAAGATCTCTTCGTCGGTCATCGCCTGCGAGAACATGCCGTCGCGCATCGTGATCGTTTGCTCGTACGCGGCGCGCGCCTCGTCGTAGCGACCCAGTCGCGCGAGCATCTGGCCGCGCGTGAAGATCAGGCCCGCGTCGGCCGGAAAGCGTTCGATGCCCTCGTCGATGATCGCCAGCGCGCGATCGTTGTCTTTGCGGCCTTCGGAGTACGCCTGCGAGAGCATGATGTAGCCGAGCGGGAAGTACATCTTCGGACCGATCGGCAGCGCGAACATCTTCTCGAGCATCTCGATGCCGATTTCGTGGTCGCCCGACGTGATCGCCGAATTGCCGTAGTTGAAGAGCGCGAACGGATCGCCAACGTTCTCTTCGTACGCTTTGGCCAACAGCGGCTTGTTGCGCGAGTCTTTCTCGCGCGAGGTGAGCATCTCGCCGGTGTAGCCCTTGTGGATGATGCTCAGCGGCGTGAAGACGCTGCGCATCTCGCCGCCGGCGAGACCGATCGCTTCGTGGATGACGTTCGAATACCGCAGGCGCGGGTTCGTCGGAAACACGCGGACGAGACGATGCGACATCGTGCCGATGCCCATCGGATCGTTCACGACGTTGATGATGTTGACGTACACGCCGCAGAGATCGGCCGGGGTCGTGCGCAGCGCGCGCAGCAGCGGTCCCGATTCGCGGCTGAGTTCTTCGTCGGCGTCGAGCACCAGCGTCCAGCGCTTCGTCGCCATCGCGAGGCTCTCGTTGCGCGCCCAGGCGAAGTCGTTCCGCCACTCGCGAAACTCCATCTTCGCGCCGTAGGACCGCGCGATCTCGACGGTACGATCGGTCGAGCCGGTGTCGACGATGCAGATCTCGTCGACCCAGTCTTTCACGCTCTCCAGGCACTCCGCCAGGAACCGCTCTTCGTTCTTGACGATCATGCACAAGCTGACGCCCTCGGGCAGCTGTTCCCGGTCGCCCTCGGGCGGGGGCAAATTGAAGAGCAAGCCGGTCTGACGTTTGGCGAACGCCGTCTCGGAATAGGCATCGACGATCTGAATCGGCATGAGAAACCTCTTCTTTTTCATCGGCGCGCGCGCCGCCGATCTTAATGAAAAAAGCGAAGGGACCCGCCGAAGCGAGTCCCCTCTGGACCACCGTTACCCGAAGGTTTAGCGGAAGAGACCCAAGACCGTCTGGGCGTTGGTGTTCGACTGCGCGAGCACCGTCGTACCGATCTGGACCAGGATCTGTTCCTTGTTGTACTCAGCGGTCGCCGCGCCGACGTTGAGGTCGGTGATGGCGGAGGCCGAGGCCGTCAGGTTGACCGACGCGATGTTGTTGTTGTTCGCGGCGTTCTGCAGACGCGTGATGACGGCACCGAGGGCGGCGCGGGCGCCGTTGACCTGGGTGATCGCCTGGTCGATCTGACCGATCGCGTCCTGCGCGCCCAACACGGCACCGGCCGTGCTCGGCGAACCGTTCACGTACTGGGTCGTGGCGACGTTGACGTTCGAGATGCGCAGCTGCGAGGTGCTGACGGAGACGAGACCGACCTGGATCGTGTCGCCTTCGTTCGCGCCACCCTGGAACTGGAACGCCGGACCCGTCGGGTTGGAGTTGACCGAGATGTACTGGGTGATCTTGACGAACGCCGTTTCACCGACGTCCACCGTACCGGCGAACGAGTTGTAGCTGATCGTCACGCCGTCGATCACGAAGCTCGCCGTGCTGCCGGCGACGTTGAGGGTGTAGATCGTCGAGAGCTGCGAGTACGAGGACGTGGCCGTCGTGTAGAAGCTGACGACGATACCCTGCTGGGTCGCGTTGAGCTGGGCGACTTGGAGCTGGACCGTGCCGTCGACGATCGCCGCGTTGGTCGCGCTGATCGAAACCGACGTGACCAACTGCGAGGAGCTCAGGTAGGTGTTGTTCGCACCGATCTGGGCGTTCGAGGTGATCACCGCCGCGGCGCTGGTGGCCGGCTGGAAGCCGGCGTGGCTGCCGTTGAGCAGGGCCTGACCGTTGAAGTTCGTCGACGTCGAGATGCCGTTGACTTCTTGCAGCAGCTGCGTGACTTCGTCTTGCAGCGCGGCGCGGTCGGTGGGTGAGGTGATGGTGTTCGCCGCTTCGATGGCGAGCGAACGGATGCGCTGAAGAATCGTCGTGATGGTCGAGAGCGCACCGTCGGCGACGTTCGCCGCGTTGGTGGCGTCTTGCACGTTGAGGTTCGCGGTGTCGAAACCGGTCGCCTGATTCTGCAAGTTGACCGAGATCGCGAGACCCGACGGATCGTCAGCGGCGGTCGTGACCCGGAGACCGCTGGAAAGCTGGTTGACCAGCTTGCCCAAGGTCGCCTGGTTCCGGTTCAAGTTGAGTAGGGCGGTATTCGCCAACAGGTTGGTGGCGACCGAAATGCCACCGGTAGTGTTCGGCATGAGGTTCCTCCATGATCACACGTGTGGATACGCGGGCCATCATGGCTCCGCTTCTACTACTTCGGCGGTTGCCGCCGAGACTTTAGCCGAGCAGGTACGGCCGGTGCGGCCGGCGCGGCGGCGGGGGTCAGCGTCTCCTCGCCCAGCGCGGCCCGGTTCGCCCGGCGGATCTCGTCGTAGACCTCAGCCCGGTGAACGGGAATCTCGCGCGGCGCCTGGATACCGAGCTTGACGGTGTCGCGGTCGATGGCGACCACGACGACGTGGACGTCGTCGCCGATCACGATCGACTGGTTGAGTTTCCGGCTGAGGACGAGCATCGCGGCGCCTTCCGTGGCAGAGGGGACGAACGACGCCGTTCTCTTATTCCGGGGTCGCCTCCGCTTGGGCCGCCGGAAGGTCGATCAGCGGGATCGGCGTCGCGACGGTGTAGCCGCTCGATTCGAGCGCGACCTGGCGCGCGATGCGCGACTTCAGGTTGATGATCACGGGCGCCATCAGGTTCATGAACATGCTGCCGTCGCCGGGCGCGACGACGATCCCGAGGATCGTGAAGTCCTCGGGTTTGTCGAGGTCGAGCGAGATGCGCGCGAACGCCGGCAACGTCGGATCGTACGCGGGGAAGAACGCCCACGGATCGGCGGCGGGCAGCGCGACGTTGAGGTCCTCGACGCTCTGGAGCCAGAGCAGATGGTCCTGCGTCGGGAGCGAGAGCACCAAGAACGACTTGAGGTGATCGAACCCCGGGATGCCCCAGGGGAACACGATCAAGTCGTCTTCGCGATACGAAATCGTGCCGAAACGCGGCAGATGGAGCGTTTGTACGTCGGCGTCGGCGTCGGTATCGGCCGTGGCGTTACCCATGAAACTCCTTACGCAGGCAGGTAATCGAGCAGCGACTTGTCCTCGAGACGCGTCGTGGTCGAGTACGCCGCCTCCAGCGCCGTCTGGATCAACGAGAACTGCGAGGTCGCGGAGGCGACGTTCGTGTCCTCGTATCCGGACTTCACCGTTGTATTATCGGTCGATTCGGAGTTTAGTTGACTGGTCGTCGACGCAAGGTTCTGGATCTGCTGACCGATCGTCGCCCGTGCGGCGACGACCTGGTTCGTGACCAGATCGATGGTGCCGAGCATGTTCGAGAGATTCGAGACGACGCTCACGGTTTGCGGGATCTGCAGGACGCCGCTGAAGAGGTTCGAGGCCTTGGTGGCCGCCGTGGTGGCGGGCGGGGTGCCTTCGCCGACCTGCGTCGGCACGTCGGTGATCTCGAACGGCGGGCTGTTCGGCGCAGTACTGGTGAGTTCGAGGCGCTGATCGGCGACGTTCCAGGTCGCGGTCACGCCGGTCTGGGGCTCAACCGCGTTGATCTGCTGCACCACGCCGGGCGGCGCCGTCGAGTCGAGCGGGGTCGCGTTGGTGAACGTCAGGTTGACCGAGCTCGTCGCCCCGGTCGACGGATTCGTGCCGGCGATGTTGACCGAGTAGTAGCCGGTTCCGGCCGGCGATCCCGGCGAAGCGTCGTCGGCGGTCAACTGGGTCGTCGTCATCGGCGGCGGGCCGGCGATGTCGCCGAGCGTCGTCTGCGTGCCCGCGGGTGACGCGTTGCCGTAGATCACCGCACCGCTAATGTTGATGGGCGCGGCGCTCTGGATCGCGGCGGGTTCGGTCGTCATCGTGTTCGCGATGTTCGCGAGCAGTTGGAAGACGTCCGGAGTTCCGTTGCTCGATTGATAGTTGAACGCCGACTGCAGCGTCGTGCCGACCGCGACTTCCTGCCCGTTGATCAGCTGCGTCGCGGTCTCGTTGTTGCCCGAGAACGTGACGCCGGTCGGCGGCGTGCCGACGGCCGTCACCGGCGCCGTCGTGGATTCGCCGGTGCCGGCGAAGACGTACGTGCTCCCGTACTTGGAATTCGCGAGGCCGATCGCTTCTTGGAGGAGGCCTTCGATCTGCTTGCCGATCAGCGGGCGCTGCGAACCGTTGGGAATGATGTCGGTCGCGCCTTCGACGACGAGCGACCGCGCCGATTGGAGCACGCTCGTGAGCGAGGAGAGCACCGAATCGGTGTTCGTGAGCTGATTCTGCGCGTTGGTCGCGTTCTGCGCGTCTTTGTCTTCGGCGTTGATCGTGTTGTTGATCGTCAGCGCCTGGGAGACGACCGACGGATCGTCGCTCGGAACGTTGAGCGAGATGCCCGTCGAGAGATCGTTGCCGACGCTGTTGTATTGCGCCGAGAGGTTGTCGATCGTCGTCGTCTGCTGGTCGTAGACCGTACTGGTAGCAATGCGCATCTTACGTCACGTTCCTCGCTTAGTTCCCCATGCTGATGACAGTTTCCAACATCTGACTGAGCACGTCGACCGTATGGGCCGCGGCCGCATACGCGTTCTGGTACTTGATGAGGTTCTGCGTCTCTTCGTCGACATTGATCCCGTCCGTCGACTGGCGGACGCTGTTGATGCTCGACGCGAGACTCGTCTGCGTCGAATTGCCGGTGGTCGCGGTCTGCGTGTCGAGACCCAACTGAGCGACGAAGTTGGCGTACGTCGATTGCAGCGTCTGCGTCTGCGCCGCGGCGATATAAAGCGTCGTCTGACCCGTACCGTTGTGCGTGTTCTTCAACGTGAACGTGATCGTGTTGTTGTTGCGGTTGACGGCCGTGACGGTGACGTTCTCTTCGTTGGCAAGGCTCGGCGTCGCGGGCGGCGTGCCGTCGTAGACCGTGAGCACGTCGCCCACGTTGATCGTCGCGAACGGCGGCGTCGTCGAGGGTGGCGAGGCGGCCGGACCGGTGACCGTCACCGTCGTGCCCGCGGTCGGCGCCGGCGTGACCTGGGTGGCGATCGTGGCCTGCACCTGGAGCGGCGGTGCGCCGAGGTTGTTCGAGAACAGCGAGAGCAACGCGTTCGCACCGGCGCCGTTCGTCGAGCCGTAGGCGTTGGTCGCGTTCTGGTCGACGCCGCTGATCGCACTCGCGCCGAGTGCGCCGAGCAGCGACGTGGACGCCGTGCCGAGTGACGCTTGCGGTACCGCGCCGGCGGCGCCGCCGGCATAGGCGACGTTGCTGTCGGTGATGGTGAAGTCGGGCGTCGTGATGTCGCCCGCGGCCTGTTGTTGGGCGCGGAAAGCGAGACCCACGTTCGTCGGATCGGCCGAGA
>Ga0116228_10001403_pt1 | contig 19988 bp, 19 predicted proteins | sample S1TSphfallax_2_FD_89694 | JGI IMG/M metagenome (GOLD analysis project Ga0116228, IMG submission 89694) | Host-associated microbial communities from peat moss isolated from Minnesota, USA - S1T2_Fc - Sphagnum fallax MG | ecosystem: Host-associated > Plants > Peat moss > Unclassified | place... | reverse complement strand
ACGCGACGTCCGCATATGCCAGCGTCTGCGCTTGCGCTGCGGCCATGGCGGCCAGTTGCTGGGGCGAGATCACCGTGAGCGCATTGCGGACGACCGGCCGCGCCAGGGTGATGCTGGCGCCGAGGATACTCTCGTGGAAGTCGCTGCGCCGATCGATCAGCGTTACGAGCAGAGCACTCGCGATCGAGCCGCCGAGCTGGAACGCCAAGGTGATGAACGAGCTCGCCTGAGGTGCTTCTTCCGCGGTAGTGGCCGTTTGCACCGCGATCAGCAACGGGATGAACAGCATCGCGGTGCCGAGTCCGCCGATGAGGAGTCCGGGCAGGAACGACCCAAACGCGCTGTTGCTGCTCGTCTGTCCGGCGATGAGGAACGAACCGGCTGCCGTGAGCAGGTAGCCGGTGCCCATCGCCGCGCGTACGTCGACCCGTCCGGTGCCGACCAGCCCGGCCACGACCGGCGCGAGTAGCATGACCGGCAGCGCGCGGAACAGCAACAACTCGCCGCTGCCGAACGCGGTGAAGCCCAAGACACCTTGTGTGAACTGGGGCAAGATGAAGGTCGTCGCGAAAAGCGTTGCCGCGATGCCGGACGCGAGCACCACGCCAACGGCAACCGTGCGATAGCGCAGCACACGTAAGTCGACGATCGGCGTGCGGGTGCCGAACAGCTCCCACCCGATGAACGCGATCACGCCGAGCGCGGCCGTGACACTCGCGACCGCGATGCTGGTACTGCTGAACCAGTCGCGCCGCTCGCCCTCCTCGAGCACGAATTGCAAGCTCCCGAGGCCAATCACGAGCAGCGCGACGCCGCCAAGGTCGACGCGCGTCGCGACGGGTTCCGTCGGATTGCGCAGCATGGTGCCCACGACGGTCGCGGAGATGACGCCGGGAACGATGTTGATGAAAAAGATCCATGGCCACGACGCGGCATCGACGAGATAGCCGCCGAGCATCGGGGCGAGAATGGGCCCGACGAGTACGATGATCGCAAAGATTCCCTGCGCGATCCCCGTTTCAGCAACCGTGAACGTATCGCGAAGCGTGGCTTGCGCCGTCGCGATCAAGCCCCCGCCGAACAAGCCCTGCGCGACGCGCAGGACGATCAACAGCTCGATCGACGAGGAGAGTCCGCACAGCACCGACGCGACGGTGAACCCGATGATGGTCGCCGTGAAATATTGGCGCCGGCCAAAGCGTGTCTGCAACCACGGCGTCAGCGGAATGACGATCACGTTCGCGACCAGATATCCGGTGATGATCCACGCCGCCTCGTCGAGCGTCGCCCCGAGATTGCCCTGAATGGTCGGCAACGCCACGTTGACGATCGAGGAATCGATCGTCTCCATCAGCGGCGCCATCATGACACCGAGCACGATGATCCACCGCCGCAAACCGCGTTCGACAACGTCCGCTCGCGCATCCATTCCTCCGGTATCCTACGGCGCACGCCGGAGGGCCCGGTAGGACGAAGCTCGGATCGGTGCTCGCCGACTTGGACGATCCACGGATTTCAGGCTGGGACGCACCTTTTCGCCTCGTTGCCCGGTACGTGGGGGCATGGAGTCCATGGACCGACGGATCATCGTCCTGCGTCCCGGAGAAATTGCCGGTTCGGCCGTCGTTCGCGGCGGCGGGGACGACCGTGCAAAAAAAGCGCCCGACATGATCGCCGGCCACGGCGCCTTCCTCTACGTCGCGGCCGGCGAAGGCACGTATCGCGCCAACGGTCGTGAAGGTCTCCTGCGACCCGGCACGCTCTTGGCGGTCCCGGCGGGCGCGTTCTCATGCGAACTCTCGGAGGACCGCGAACTCTACGCACTGGCCATGCGCGAGTCGGCCACGGTCCCGGACGATCCGAAGATCTTCACCCCGTTCTTCGATCGCAAGCTCTTCGGCGTCGAGGCGCGTTACGTGCGCGAACGCCTCGAAGATGCGGCCGAACGCGTCACGGCCGGCCGGTTCAGCGCGCAAGACGTTGCGAACCTGAAAGATTCGTTCGCACCATACGTCTGGAAGCGTGAGCCCACCGGAGCGCGCGCGACCCTGCAAGAACTCTTCATGTCGATGTGGTCGCGACTCGCCGAGCCGCTCACGCTCGATACACTGGCCCGCGACGTCGGCTACACCGCCAACTATCTCAACGATCTCTCGCGCGAACACACCGGCCGCGCACTCGGCGGCTGGATCGCCGACATGCGCATGGCGCGCGCACGCGTCGCGCTCGAACAGACCGACTCGTCCATCGCCGAGATCGGCGTGGCCAGCGGTTACGACGATCCGGCGTATTTTTCGCGCGCGTTCCGGCGCGCCCACGGCGTGCCGCCGGCAACGTGGCGCATCGCGTCGCGACCGGTCGCTTCACGCTATGCCGACGTGACGATCCCGATCGACGTCTTGCACGAAATGGAGACCGCTCGAATCCCGCTCCGGTCATACTCGTTCGCGTCCTAACCGCGTCACGTTCGCGAGCTTGGTGCGAGACTGCACGACGTCGTTCGACTAGGCCGCGTTCGCAACGGCGGCGAATGAACGCTCGTGCGCTTTCCAGCAGCGCGAACTGCACTCATTGCCGCAGTTCTTCTTGCGTCGAGCGCAGCCGCGAGGCCGGCGGACGTTTCCGTGGAGGAATGCGGCTACGATTACGGCGATGCGTGCAGTCCGGCGATCGGGCGATGGCTGCCGCGAGTTCCGCAAAGCGCCATGATCATCGGAACGCGTCCGTCGCCAACGACCGTCCACGACGAGATCGTCGATCCCGCCGGCATCGGAGCGCCTGGATTCCTCGGCCAGCATAGCGTCGTAAAGGGCACGCTCTTCGTCTACGGAAGGGCGGGGCCGCCCAAAGGGTCCGTCGTGTACGATCCCGCGGATCACATCGCGTTGTATGACGAAGGGTGCTGCGCATGGCATCACATGGTGCTATCAGCCAACACCGGTGCGCCTCCAAAACCGGTGGCGACGCGCCGATTGACCGGGGTGCGAACGCTTCGCGGAATCGCTCTCGGCGATCTCCCGTCGAGGGTCCGCGCGGTGTTCGGCCCGGCGCCGCTTCGACCGGTTCCGGAGCGTTCGGATGAAACGACTCTCGCGTACGTCCGCATTCTTCGTTTTCCGCCGCCGAATTCACCGTGCGAAGAGGCGAACACATTTCTCTTCGAGCACGGGCATCTCGTCGCGATGGACTTTACCAACGCGTGTTGACGCGCTCACGGCCAGCGCTTCCCGCCATGATGGTATCTATGACGGCTGGCAGGCGGCAGTAACGCGTTAACGGTTGCAAGAACGCGAGTGCCCGCCGGAGGCGCTCCCCTTCTCACCGTACGACCCCAGTACCGTGATCGAGCGGCTAAACTTTGGGCGATGACGGGCTCGAACCGCCGACCTTGACCGTGTAAAGGTCCTGCTCTCCCAGCTGAGCTAATCGCCCGGGCTGCAGAGCTTCGCGGCGGCACGATGGTGTTCCGGCACACCGAGGACGCGCGACGCAGGGCGGGAAGCCCAGACACGATGCGACGCGGGCCCGCAATCGACGATACGAAACCGGTTTGGCGACCACTGCTGGTCTTCCTCATTCCGTTGATGCTGGCGCAGACGCTGCAGTCGGCATCGGCGACGTTCACCAGCATCTTCCTCGGCCGCATGATCGGCGTCGAAGCGCTGGCTGCCGCTTCCTCGGTCTTCCCGATGCTCTTCTTCTTGCTCTCGTTCTTCATCGGGATCTCGAGCGGGAGTGCGGTCCTCATCGGGCAAGCCTACGGCGCGCACGATCAGAAGAAGCTCGAGCACGTCGCCGGCACGACGCTGACGTTTGCGATCGTCGCAGGCGTCGTGGTCGGAATCTTGGGGCTGTTCATCGACCGGCCGATCTTCGCGCTGATCGGTACGCCGCCGAACATCTTCGATGGCGCGGTCGCGTACGCACGCATCATCTTCTTCACGCTACCGATCACGTTCGTCTACCTCACGTACACGACGTTCATGCGCGGCGTCGGCGATTCGCAGACGCCGTTCGTCACCTTGATCGGGACGACGGTGCTCTCGGTCGGCCTCACGCCGGTGCTCATCCACGGCGCCTTCGGTCTGCCGGCCCTCGGTCTCATCGCCGCACCGATCGCGAACGTCATCGCGACCACCATCGGCATCGTCGGCATGTTGATCTATCTGCAGATGCGCGATCATCCGCTGGCGCTCGGAAAGATCCGCGGATCGCTCGCCATCGATCTCCCGATTCTCGGAACGCTCATCCGCATCGGCGTGCCGACCGGCGTGCAGATGGTGATGGTCTCACTCTCCGAGATCGCCGTCATCTCGTTCGTCAATCGCTTCGGCTCGAATGCGACCGCGGCATACGGCGCGGTCAACCAAGTCGTGAGCTACGTGCAGTTTCCGGCGATCACGATCGGCATCGCCGCATCGATTTTCGGCGCGCAGGCGATCGGCGGCAAGCGGCTCGATCGGCTCGCCAAGATCGTGCGCGCCGCCGTTACGCTCAACTACATCATCGGCGGTATCCTGATCACGATCGTGTACGTGCTCGGCGAACCGATCCTCTCGCTCTTCCTCGTCGATCCGGCGACGCTGCACATGGCGAACGAACTGCTCAAGATCACCCTGTGGAGCTATCTGATCTTCGGCAACACGTCGGTGCTCTCGGGCGTGATGCGCTCGAGTGGCACCGTGCTCTGGCCGACGGCGCTTTCGATCATCGCGATCTGGGGCGTCGAGGTGCCCGTTGCGCTCCTGCTCTCGCGCGGGCCGCTCGGTCTCGTCGGCGTGTGGTACGCCTACCCGATCGCGTTCATCTGCTCGCTCGCCTTCCAGTCCGCGTACTACTTCTTCTTCTGGAAGCGCCGCAAGATCACGTCGCTGCTCACGCCCGAGGTGGCGAGCGCCGAGATCGACGCGGCGGAGACCGCCGAACGGACGGCCGCCGCGAGCTGAGCCTTACGGCGCCGCGGCGTCGGCGGCGAGTTCGCGTGCGGTCTCGTGGAGCTTGCGCATCCCGATCGTGCGATCGAGCAGCGCTTCGTCGGCGGCGAGCGCCGCGGAGGGACCGGCGTGCGTGATGCGCCCGCGCTCGAGCACGATCGCGTTCGCCGTCAGCTCGAGGGCGAACGCGGCGCGCTGCTCGACCAAAATCAGCGTGGTGCCTTCGTCGCGCACGAGCTTGCGCAGGCAATTCGACACCTCGGTGACGATCACGGGCGCGAGCCCTTCGAGCGGTTCGTCGAGGATCAGGATCGCGGGGTTCGTCATCAGCGCGCGGCCGATCGCGAGCATCTGCTGCTCACCGCCCGAGAGCTGGTTGCCCATGTTCTTGATGCGCTCTTTGAGCCGCGGGAAGAGCTCGTACACGCGCTCGCGATTCCATGGCCCCCTACGCGCGGCGATCACGAGGTGCTCGTCGACCGTGAGCGAGGGGAAGCACTCGCGACCCTGCGGCACCCAGCCCAGGCCCTTCGCCACGCGCACGTACGGCAGATCGCGCGTGATGTCGTCGCCGCGCAGGTGCATCGTGCCGGCACGCAGCGGCAGATGTCCGAGCAAACAGAGCAGCAACGTCGACTTGCCGACGCCGTTGCGTCCGAGCACCGCGAGCGACGCCCCCGCCTCCATGTGGAACGCGACGTCGTTCAGCACGATGCCCTCGCCGTAGCCGGCGGTGATCGACTCGACGCGCAGCAGCGGTTCAGACAACGGAATCACCCAGATAGATGCGACGCACTTCCGGATCGGCGGCGATCTCGGCCGGCGTGCCCTCGCAGAGGATCTTTCCCGCGACGAGCACCGTGATGCGCGAGGCGAAGCGGAACACGAGGTCGATGTCGTGCTCGATGAAGAGCACCGCAATATCGTCGGGCAGCGCTTCGATCACCTCGAAGATCTCGCCGCTCTGCTGCTGCGGCACGCCGGCGGCGGGCTCGTCGAGCAGCAGCACCGTCGGCTTCGTGGCGAGCGCGAGCGCGATCTCGAGCAACCGCTGACGACCGTAGGCGAGCGTTGCGGTCGGCCGGTCGCAATCGTCGGCGAGGTGCATCTGTTCGAGGATCGCGTAGGCCTCGTCGATCGCGTCGCGCGAGCCGCGCAAACTGCGCAGCAGCGATCCGCCGAAACCGCGCCGTTGGCACACGACCATCGTCACCGCTTCGATCGGCGTGAGGTTCGGAAAGAGCGCGTTGACCTGAAACGTCCGCGTCAATCCGCGCACGACGCGCGTGCTCGCGTTTGCGTGCGTGACGTCGTGGCCGTCGAGCACGATCTTGCCGCTGGTCGGCACGAGCGCGCCGCCGAGCAAGTTGATCAGCGTCGTCTTCCCCGACCCGTTCGGACCGATCAGCGCGTGGCGACAGCCGCGCGGCATGCGGAAGTTGACGTGATTCGTCACCTGCAGCGCGCCGAAGTGCTTGCACAATTCCTCGGTGACGAGCGCGTCGGCCGCGGGCGATCCGTTCACGCACCGCCTCGTCTCGACTTGATCCAAGCGATGAAGCGATCGGCGCCGCCGATCAGTCCGCCGCGCGCGAAGAGCACGAAGAGCACGAGCAACAGACCGACCCAGAAGTTCCAGTAGACCGGGTTGAGATCGCTCAGCCGATCCTGCGCGACCATGTAGGCGGCGGCTCCGGCGAGCGCACCGATCAGCGTGCCCATGCCGCCGATCATCACCATGATCAACACCGATGCGGAGCGATCGAAGCTCAGCACGCTGAGCGCGACCGTCTGCGTGATCTGCGCGAGCAATCCGCCCGCGACGCCGGCGAGCGCAGCCGACACCGTGAACGCGACCATGTAGCGATAGCGCAGCGGCACGCCGATCGCGGGCACGCGGCGCACGTTCTCGCGGATGCCCTTGAGCTCGAGGCCGAACGGCGAGTTGACGATCCGCCGCGCGACCAGATAGAGCAGAAAGACGACGACGAACGTGTAGATGACCGCGGTGCGCCCATAGAAATCGAAGGGGAACTGACCGAGCACCGGCCACATCGTGATGCCGGAGAGCCCGTCGTCGCCGCCGGTGAGGTCACGCGCGCTATGCGCCGCCTCGTAGAGCAAGAGTCCGACACCGAGCGTGATCATGATGAGCGCGATGCCGGTCAGCCGCGAGACGACGACGCTGAGCAGCAGGCCGAAGATGCCCGCGACGAGCGCCGCGGCAAGCAGTCCGCTGATCGGCTCGCCCCAGCCCGCGCGCGCGAGTAGACCCGCCGTATAGGCACCGAGCCCGAAAAACGCGGCGTGACCGAGCGACGGGATGCCGGCATAGCCGACGAGCAGATCGAACGAGAGCGCGAAGAGTCCCGTGATCAGCACTTGCGCGATCAGCACGAGATGCGTGGGGAACGCGACGATGCTCGCGGCGGCGAGAATCCAGAACGCGATTTCTTCCCACCGCCAGCGGCTGCTGCGCGCGAACACGCGATGCGCGCGTGCGGACGCGGCACTCGCCGCTGCCGGCGAGGCCGAACGTTCGATGATCGTCATGCGGCTACGAAAAGTCCGTTCGGCTTCCAGAAGAGCACGATCACCGTCAACGCATAGATGATGAACGGACCCGTCTGCGGGAGATAATACTCGCCGCCGACGTCGACGATGCCGAGCAAGAGCGCGGCGAGCAGCGTCCCCTTCATCGAGCCCTGGCCGCCGAGCGTGACCACGATCAGCACCAGCGCGAGAAAGTCCACCGCGAACGTCGGGCTCAAGCCGACGAGGTTGATCGCGAGCGCTCCGCCGAGTCCCGCGAGCGCGCTTCCGATGAAGAACGACGACATGAAGAGCCGGTCGACGTTGATGCCGCAGCTCATCGCGACGCGCCGATTGTCGACCGCCGCGCGCACCTTGGCACCGAAGCTCGTGCTGTCGACCGCCCAGATCAATCCCCACACCACGAGACCGCCGGCCGCGATCAGGAAGAGCCGATAGTGATCGACCGAGAAGCCGCCGATCTGACTGCTGCCGCTCAGGTACGCGGGCATCGTGACGGGCTGTGTGGTCGCGCCCCAGATGTAGGTCGCCGCGGCGGCCGCCATCGACACGAGGCCGACGGTGAGCATGATCTGATAGAGCTGCGAGACGTTGTAGAAGCGCCGGAAGAGCAGGCGTTCGAGCACCGCCGCGAAGATCGCCGTGCCGAACGCCGCGACCGGCAGCGTGAGCAGAAACGGCCAGCCGAGGTCGTTCATCAGCGTCACCGCGATGTAGCCGCCGAGCATCGCGAACGCGGCGTGCGCGAGGTTCGCAAAGCGCATCAGCCCCTGCGTGACCGCGAGACCGGCCGACATCAGAAACAGCAGCACGCCGTACGCGATGCCCGAGAAGAGGATGAAGAAAAAGCTGCCGATCATGCGGACTTGACGCGTCCGCTCCGCTCGCGACGTTGCAACACGTCGACGAGAAAATCGCGGAACGCGAGCGTCCGTTGCGGCAGATAGCGGCCGCGTGCCCACGAGAGGCCGAACGTGCGGAAGCAGCGCGGCGCGTGGACCGGGATCTCGATGGTCGTCGCGTCGTTGGTGCCGCCGGTCTTCGGCACGATCGAGACGCCGAAGCCCGCGCCGACGAGGCCGCGTAACGTTGCGACCTCTTCGCCCTCGAAGGCGATCTGCGGCGAGAAGCCGGCTTCGCGACAGAGATCGTCGGCCGACTGCCGCATGCCGTAGCCGGCTTTGAGCGCGACGAACGGATCGTGCGCGATGTCGATCAGGTCGATCGACGCGCTCGTCGCGAGCCGATGATTGCTCGGCACGAGCACGACCAGCTCTTCATCCCATAGCGGGAGCCACTCGATCGCGACTTCGGTGAAGCGGGGCGAGGAAATGCACAGGTCGATCTCGCCGCTCATCAGGCGCTGCTGCAGCAGCGGGCTCGGCCCTTGCAAGAGGCGGAACTCGGCGTCTGGTACGGCGTCGCGGAAGCGTTTGATCGCCTCGGGGATCACGTGTGTGCCGAGCGTGGCGAAGAAGCCGAGCGCGATCGGGCGGCTCCGCCGTTCCTCGGCGAGATCGTGCATCTCGCGCCGCGCGTCTTCCAACTCGGCGATGATGCGCTCCACGCGACGCAACAGCGCGCGGCCGGAACGCGTGATGCGGATGCCGCGGCCGTCGCGTTCGAACAGCGCGATCCCGTAGTACTCTTCCAATCGCGCGATGCTGCGGCTGAGCGCGGGCTGCGAGATCGACAGCACGTCCGCCGCCCGGCCGAAGTGTTCTTCTTTCGCCGCGGCGGCGAAGTAGCGTAACGCATCGATATCCATCGTGGCCGCTTTCATACTCCAGGTGCACGGACGGCGCCGTGAGCGATAACCGTGGGACATCTCAATATGCAATCGGTTTTCGCGTTCCTTGCGGCGGAAAGGGGCTTTCTCTCGCGAACTGCCCGGACCGATGCGCATTGACGTCCATGCCCACTACTTCTCCGCCCCGTACCTCGAGTTGCTGGCCGGTTTCGGCGCTGGAAAAGATACCCTGGAACCGGGCTATCGCTTACTCCACGCGACGCGCGAGGCCGACTTCGCCGAACGCTTCGCCGCGATGGACCGCGCAGGTGTCGACAAAGAGATCCTCTCCATCTCCGGCATCGCGCCCTATTTCGCGGAGGAGTCGAGCGCGGTCGCGGGGGCGCGCTTCGCCAACGACCTCTACGCCGAGATCGTGCGCGCCGAGCCGGGCCGCTTTGCCGCCTTCGGCGTGTTGCCGATGCCGCACGTCGGCGCCTCATTGCGCGAGCTCGCGCGGGTGCTCGACGAGCTGGACTTCTGGGGCGTCACGGTCACGACGTCGGTGCTCGGCACGAGCCCGGCCGACGCGCAATTCGACCCGATCTACGCCGAGCTCGACCGCCGCGGCGCCGTGCTCTTTCTCCATCCCGCGGGACTCGCGTGCGGTTCGCACCTGCTCAAGGAGAACGGCCTCACCTGGCCGCTCGGCGCGCCCTTCGAGGACACGATGACGATCCTCGAATTCATGCAGGCCGGGTTCACGCAACGCTTCCCCAACGTGAAGATGATCGTGCCGCACCTCGGCGGCACCCTGCCGTTCCTCATGCAGCGGCTCGACCACATGGCGCAGCGCTTCATGCCCGGCAAAGGCGTGCCGAGCGAGAACGCGCGCAAGTTCTGGTACGACACGGTCAACGGCTACGGCCCCGCGCTGCACGCGGCGATCGCGACCTTCGGGATCGAGCGTCTCGTGTTCGGCACCGACTGGCCGTTTTGGAAGGGCGAAGCGCACCAGCTCGCTGCCGATTACCTCGCCGCGAGCGGACTCGACCCCGAGGACGTCGCGAAGATCGACAGCGGCAACCTCAAGGCGCTCTTCGGCGCGCGCGTCTAGGGTTCGACGAAGCCGCCGGCGCGGGCGCGCGCGCGCACGAGTTCGTGTGCGGCGGCGAGCACGCGATCGACCGCCGGGCGGCGATAGGCGAAGCGCTCGTCGGGCGGCGCAGGAAACACCGCCATCGTCGCGTTCGCTTCGTAGACGAGCACGTTGCCCGCGGCATCGAGGCCGAAGTCGATGCCGCCGTAATCGAGCCCGAGCTCGCGCTCGATGCGCTCGAGCGCGTCCATCGTCGCCGGGCCGAGCACGCCGCGCATGTCGGCGAGAAAGCGCGCCTCTTCGGCGCGGTGATCGGCACGGTCGCCCATGTCGGCCGAGAAGTAGTGGACCTTCCACGCGCGCGAGATCGCGAGGTGCAGCGGGTAGAGCCGGCCGTCGATGAAGAGCACGCGGTACTTGCGAAAATTGCCGTCGCGTCCGCGGCCGTCGAGGAACGCGATCGCGAGCAGCTCTTTGCCGGGCAATGCGTCGCGCTGCAGCGCGAGTTCGTCCGTGTCGGCGATGCTCACGAAATGCTGACCCGTGTGATAGCCCGGCGAACGGAGCAGCACGGGAAACGCGAATCCGGCCGCGGCGAGTCCCGCGGGCGTGACGGACTCACGTGCGATGAGCTGCGTTTTCGGTGCGATCACGCCGGGCAGCGCGCCGAGACGTTCGGTCACCTCGGCGCGACTCGTCGTCGCAACGCGCGCGGGGCGGTTGATCACCGGGGCGCCTGATCGTTCGACGATCGCGGCCGCGGCGGCCAGCGCGACCGACGCGCGATCCGCATCGCCGACCGCGTTGAACACGGCGTGGTGCGGCGGAATCTCCATCTCGGGCCGGTAGCCTTCGACGACGAGCGTGTAGAGGCGCACCGCCGAGCGATCGATCAGCGGCGCGGTCACGACGTTGCCGCCGTTGGCGGCCGTGAGCATCAGCACGTCCATCGGCCGATCGCTTGCGAGCGCCGGCGACACCGACACCTTCGCTTTGGCGAAGGCGAGCTGGTGATGCCGCAGCGCTTCGTCGCTTTGGCCGAGTCCGCGATAGAGCAGCGAGAGCGCGAAGTGCGCGTTGGCGTAGCCGGGCACGATCGTGAACGCGCGTTCGTACGTGGCGATCGCCGCATCGATCTCGCCCGCTTCGGCGAGCGCGTTGCCGAGGTTCACGCACGCGATCGGCTCGTTCGGATGCTCGATCGCCGCCTTCGTGTAGAGCGCGCGCGCCACGTCGCGCTTGCCCGCGACGTGGAGCAGCGTGCCCAAGTTGGTGAGCGCGCCGAAGTGGTTCGGGTCGCGCGCGAGCACGTCGAGATACGCTCGCTCCGCCTCGACGTTGCGCGAGAGATCGTGCAACGCGCTCGCGCGCGCGAATCGCAAACGAATCGCCGTCGGATCGGCGGCGATCAGCGCATCGATGCGGTCGATCACATCGGGCCCGGAGAACGGCTCGCCCGTCACGCGCATCGCCATCGTGCTTCCCGGCACGACGCTCACGGTTGCCGGCGGCACGGCGGCCGCGTCGCCGTTAGCGGAGGCCGGCGAAGCGGAAGAGCGGTTCGCGATCCCCGGAGAAAAACGCCATCATGTCGGCGACCATCGCGTGGCAGCCGGCCGGCGTGAGACGGTAGGCACGGTTGCCGTCGCGCTGATACACGGCCGCCGATTCGGTGCCCGAGATTTCGTCGGTGCCCGGCGCGTCGATGAACGTCGCGCCGACCGTGCCGTCGTGCTGCAGTTCCACCACGATCGACTGGCCCTCGTAGGACCAATGGACGACGTTGCCGTCGCGCCAGAGCGTCAGGTGCTCGCCGAAGTTCGAGATGAGCGGGGCGGTGGCGGCGGCAAACGCCTGAGCGGCAGGACCGTTGAACACGCCTCAAGTGTAGAAGTCCCCCGGGAGCGGCGCACCGGCCAGGGGTCCAGCGAGGCGCCCCGGACGTTAGAAAACCGTCGAATCGATCAGCGCAGGCGCTGGGCGATCGCCTCACCGACGCGTTCCGGCGCGCCGTCGGCGTTGCGGAACTCGACGCTGAGGTGCTCGCCATTGTCGAAGGCGATCGTCGCGACCGTTTCGTTGTCCTGGAGCCTCGCGACGACGTTCCCGGCGGCGCTCACCCAGTGGGCCGAGTCCCACGAAAGCTCTTCGGTGCGGACGTGGCTCCCGAGCCGGGCGTGGACGGCTTCGTTGACCGAGTCGATCCATTGATCGAAATTCATGATGGGTTCCGTTCTCCTGCGGTCTGCATTCCACGTTGGTTCGACGATTGGATAAGACCATTGCCAGCTTACCCCGCAAATAGGCGATTTGCAACCTGATCATTCGCCATTTGGATAAAGCGGTGACCCTTGTCGTGGCGTTCGGGCGGCGTGAACGCAGAGCACGATGGATCAGCGCGGATGACGGCCGGACTCGGCCCGGTCAGCCCCGGGGCGCTCCGCCCGCCCGGGGGCGCGCCGCCGGTGGCGCTCCGAGCGGTGCGAGCGCCGGTCGCAGCGACGGCGCGTGCGGAAGCGATCGACACGCGCCCGCGGGCCGACGATCTGGCGCGGGCACGGCTCGCCGGCACGCTCGGCGGCGCCCCGCCGGAGCCGGCCGGCGCGGGCGTCCCGCTCGTGACGAGCGCGGCGGCGGCCGCGGCGATCGCCGCCGGAGCGCACCAGATCCGGGTGGTCGACGGCCGAACGCTCGCGTATCCGAGCCAGAATCTCGGCGCGATCGAGTCGCTCGCCCCCGACCGTCCGGGCCAGACGCATGCGCTCGAACGCCATATCGGGACGACGCTCGCCGACAACGTCGCGCGGTTGACCGCCTCGCCGCTGCTGCACGCCGCCGGCAGTTATACGTCGCTCGCCGACGCGCAGTTCGCCACCGACGAGACGATCGCGAACCCGGCCAACCAAACCGCGATCGCCGCCTTCCTCGCCGACCCGGGTCGCCTGAAGACCGCCTTGCTCCGCGTCGACTTGGGCCGCGACGTCGGCGCGTCGACCCTGCAGCGCGACGTCGCCGCGGGAACGCCGACGCTCGTGCCGGGCACGACCGCGACCGTGGTGCTGATCAAAGACCCGACGTTTCCGGAAGGCTATCGCGTGCTGACCACCTATCCCGATACTCGCCGACCCGAATTCGACGCACGAGGAACGCCGCTCGCATGATCGCTTCCAGCCGCCCCAACTACACGGAACTGCGCCAGCTCTTCGGCGCGTATCTCAATGCGGATTTCGTCGCCGAGTACGGCTCGCTCCCGGCGGCAATCGCCGCCTACGCTCGCGAGACGAGCGCCGAACACCGCAAGGGTGCGCTCGTCGAGCTCGTGCGGTTGCGGGCGACCACCTCGTCGCACGCGGCCTTCGCCGACGCGCTCACGGCGCTCGGCTGCGAGGTCGCGTTCAGCGAACCCGCCGCGGCGCACGCGCTCGCGGAGCAACTTGTTGAAGCCTTGCGGGGGTCATTGGAGGGCGACTAGCCGCGAGCGTTGGCCCTCCACCGAGAGGAAGCGCGACACGCGGCGCGAGAGGAATGCGTGTGACCACTAACGAGTTCGAGGACATCCCGGGGACGTTCGTTTTCGACGCCGATCGATCGCGACGCGGATACCACCTCAATATGTTCTGCATGTCGCTGATGAAAGCCGAGAACCGCGAAGCCTTCCGCGCCGACGAGGCCGGCTACCTCGCGAAGTACCCGATGACGCCCGAGCAGCGCCAAGCGGTGCTCGACCGCGATTGGAACCGCATGCTCGAGCTCGGCGGCAACATCTACTTCACCTCGAAGATCGCCGCGAACGACGGCCTCTCGTTCCAGCAGATCGCGGCCATGATGACCGGTTCGACGCAGGCCGAATACGCGGCCATGATGCTCGCCGGCGGTCGCAATCCCGAAGGCAACCGCAGCAAATCGGAGTGGAACCGTGGCTAGGATCATCGCCGGCGTCGCGACGTCGCACGTGCCCGCCATCGGCGCCGCGCTCGACAACGGCAAATCCGGCGAGCCGTACTGGCAGAACGTGTTCAGCGGCTTCGAGTTCTCGAAGAAGTGGATCGCCGAGATCAAGCCCGACGTCATCATCCTCGTCTACAACGACCACGCATCCGCGTTCTCACTCGAAGTGATCCCGACGTTCGCGATCGGCTGCGCCGAATCGTTCGCGCCGGCCGACGAGGGCTGGGGCCCGCGACCGGTGCCCGTCGTGCAAGGCCATCCGGAACTCGCCTGGCACATCGCGCAGTCGACCATCCTCGACGAATTCGACATGACGATCGTCAACAAGATGGACGTGGACCACGGTCTGACGGTCCCGCTCTCGCTCATGTACGGGCAGCCCGACGCGTGGCCGTGTCCGGTGATTCCGCTAGCCGTCAACGTCGTGCAGTATCCGCCGCCGACGGGCAACCGCTGTTACGAACTCGGCAAGGCGATCGCGCGCGCCGTCGCGTCGTTCCCGCAAGATCTGCGCGTCGTCGTGTTCGGCACCGGCGGCATGTCGCACCAGCTGCAAGGCCCGCGCGCGGGCTTGATCAACAGCCCCTTCGACAACAAGTTCCTCGACGATTTCGCCAACGATCCCGAGGCGCTCACGCGCATCAAGCACGTGGAATTCTTGCGTGAAGCCGGCTCCGAGGGCATCGAGCTCGTGATGTGGCTGATCATGCGCGGCGCGCTCGACCGGCACGCGAAAGAGATCCATCGCTTCTATCACGTTCCGGCGTCGAACACCGCCGTCGGGCACATGATCCTCGAGAATCCGCCCGTTCCCGCACTGCAATCAACCGCCGCATAAGGAATCACGCACACCCATGAAAATCGCTCTCGCCGGACAAGGCGCGTTCGGCGTCAAGCATCTCGAAGGCATCGCCAACATCGACGATGTCGAGGTCGTCTCGCTCTGCGGCGGCAATCAGGAATCGACGCGCGCCGTCGCCGAGAAGTTCGGGATCCCGCATTACACCGGCGATCTCGCCGAATCGCTCGCGCAGCCCGGCGTCGAGGCCGTGATCCTCGCGACGCCGACGCAAATGCACGCGCAACAGGCCGAGCAGGCGATGCGCGCCGGCAAGCACGTGCAGATCGAGATCCCGATCGCCGACACGCTGGCCGACGCCGAGCATCTGCTCGAGGTGCAAGCCGAAACCGGCGTGATCGTGATGGGCGGCCACACGCGCCGTTTCAATCCGAGCCACCAGTACATCCACAACAAGATCAAGGCCGGCGAACTGACCATCCAGCAGATGGACGTGCAGACGTACTTCTTCCGGCGCACCAACATGAACGCGGCGGGCAATCCGCGCAGCTGGACCGACCATCTGCTGTGGCACCACGCCTGCCATACCGTCGATCTGTTCCAGTACCAGACCGGCCAGAATGCGTCGATCGCCAACGCGATCGAAGGGCCGATCCATCCCGATCTCAAGATCGCGATGGACATGAGCGTTCAGCTCAAGGTGCCGATGGGCGCGATCTGCACGCTCTCACTTTCGTTCAACAACGACGGTCCGCTCGGTACATTCTTCCGCTACATCTGCGACAACGGGACGTACATCGCCAACTACGACGACCTCTTCGACGGGAAGGGCAACAAGATCGACCTCACCGGCGTTGCCGTGTCGTTCAACGGCATCGAACTGCAAGACCGCGAGTTCTTCTCAGCGATCAAGGAAGGCCGCGAGCCCAACTCGAGCCTCGCGCAGGTGCTGCCCGCGATGCGTACCCTCGACCGTCTCGAAAAGAGCCTCGAGACCAGCGACCTCACGCCGGCCTAGCGCTTCGAAGCGTTGCGCCGCTAGTCGCGATCGAAGGCGCGGCGCAACTCTTCCTTCGCTTCTTCCAAGACGCGGCGCCGGCTCGGGTTCAGGTTGCGGCCGGCCCGGTTCATGAAGAACGTGAGCATCGACATCGCCGATTGAAACGGCGTCGTCTTGCGCCGCGGACTGTGCTCCGCCGAGCGCTTGAGCGAACGCGCGATCGATTTCGGATCGTTCTGCGCGAACACCCCGTTCTCGAGATCGAGCGCGTCGCTCGTCTCCGTAACGTGTTGCGACCACTTTCGCTTCGTCATCGTCATCAGCTCACGAGTTTGTCGGGGGTGATGGGGAGATCGCGGATCCGCTTCCCGGTCGCGTGATAGACGGCGTTGGCGATGGCCGCCGCCGCGCCGACGATGCCGATCTCGCCGATGCCCTTGGCGCCGATCGGGTTCACGTGCGGATCGTCTTCCTCGACCAGGATCGCCTCCATTGCGCCGATGTCGGCTTGCACGGGCACGAGGTACTCGCCGAGGTTCGCGTTCATGAAGCGGCCGGTGCGATCGTCGGGCCGCGAGATCTCGAGCAGCGCCATGCCGAGGCCGAATGTCATGCCACCGAGATACTGACTGCGCGCCGTCTTCGCGTTAATGATCCGGCCCGACGCGAACGCGCCGACCTGCTTCACCACGCGCACCGTACCGAGGTCCGGATCGACCCGCACCATCGCGAACTGCGCGCCGAACGCGTGCATCGAGTAGGCTTTCTTCTCATCGCCCGGCGCGGCCGAGACGACGCCGGTCAGCGGCGTCGCGCCGTTGCGCGCGAGCAGCCCCGCGACGGTCTCGCCGCGCGCCGGCGTCGCGAGGGCAATCACCCGACCGTCGACGATCCCGACGTCTGCGGGATCGAGCGCGTGCAACGGTGAGCGCGTGTCGGCGACCGCGAGCGCGATCAGGCGCGTGCGCGCTTCGAGCGCGGCCATGCGCGTCGCCGAGCCGAGGCTCGCGGTCAGCTGCGAGCCGCCCGCGACCGGGGCCGGCGGATAGTCGCTGTTGCCGAGTTCGTAGCGCACGCGATCGATCGGCAGGCCGAGCGTTTCGGCGGCGATCATCGTGAACGTCGTGTAGGCGCCCGTGCCGATGTCGACGCCCATCGCGCGGAAGATCGCCGTGCCGTCGGGCCGGATCTCGTAGCCCGACGATGCCGCGGAGCGATTCGTGGGATAGGTCGACGACGCCATGCCCATGCCGATCAGATACCGTCCGTCGCGCATCGAGCGCGGCGCCGGCGTGCGATCATTCCAAGCGAAGGCGCTGGCACCGCGCTCGTAGCACGCGCGCAACGACTTGCTCGAGAACGGGATGTTCTTGGTCGGGTCGACTTCAGCGTAGTTGCGCAGCCGCAACTGGATCGGATCGATGGCGAGCGCGTAGGCGAGTTCGTCCATCGCCGATTCCAACGCAAACGATCCGGTCGATTCGCCGGGTGCGCGCATGTAGGTCGGGGTGCCGTAATTGAGGCGCGTGAGTTCCTGCGTCACGCGCAACGCGGGCGACGCGTAGAGCATCGTCGTGATCGTGCCTGATGGCTCGACGAACTCATCGAACATCGAGGTCTGCGAGAGCGTCTCGTGGATCTGCACCTCGAGCGTGCCGTCGCGCTTCGCGCCGAGCGCGACGTGCTGACGCGTCGCCGGCCGGAAGCCGACGCCACCCCACATCTGCGGGCGCCACATCGCGAGCTGCACGGGTCGTCCCACGGCCTTCGCCGCCATCGCCGCGAGGATCGTATGCGCCCAGGTCGAGCCCTTGGTGCCGAAGCCGCCGCCGGTGAACGAGTCGATCACCTGCACGCTGTCGAGGGGCAAGCCGAACACGCCGGCGATGCGCGCGCGCGCCGCGAGCACGCCCTGCGTCGCGTCGTACACCTTCAGCTGGTCGCCGTGCCACATCGCGATCGTCGCGTGCGGTTCCATCGGGTTGTGGTGCTCGACCGGCGTCGTATAGATCGCATCGACGCGCACCGGCGATGCGTGCAGCGCCGCATCCGGGTCGCCGCGGAGCGTATCTGCCGGTTCGCCGTGCACCTCGCGCGGCGAATAGTGCTCACCCTGCGCGAAGCGCGTCCGCGGCGCTGCGGCCGCATACGACGCGCGCACGAGCGAGGCGGCGTATTTCGCGCGCGCGAACGTATCCGCGACGACGAGCGCGATCGGCTGGCGATCGTATTCGATCACGTCGTCTTGTAAGACGTGCAACGACCGGTCGTTCGGGTTGCTCGCGTGTGCCTTCACGCGCGGTGCGTTCTCGTGCGTGAGCACGGCGATCACGCCGTCTTCACGCAGCGCGGCGGCCGTATCGATCGCGGTGATGCGCCCGTTCGCGATCGTGCTTTGGACTTGATAGGCGTAGGCGAGCCCATCGGGCCGCCAATCGGCGGCGTAGTTCGCGCCGCCGGTTACCTTGAGCCGGCCGTCGACGCGCGAGAGCGGTGCGCCGATCGCGGGCAACGCCGGCGCGGTCACGCCGCACCTCCGACGCTCTGCAACGCTTGCGCGACCGTGTTGCGTGCGAGCGGAATCTTGTAGTCGTTGGCACCGAAGCCGCGCATGCCGCGCGACGTGATCTCGGCGGCAGCGGCGAACGTCGCCGCGTTCGCCGGACGGCCGACGAGCGCGGCCTCCACGTCGTGCGCGCGCCACGGCTTCGGCGCGACGCTGCCCAGCACGACGCGCGCGGTGCGGATCGTTCCGCCCTGGATCTCGAGCGCCGCCGCGACCGCAACGAGCGCGAACTCATACGACGCCCGATCGCGCACTTTGAGATAGCGGGAATTGCGCGCGTGCGCGCTCAGCGGCAACTCGATCGCTTCGATCAGCTCGCCGGGCTGCAGCACGTTTTCGATGTTGGGACGATCGCCCGGCAACACGTAGAGGTCCTCGATCGGAATGATGCGCGTGCCGGTCAGCGTGCGCGTGTGGACCCGCGCGTCGACCGCGGTCAACGCGGCGGCGAAGTCGGAGGGGTGCGAGCAAATGCAGTGCTCGCTCGTGCCGATCACGGAGTGGAAGCGATTCTCCCCGCCGATCGCCGAACAGCCATTCCCCGGATGCCGCTTGTTGCACGGTTGCGAGACGTCGCGGAAGTACGAGCAGCGCGTGCGCTGCAGCACGTTGCCGCCGATGGTCGCCATGTTGCGTAACTGCGCCGACGCCGAGAGCAACAGCGCTTCGGAGACGACCGGAAAGTTCGCCTTGACCGACGGCGCATCGGCCACGTCGGCCATCGTCGCGAGCGCACCGAGCAGAATCGAATCGGTGCCGACGCGGATGTCGCGCATCGGCAGCGCGGTGATGTCGACCAGCGTGACCGGCTTCTCGACATCGTCCTTCATCAGGTCGATCACGTTGGTGCCGCCGGCGATGTAGTAGGCGTGTGAGCCGGCTTCGGTGGTCGCAATTGCGCCTTGGGCGTCGGTCGCGCGGGCGAACGAGATCGGGTTCATGCTTGGCGAGCCACCGATTGAATCGCGGTCACGATGTTGGGATACGCCCCGCAGCGGCAGATGTTGCCGCTCATGAACTCGCGCACGGTCTCATCGTCGGCCGGCCGGCGTTCGTTCAGAAATCCGACCGCCGACATGATCTGCCCCGAGGTGCAGTAACCGCACTGGAAGGCGTCGTGTTCGATGAACGCCGCCTGCATCGGATGAAGCGTGTCACCCTCGGCGAGTCCCTCGATCGTCGTGACCGTCTTGCCCTGCGTCATGATCGCAAGCGTGAGGCACGAGTTGACGCGCTTGCCGTTGACCAGCACCGTACAAGCGCCGCAGGTGCCCTGATCGCAGCCCTTCTTCGTGCCGGTCAGGCCGAGATGATCGCGCAGCGTGTCGAGCAACGTGGCGCGCGGTTCGAGTGCGACGGT
>Ga0116228_10001401_pt1 | contig 20006 bp, 16 predicted proteins | sample S1TSphfallax_2_FD_89694 | JGI IMG/M metagenome (GOLD analysis project Ga0116228, IMG submission 89694) | Host-associated microbial communities from peat moss isolated from Minnesota, USA - S1T2_Fc - Sphagnum fallax MG | ecosystem: Host-associated > Plants > Peat moss > Unclassified | place... | reverse complement strand
TAAACAAAACTAACATTAGTGAATCAAATTTATTGTGTTCTACAGGTTGTTCCATTCAAAATCCAAATTTGCTATTTCTACTCTTTGTTCGAGTTTACTATTGAAAGCACTTGTATATGAGGAACTTTCTTCCTCTTTCTTGAATTATTCAAAGAAGGATTTGCTCCAGTATTGAATTCTAGTGGGGTAGCTCTCTATGATGAAACCATGGATGGTGTCTATGCCACTAAACTCTCCTCAACATTCACAAAATAATATTGTATTAGAGCTAGAAACTTAAGTAAACTAAACTAAAATGCAAAGAACAATTTCAAAAAGTTCATCGTGCAACAAAACTCAAAAATCTGGAAAGGCCAATAGAAAGAATAAACCATCTTGATCTACATGTTGGCCTTTAATTAATGGATCATATGTTGCCACCTTGAACCCATGACTTGTTAACAATTTAGGATCAAATGGCAAGTCACATGATCCCTTTGTGCATTGGTAGGACAACTGCATGTGGAATCCAAGGCATGAAGGATGGTACATGCATCTACAAGATACCACCACAATGTCCAAACAATGGAACATATCAAAACAAACAGGACATGGGCCAATTAATAGTTCAAGAGTTTCTCTTGTCTGTGTTGAAAGGTGCCGTATGGGTTTAGGGGTAGAGAAGGTCAATTTGTCACCTAAACCACTTGAAGCATAAGATTATAATGTTGCCTGATGTTTTGTAGCAAAATTCAAGCTCTTGGACTGCTCATGGATGTGATTGGTTAGTAAGTCTTATTCTAACTATAAACTAGTTAATTGTGCTTGGAGATATGTAATTTTCTCAACTTTACAAGTGAGGATGTGAGACACATTGGCTTTCAAAATAGCCTGTAAAGAACTCTCAATTCTTGTAAGGTTAAGAACTCCAAAAGCTAGGGTTACATTTGCAACTGGTGTGTTGTAGAAACCTCTTCATCTAACTTAGGTGACATTATTGGAGGCAACATTGCTAGATATAAACAATTAACCAGGGATGATTTTTTGTAATTATTGTCCATAGGACCTTTTGCCTTGTGATGTCTTGAACCCATGCTTTGCACTTGTTCTGCAAAACGAGCCCAATTAACTTTAAATACATCCTTCCTCTCAATAAGTAGACCTTTTGCAAAATGTAACCAATAGTATTGTTGGTGATTTCAGACCTTTGATACATAATGGGATAAAGCTTTTGGATCATGTTAATCCATGAACAACAATTATATCAAGTTTGAAGGGGGTTTTTGTTTTTTTTTGGGGTCCTTGGAAATGAGATGAGGAGCAAAATGCAGTCATAATACAAAATTGTCAAGCTTGAAATCTCGATTGCAACTATCCTAGTTACCTTCACCATGAACAAATCTACCATAACTTGAGAAGTTCAATAAAAAATATTTCGTAGGTATGCATGGGGCAACAAAACCTTCTAGTGACATCCATAAGGACACTTGGCTATTGACAAATGGTCCCATACTTGCATCAATCATAAACAAAGTATGCAAAATTTTGTTATTAGTACTTAATTAGGAATTGAAAACTCAGGGACCATAATAATCTAATCTCTATATCAGAACATAAAAGAAATATCTTCATTCAAACATTGAAAATTAATGCAACAAATGGAATGAACCATAGTGGCATCAAAATTGAAGACCTACATAGTGCCGTAAATAATTTATTTTCATTTGGTTGAAAATCCTTTAAGGTGTATCACACATGACAAAAAGGGCTTAGTCCTTATTGCAGTCCTTTTTTACTTTATATTTTGATCCCCATAAAAAATAATGAGTCAAAAGTTGTTAAATTCTTTGGAAGGGCTATATTTTAAACCATTACAATTTTAGATTCCATCATAATCATCCATAAGTGAATCTTTACATGGTAAAAAGGACTAGGTAAAAAAGACAGAAAAAGTGATGTTGTGATAAGATTTTGGTACATTTAAAAAAATTTGGAACCATATGCATTACTAAATGTTGTGGCCCACGTAACTCAAAAACTTTTAATATGCTTTACAAATGATAAATGACCCATTTGCTTCACCATGTCACTTTGCTTGTAACCTGCCTTCATGTTAGTAGTATTTACCACTAATGCCAAGTCCATTCTAGCAAGTTCATAAACTCAAAAAACATCAAATTGAAAACTAGTGAAAATTTCCAAGCCTCACAATGAAAAAAAATGGATGATAATTAAAAACCTTTGCATAATGTGTAGCAACCATCACAATGACTCATCAATCCAACTAAATAATGCATCTTAAACACTTGATTTTTATAAGAACAAGCCTACTTAGATAGAGCATATTCATCACATTGGCTCATGACACGATGACCTTCATATTAAGGTACAAAAAGTAGTACATGTATATGCAATGTTCTTGCCTACATGCTAAGACAAAGATACTTGAGCTTCTTTGAGTAAAAAATTCAAAGAGCTCTGGCAAGTGTCGAAGATACCATGCTCGAAAAGTTAAAAGGCTAACTTTGATTTTAGTTATGGAGCATGGACATGGTTCAATAAAATTGCATTCTAAAGTTGTCTCTCATTAACTTGTTTTAGCAATTTCTCGTGACCTACATTGCCTTTAGCACCCTCCAAGTCATCAAATATTGTAACAAGTAAATCAAGATATTAAATGTAGAAAAATCCATAGATTTGACAACTAACTTGCCTATCAATGAGGATGTTGAGTAGTTGAAACAAAATCATGTTTAAAGCAAGTAGGAATGACCCACTTCCCAAGAAGGTCATTCGGCTTGCAAACTTTCTTGCCCCCAACCTTTGTATTCAATGGGTTGTCAAGTTGTGTAGTGGGATGATTCTCACAACCCACTAAAAGTAGAACATCATTCATGTTCTTCCTCTTTCCCAAACCCCTATCTAGCCTTCCAAGAATTGATGCTTTAATTCATTGGATTGGGGCATTTGTTGTAGACAATGGCAATGAACTAGCTTGGAGTAGGTAATGTTCCAATTTCAAACCCTAGAGTAGGTTGTAGTACCACACCTACTAAAATTACTACAATTGATGGTTGGATAATAGATGCATCATGCACAACTTTAGGGTTAAGGAAGAAGGCGTTATTATAAGGTGTTCCATAGTTGTTGTAAATTTTAGTTCCGCTAACATGAAAGCAAGAGTGGAAGTGGTTTGGTTGGCATTATATGTTTCATCAACAACCAAGTAGTCATCCATGTTGAATTGTGCAACTTCGTCTTCTTCAATAGAGGTATGTTTGATGGCTTGCAGGTTCTTACGTATAGTGCATATGTCAGGCATTGGTGAATCAAACTTGACATCTAATTGGGATGAATTGAAAACAGGAGGCCCCCCATGTTTTTTTGATGGCATGTTAGATGCCCTTGTTAAAAATTTTGGACTTCCAAAAATGTTGTGATTTGGGTATATTGCAAAATGGCACAAACAAGAAAGTTGCATAATTTTGTCAAAATAAAGATCACAATGAAGATCATGACATACCTATAAATAATGTGATTATATATTGTATGTCAACAAATGGAAGACGACAAACCTAAAACACAATTTTAATTTACAGCTATTAGTAATAAACTTAAGCATCTAAAACCACATACTCTACTTGCAAAGTATTGACCTACTTACATTTGATTTGCCATGCTTGGATAGACCTAAAACCATTTGATTTCCCTTAGTTTCTTACTTTTACCTATTGAATTACAAACATGTCCTATTTTCCTTACTTATATAATATTAGATTTATTAAGCAAAATATTTGGCATACTTACAATAAATAGATGTCGCAACCTTATCCTTGGGCTTGCGATCAAGGCAAGGGCTTGCAAGGTTGCTGGCCAAGAGCGAAGCCCGGGAGTCACGCTGCATGCTCCCAAGAGTGTAGGAAAATGTGAGGGAATGAACCCTCACACTCCCAAGGGAGTTTCCACTTTGGGAGTTGGAGTCCTAATGGACTCCCAAATCTTTAGAAAACGATTACAAGGGTCAAATCTCAATGGATTGACAAGATCTTTATATCATTGAAAAGATCTTGAAACGAAAATGTCTAAAATGGGCTCTCATGACCCATTTGGACACTTCAAACACAAGTTATGGCCAAAAGAAGGGTCGGGAGTCAAATTGGCAATTTGACTCTTGACCATTAAAAGTCAGGAATCGCCCCAATTTCCTTGTGTGAAGATGGCGTGTGACATACCATTCAAAAGGTCTTAACAAGGGTTACAACTTTTCTTTAAACTTCATCTTAATCAAAGTTTTGCACACAAAGTTGTGGGGCCCCAAAGTCGCGGGAGTCCCAACTTTGGGGAATTTAAGGACTCCCATTTGGGAGTCCCGGGACAAAAGGGCCATTTGGATGTGGGCCTCTTGGAGAGGCACAAAGTATACCATAAGGGGGGAAGGTGGTGGCTTTTCCCAAGTCCGAGGTGTGGTGAGTCTTGTGAGTTTGAATTTGTTCGTGGTTCGTCCTAGCACCAAAAGTGCTCCAACTATGCACTAACCAACTTGTTGTTTGGTTTTGTGCAGGTTCGTGTGAGTGATTAGGTGCTTGTCATTCTTCCTAGTCCCATCCCGGAGCTCTAGCACGCCCTTGTACCCCCAAAGTGCTGCGAGCCAGGGAGCGTGTCCCCAACTCCTTGCTCTTCCAATGTTTTCACTTCAGACTCACATTTGAATCTATCAAGGAGCTTAGGAGCACATCAATAGAAGTCTAGCAAACTAATACTTGGGCTTCACATGTTTTATTTGCAAAACAACTACCATACTTGGAGAATACTACAACTTGACCAAGTACTTTTCTTACTTGTACTTGACACAAGACATATTGGGTTCTTTTATCACCTACTTGCAAAATACCTACCATACTTGGAAAACCTTCCAACAACTTAACAACACACCAATAACCTACTAGGTACTTCTATGACCTATTTACATTGTTTGTTATTCTACTTGGAAGTTATCAAATGTAGTGGAAAGAATATTTCCCATACTTCAAACCTTGGTAGTTGTACTATAGTAAATTGGAAGTCCAAGAGAACCACTAGCTTAATACCCACTCTTGTACTTTACTTTTAAAACCAATTGAGGAGTTAAATATCCCCTACAAAATACTTAATGATGTCCATGCTTGCAATCTACATGTATTTGTATAGCAATTTAGCATAGGGAATTTTACACATAGGCATGGTTTTACTAGAGGTTTCAAACGTTGGTACCTACATACTAGACAAATAATTCTACTGTCTACAAGGCATATTTAGGCCCTAGACTATAATTCATGAACACATGTTTCTTTGGTTGTCTTACATCTAAAGATAAAGCAAATGAAGGATGTTAACTTACTTTCTAAGGAATCTAGGTTGGTGGATGTAAATTTTGAATCCAACTTCTCCAACTTGGGCTTCTTTAACACCGTGCTAACATGGTTGAATCCCAAACTTCCCATCCAATCCCGAGTGTCCAAAACTTGTCACAATTCACATTGGCACAAAAAACACCTTTGTTCTCTAGGTGCAAGCCCATACAAAATGCATGGTAAGTACATCCACAAGATGAAATGATAATGTTATGGTAGGCATAAAAAAACCCACAAATTGAACATGGTTTCACATACAACATAGAATGATGACTTGTGGGAATGGAAGTTGGGCTTTCAATAGGGAGGGGAAAATTGGTTATGCCTTTTCCAATTGCCATTCGGGGAATTTGTTGCACCAAACTAGCATTTCAAACAATGTTGCATGTTGCATTATTATTACAATGTTCACATTCTACTTTAGACTGTATATATTCCTTAGTGGCTTTTGAAAGGTTTTTTTTTCCCTCTTCCACCATGTTAGTAAAAACTTGCAATTCAAACTCCTCAAGCTCAATATGCTTTTCAACCCCTTTCAGCTCCTCAATTTACTTAGAAAATGAAAGCTTCAACTCTTCAAGAACCTTTTGACATGACCCTAAATTAATTGTTGAAGATGTTTTTGCCTCTTTGTGCTTAACCTTTCGTTGCAATGGCAACAACTTCTATTGTAGAGGACTTAGGCATGTCTTTTGCCTCACATTAAAAATAGTCTGCCTATCAATCAAGCTGTTAGTCAAGGCTTGAACCTTGCATTCAAGCTCTACTACCTAGTTTCCCAAATTTTCCATCTTGGGACCAAAATCCTTTCTTGTGTTTGGGCAACCCGTAGTAATTTCTTCACTGCCTTAATTTGGTTTGGCAAAAAAATAGTGGTTACACTAGATTGTGCTCTAACCATGAACATTGAATCCTCATCATCTTTATAATCAACATCTTGATGGCTTAAACCAAATGGCACATTGGTGGATTTAGAACCTTCCAATCTATAATTATTGTTAGTAGTTTGAAAAGGTTTGGAAGCCTTCCTCATTTGTAATTATGTGTAATCAAATGCGTACTTCATCCAATTCACTAGGTGACCTTTATGTTGGGCCAACCAACCTTTTAGGAAAATTGTTGAAAATTGGCCATTGTCAAGGGCATGGCCATAAACAACATCATACAATTTGGACAATGCATCACAGTTTGCAACAATTGAGTGGTCATTCACCTTTGGTTTCTAGCTAATGCACTTCCTCTTCCTAAATACCTGTTCGAGTTCTACATTTGTAACAATGTTAATCATCTATTCACCCTTGCGTGGATTTATGCATTCATTACATAATTTTAGGTTTATGTAAAATTCATCCATATCCACGTTGTTTGTCCCAATATTTGATCAACCTTTTGTATTTTTTCCCTTTGCTTCCTACTTACACTCTTTGTAGCAACATTTGTATCCAAGGGTGGTAAGGGTTCTTCTTGTTTGGTTGTGCCCAGAAGAGAAGCCATGCCCAAAGCATAAAAGTCTAACCCCTTTGAACTATAATACTTCAAAAACACCCCAAGTTTTAAACCAAGGGAAATAATTGATTGTTGATATGAGATTAGCACTGTAGGAATCATAACAGAATATTGTTGGAATGAACCTATTTTCACTATTTTCCAATGAAAACCCTAGAAAGCAAGAACTAGATATGAAGTCCACTACTTTTGAACATGCTCTTTAACTCACAATGCAAATTTAAAGAAGACCTAACAAACAAACCCAATTTATTTCGATCTTCTAAAAAAAATAGGTTGGTAAGTAGTAAAGAATGATATTACCACGCCAGAAATGTATTGGTGATGTGCTTTTCCTACTACTCCACCTTAAACCAACCCACATTTGTAATATTTCCAACCTTTTAGATGAACAAAGGTCCACGTTAACAATTTCACACCACTTTCCAACTAAAGGTACTGTAATTTTTTTGCTAAAATGAGATATTGTTCATAGTTGAACCTTGTTTACAACACACATTTCAAACCTTAAGCCTTGTTAGCATTAAAACAATTGTTTATTGTTGAAATGAAATTTGATTACTGACACACTTCACACCTTGAGCTTGGACACTAGGATATCACTAACAAGGATCGGAAAAGGTGTGTAAACTTATCACACACCTTGTTCTTCCAAAACAATGACAAGTTCACACACTTTGGGCTTCTTTGTGTCTCAAACTTCTACAACACTAAACGTCCTGCAATTTCGACTACTTGGTCCCACAAACAAAAATCTCAATTGACACTTCTTGAAAACCAATCGAAATTTGAGGTTTGATCCTTTCAAAAAAACTGTATGCCATTTGAAGCTTTATAACTACTCTAATTTGTACACAACCAAACTTTGGCGCCCAAGAAGATTGAAAATGCATTAAGAAAATAAAAGGAGGGAAGGAGAAATCTTCATTCAGATACAAGCCATACAAGCCATCGACAAGATTTTGTGCACAAGAATGTCGTTGACTTTCATCAATTGATGCCATCACCTTAGTTGAAGTGCTTCACTCCATTCGTTGCAATTAACTTGCTTTGCTCCATTTGGTGCACTTTGCGTGCCTCACTCCTTAACAACATGTTCCTTCCCCTTGCACCTTGCTTGCACATGTTCCCAACACACCCACATGTTAGGTCGATAGGTTGGTACTTGTTTATTTTTCTAGTTCCTACCTGTGGCTATGTAGGTTTTCAAACATACTGTGATTGTAATTTTTTTTGATGAAAAGTACCTTTCGTGGCATACTTTATCGTGATATTACCCAACAATGATTGATTAATTACTAAAAATTATAAATAATTTAATAATAACAATGATTAATAATTCATTATTTCCTATTAATCACCAAATATTAAATATTAAATAAAACCTATTTACTAATATCAATAATTATTCAATATAAATGCATGATTATTGAATATTTCCAATGATGAATTAAATATTAAACATTAAATAATAATAATATACTATTAATTAATGATGATTGGTTATTTAATATTAAATACTCATTATTTATTATTTATTATGAATTAATGATTATCAATCAATATATAGTGAATTATTATTAACTAAAAAATTATTTTAAAAAATTTTCACTTATTAATAATTATTAACAATTTGATGGATAGATTAGTTATTGGTTATTATTTAACATTTATTTGGTGACTAGTTAATTATATAAAAAAATTTTAAAAAAATTTAGTATTAACTAACAATTATTAAATATCAGCTAATTAATGTATTAAGTTTAAGTATGTACATGTGCCTAAAGGTAGTATGTAGGTAGCTTATTAAATTTTATAAATACCTATTAGGTGTAATATGTTTAATTTAAGGCCTAGTAATTATGAACTTAGGTTTGGTTTGTACCCTAGGCAAAATAAACTTGTAGGTTAAGTAGCCAAATTAGTATGGTTGATTTGACAAGTGTCAAATCAAAATGGTCAATTTGATTAATTTTAAATCACAATGACCATTGGGTATGGTTAATTTGACTAAGCCTTGGTCATCTTGATGGACCTTTGGCCTTTTTGACTAGATGTTTGGTTTGTTGCATGGTCAAAAATGCCACTTTAGTCAAATGTTTTAGTCAAAAGTAACTTGTGTCTTTCATGCCCCATGCCTTTAGTCAAAATAACCATCCCCCTTGGTTAATGTGAACATTTTAATAAAGTTGGACCTTTTGAAAAATCATGTTTTAGATTATAGTGCTTATTACAAGTCATGGAAGGATTCAAGGATATTTTGGGATTGCTAGGAATCCAAGGTGCCATTGATGTTGTTTAAATTCATCCAAAAGCCAAGAGTCCAGGCATTTGTTAAAGAGTATTATTCCTTCAAATCTAAGGCATACAACATGTAGATGTAGGCCATTGCTAATCACAAAAAATAAATTTTGGATGTTTTGTGGGGTTGCCGGATGAAATACGTTCAATGGATGATGTGCGAATGTTGTGGTTGTCTTTAATTTATCTCAAAACAACATGGGGAAATTTCTTCAATGAACTTGATTCGCATGAAGGCATGAAACCTTACATCACTAGAGACAAGGGCTACCCCTTGCGTTCTTCATAATCAAAAATGAGTTTAACACTTTATTTTGGAGACATTATTCAACAAGTAGCTTTCTAGTGCTAGAATTGTTGTTGAAAACAACTTTGGAATCTTGAAAAAAACATTTTGTGAATTGATGATCAAGTCCAATCTTGATGTGTATTTTTTTCCAAATGTGGTAATATGTTGTTGCATGCTTCACAACATGATTTTGAATGGAAAAAATGTAGACATTTATGAATTGATGTTACAATTGGAAGCAGAGAATGTAGTAGAAAATAGACGTCATGTTCTAGTTGTTAGACATGTTGTTGATTAGGTAAATGAATTAGACACTAAGACTACATTGCAAAGGGGGAAAGTCTCTAGGATCATTCAATGTAATGCAATGTAACAGTATCTTGGGAACCATAGACCATAGGGGCATAAACATTGAACGTTTAGCTTATAATTTCATTTTGGACTTTGAATTTATAATCTGGAACTAAATTTCCAATCTATCCTTCTCATGTGCATTGTGATTTGAAATTGAAATTTGAAATGCAATCTAGAATTGAATTTACAAATTATCCTTGTCATGTGTAGTGCAATCTGGAATTGAAAACGTAATTAGAGCATGTTATCATTCAATTGAGTGTTTTCTATTTCTTCAATCTGATCATCTAGTAATTCATTTGATCCAAAATTGTTTGAAGGAAAATCTATAATTGGAGGCATGTGTGTGTGTTCCTTGATGAATGTGTGACACATAGGTACTCATATTGGAAAGCACATTGACCACTTTTTGGTTTACCTTGTGGATTTTTTTGTTGTGTGATTTGAAGTAGTGGAGATATTTTTTGAAAGTACATTCCTAAACATTTAGACAATGTTATTCCATATCTAGCTATGCATATTTGATTTCACACATTACATCCATAATCTCCTTACAATGTTTACTTGCAAATTTAATTACAAGAGTAGAAGCTTGAATGTTGCGTTTTTTCTTGATTCGGATGAAAGTGTTGGTGGAGAGCCAAGATCAATGATCGGCCATTGGAGTGGTTCAATTGCTTGATTAAATAAGTTCACATAACTTGTTATCCTTATACCTAGACTCAAAACAACTTTACTTACAATTTTTATGCTTGGACCATGATTGTTCTTATTCCATGATTATCAACTAGATTTGTGCTTGCAACTTTTGTTTCTTGACTATTGGGATTTCTTCCACCTTGATTATTAAAAACTCTTATGCCATGTTAGGATTTGTTTGATTGTCTGCTTGATTATCTTGTGACTACAAATAGTCATTATGTTCATCTTTTTTGTGTTGGTGTGTTATAGATTTTGTCTCCATCATTTACATCCCTATTATGTAAAGGAATGATGATAGTATTTTCCCCCTTAAAAACTTCAATCACTTCATAATATTTTTGTTGAATTGACGAGGCAAATGGAAACATTTCTTATTTTCAAACGACAAATCCTAAAAAGAGTTATGATTACCTTTGCCCTTAAGATAATCTGATAGTTTTTTAAAATTTAAATTCAGTGAATTCCATTGTCCTTGCACATGATGTCATTCCTTGGAAACTTGCTTTGAGTCACCTTCTATAATTTTTTAACAATTTTGTCCCACATTGGGCAATAGGAATCATAAACAATCTAGGATCAACAAGTTTTTTTTAAGTTTTATACTCTTTGTGTTTGCAAATTATGAATGCTAATACTTCACAATGATCCCAGTTCATGTCTTGCTACCATGGAATTGCACCTTGTTCAACATTATGCCCTTTTGATTTCCACCACTACAACCTTTTCCACAAATTATGGATGATTTTCTTGCAAAATTTTTCTGTGACTTAACATTCGCACTTGCTTATGCATTCGCACCTATATGCGGTTATGCACCTGAATTTGAAACCATTTTGTTTCATTGTTCTTGCTTTAGAGTGTCTTTTTGCAATAGAGATTTTTTGTTCTTCTTCTATGTTACGTTCTTTAAAGCTCCCTGTTACTTCTGTGTTGTGTTATTTTTCAGAGCTTTTCATTGTTTTTGACGCATTCCCAAGTTCCTAGTTAGAACCAAGATGGGTCTGAGTTACTCAAATAATGGAATTGTGAGGAATTCGGGGCACGCTCCTAGTTCTCAACACTAAAAGGGGTAGAGGGGCGTGCTGAAGCTCCGGAATGGGACTAGGAAGAGTGAAAAGCTTTAGTTACTTACTCAAACCTGCATCAAACCAACCAACAAGTTAGTTAGTTCACATTCTAGAGCACCTTTAGTGCTAGGACAAGCCATGGGCAACTATGGACTCACAAAACTCACCACAGCCCGGACTCGGGGGAAGCCACCACCTTCCCCCATATAGTATTCTCTATGCCTCCCCGCGACACCCATATCTGAATGGCGTTTTGTTTCGGGATTCCCAAGGAGGAGTCCCGAAATTGCCATGGTTTGAACTCTTGCAACTTTGCGAGACTATAACTATTTGCTCAGACCTTCGATTAGGACAAGGTCTAAAGTAAACTTATAGCTCTCCTTGAGAGCTTTCCAATGGTGTGTCTCACTCCACCTGCACACGCTAGGGTCAGGTCGATTCTCGACTTTTAGTGGTCGGGAGTCAAATTGCTAGTTTGACTTCCAACCTTTTTTTTTTGCCATAACTTGTGCTGCAGATGTCCAAATGACTCATGCGAAGCCATTTTCGACATCTAAACTTTGATAGCTTTCCAACAATATAAAGAACACTTCAATGCGAGGTGTTTTGACCCCTACAATTGAACTCTGAAATTTCCAGAGTCCTAGAGGACTCCCAAGTCCCCATTTTGGGAGTGTGAGTTTCATCCTCACATTTTTTCAAAATAGGGTTGTGACAGTTTTTGCATTGCACTTTTGTTTTCATTCTTCTTTAAAGCTTGTCATCGAGATAGAAAAACGAATCTTCCTTCCACAATGGCATGTAGTTTCTTCTTCGAACCATATAGTTGCAGCATGGAGATAGATTTAACATATATTGGTTTTGAAGTTGTCACATTACCATCACAAAAACGTGTTGTAAAAAGCAAAAATCTACATTTAAAAATAGATTTAAACAATTTTCTATTATTAATAGAGTATCACAAAATGTTGAGTGGAATGTTAAGGTTCCTTATCACATGTACACATAGATTATCGACTATTAAAGTTGAACAAATGTGAATATAATTCCTAAAATAAGATTTAACAACAACATTACTTGCAAGTGTGAATTGACCTTTACTTGAGTTACAATCCATCCTTGTGACAATTATTCATGAAAACATATTAAGAGTTTGAATCAATTAAGGTTTACCTATTAGTTGTGTTTTTAAACTTGGTGATTAATTTTTCTTGGCAATTGTTTAAGATAGGGGGTTTATTGTTTTATAATTAAAGGTAAAAATATTTAGTTCATCTCATTTGACTATCATTGAAAATGTAATTTAATTTTGTGTTAAAATTGTAAGGTTTACTCATATGATAACATTCATAATATATCATGGGAACTTGTGAATAAATTTGAAATTAATTAGATGAATATAAAATATGAAAAAACACTAATAAAACACTGTAACTAGTAAAAGGATATTTTTAATAATTTGATATTTATGTTTCTAAATGACATTTTTGACAAAATTTTAATGCAAGCCTTATCAAAATACTATAAAGAAAATTATTATGATTTTAAACAATTTTTTCTAATTTTTTTTGTGGAATATTCCAAAAATAAAATAATCCAAAAAACAATCCCAAAGGAGTGGGTGTGATTCATGTTATCCTGTTTGCACCCATAAAATCTAAATTTTTGCATATGATCATATTAAAGAGGGCTTTGATAAGTACCGGGGTGCCCATTTTGGCTTGTGTGTTAGAGATGTGTTTAGAGGCACATGGTGCTATCACATACCTAGGAACAATAATATTAATTAGTGATGTACCCTTCTTGGTGTTTGTGATGAAGGTGTTTTGCATTGTTGTCCAAGGTTTTTGTTTCCTTTAAAAATTATCATTTTGTTATGTTTAATGGTTCTTCATTTGTGTAATTAGAAAAAAAAGTGCGAGTTGAAAACACAATTAGGTGGTATGTTTGGCAATGTTTGGACTATCATAGTTTTAATTTCTATGGACTACAAATGAACTTGGCCATACAAATATACATTCAACATTAATGTATATCCAAAAAAAAAATCATGTTGTAGGGTGGAAACATTATACATATACACAAAAAATAGATGTTCATATTTATTTTCTATCATGCATATGAAAACAATAAAATCAAATCAAGATTGGTGGAAATATAATATAATATAATATAATATAGTCTATTCTCTATTACATATATAACAATTTATTTTCAAAAACTAAGAGAAATAAATTTTACAAACATGCAAATAAATTTTCAAAAATGGATGGTAACTTTGTGTTTAAGGAACCTTCAACACAAAATATTCAATGAAATATAGTTATATTAAATTAAAATACAAAGATCATTGTTATTTTGAGGGCACCATAAATTTTTTTTGTACAAATTCCTTGTTAGAATGTATTTGACACATACACTTGAAACAAAATACCACACTACAAAAGTAGATTTCACAACTAATTCTATTTTTAAAAACCTACTAAAACCTATTAAACTGTACTTGAAAGTGAATGCACAATAATAATAAATTATCTTGTGTTTGATCATTCAAGTAAAAAATTCAATGTATGATTGTTTTATGATGAATTTTATTGATATTTTATGTTTATTTTTGAGTTCACTTTCTTATCATTCTTTCACCTAGCAATATAAACTTTAAGAAGAATTAAATTAAAAAATATGGATGAAATCCAAAAGAAGCGGAAACCATAATGGAGTCTTGAAATAAGACACTATTGCCATCACATAGTAAAAAACAAAATGTGATTAAGAAAGTATGACATAATTTTATTAAAATAAAAATTCCAAAATTAGCACAACATTGAATGAAGTGTTTAAAAAGTAGGATACATTAAAACTTTCCCGATTCAAGAAAATTTAATTCAAAATTACATCAATAAATAATTGGAAGTCCATTTCATATTCAAAACTTCAAGCTTTCACATAATTTTTTTGACTTATCACATGTCTAGTGATATATTCAAATGGCCTTAACACTATTTTTGATCAAAATCATAAAGGAATACACGTTGGATCCATAGTTTGCTAACTATCACATTGTAAAAGTTTTAACAAATGTAAAATGTGGATTTTCTTATGCCACCTTTCAATCACCTAACCATGTTTTTACCATGTGCATAAACAAAAATTCATGAATAATTCAAAATATATTGAATAGGTTAGGAAACTTTTTTAAAAAACCATATGGTTGCGTATATAACACTATACTAAGTAACTAAATGAAATTCTTCCTTACCTTCCAACTATTCACAAGAATTTTTTTGAGTTCCCCTCTTACATTACCTGAAACAAAATAAAAATGCCCTCTAAGAAACCAATGAATGCACAAATCTCACATAAGATCTTAATAAGATAATGGACATCTTTTTTTCAATATCTAAGCCTCTTGCCATTTGCTTGAGAAATGATTTTCTCAACTACATGGGGAAAAGTTAGTTATTTCTTTGTTCTTTAGTTTCTTTAAGCATCACCTAGGTGATTGCCAAAACTGTCCCTTTGGAAAAAGAAGTAAATAGAATACGAATTTCATTCACATAAACGTTGATTAGTTGGCTAGGACAAACTAGGTCTTGATTGGATAGTAGAGAGAGATTTGAGATTCAATTCTTGATGATAGCTTCAGTGGCCAAATCATTTTTCGCTCTCTAACGAATCCCTGGTCCCACTTTCCCCTCAGACCACCTAAATCACTGGGGAACCAAATTATGGTGCGAATCCCCCCCCTAACGATAGGGAGTTTGCCACCATCTCCCTCACAAGGTAGCTTGTAAATCTTTGTTGTGGTTGAAATGGAGAAATGTATTTACCAAAACTCAACACTACAAACATTACCGACATTAATCATATCAGTTGTTTCCTGTAATTAGCTTTAGGGGCTTTCTTGCCAACTGATTGGACATCTAAGACCCAATTATATCACATATTAAGCTAATTGTATCTCATTCTGTGTGTGGACAAAAAAGGTGATTGATATCCATTTTGTATATGGATGAAAATTGCTCCACATTCACCTGCTGAGCATGTTTTGAATGTGAGGCTTAGGGTTAACCCTAAATCCTGTTTATATCTGGTACTCGGCTGGAGGCTTCTGTTTATGGGAAATAGCCTCACCCCTCCCCCATCTTGGAGATTTTCTATTTTTGGTTACCAGTAGCCTCGAGGTAGTTAGCTAGTCCATAGTTCTCAACCTCTCTGCTCACCAGACCTTTGTCTACCAGTCCATCCTCTTTGATTTCCTTTGGACAGTCTTCTTTGTAGTCGCTTCTCTTCCTTTCCATCAAAGACTGTCCCCACTACTGTCCCCAGTAACATCAAAACTTCAAAAAGAGAGAAACTATTTGGTTGATTGGCCACATGATGACTGATAGTTTCACTGATCTTGAAAAGCACAACATACAAAAGAAATCGCTTCATAGCTTTGAGTGCAGTAATGCAAGAATGAAGAAAACCACAACAAGACAACGTTATTTGTGATTAGTGTGGTCCACACTAATTTTGAGCCTCCGTTTTCAGCCAACCCTGCATACATATTAGTGGGGACCACACTGATTTCCAGCCCACACTAAATATATGCTTGGAGAATTACTTTTTTCCAAATCAATTCTAAATATTCATACTTGTGTGACCTGTTGCATAGATAGTGATCCATGTATGCATGGATTGATAGAGCCAAAACCAACAAGCTATGTACGTATACAATTGAACCTACATTTTGAACAAATGTTGAACCTTTGTATTTGTGTCTACATACATTGAAGACACAAAGTTCTGGAGCTAATTGATCAACCCTCCAAGTTTTTCTGCTCTCACATAGTCAAGGTCTTTGTTTTTATAAATAAGATTAAATTTGTGCTGTAGCCACACTGGGGATCATCCACAATAGGAATTAGCCAAACTTGACTACTTGTCAGAGAGGAAAGTAGGAAACTTTAAGAACAATGCTATATTTGGGTTACCTACTGGAACCTGTTGTGTAAACATGGCAATTTCAGAAAAAAATTCCTAAAAATCTGATGACTACACTAAATCCTTGTATGAGTTGTACTGGAGAATTTGTTTTGTGGCCAGGGTGCAAAAATTCGCCAAAAAGAAAAAAGCATTCCACCTAGTTGTACACAACTAGTTTCAAACATTAAAAAAATCCTCTAACAAGCACAATGATCTTCTTGGATTTGCCTTTGCCCAGGATGAGTAATCCAAAATGAGAACAAAATCCCATGATGCGTCATGGCTTCAGTTTAATAAGTATGCCAGAAATTAGAAGATTTGTTAGAATCAAGAATCAGTCATTTCTCAAAAGGCCGTAAGGATAAGGTAGCTTAAATGAATACGTATTTAACTTTACTTTGAACTAAATAACTTCAAGCACCCTTGTGCACTGCATATGGATGCGTGTCCCTCCATCCCTTGAGCATAAAATGATTGCATCGTTCCCACGTGAGACCCACCTGACCAGTAGCACCAAATACATGAAAAAACCAAACAGTTGCATTGACCGTCTTAAGCGTCAAGAGACGCTCCGTGAGGATAAATATGCAATGAGTTGGCGAAGACAGAACTGGAATGACATCAACCAGTGTTCCTTTTGTCAAATTTTATGATGTAGCCAAAACAGTGATGATCTATAGGAAGATTTAGCCAAATTTGGCTTCAAGCTACATATGGAAAGTGAAAATTTTAAAACATCTTTCCATATTTTTGGCTACATACTTGAAACATGAATAGAAATCTGGAGATTTTTCTTAAAATTTTGTCAAATTCTGGATATTGAAAATCTCAAAAAGCACTTGATTTTAGCTCTTTTAGTTTTTAATACAGCTTTTTGATGATGTATAGCCAGGAAAAAAAAGCTGACATCAGCCCCAAAGTACTGTGACTAGTGGTCATTCTTATTGTAGATGGAGAGAGAAGAGGAAAGACATTAGCTGCAGCTAACTTACTGTGACTTAAAATCAGTTTGGTGCCGAAAGTGGCAAAGACCAACTACGGTGCCGCCGCCTTTCAGGCGTGGGCTCTATGCAATTTTAACATACATCCTGTTGCCAGGCTGCAAAGCCCCATTTTCTTCATTTGTCTATGTTGATAAATGATGAATTGATTGATTCATCATCTCCAAAGGTGTGCATGTTGCGTTGGACAAATTTCTCTTTTCATTTGCACAAAGTGTTAACTACTTAGGCTGATGGCTAAATACAATCATTGAAATGTTTGCTTTTGAAGGTCTGGGAACTTGTGCTTCAGGCAAAGTTGTAATGACCTTGACAATTTGATACCATCATGCATTGGCCATACCGTAGCAACCTTTTGGGCACTCACTACCACTCGTATTCTGGCGTGTAGAAAAGTGGAGATGTCATTTGTCCTCTACACATTTTGAGGTTAGTGTTCTATTTTCTTTTCAAGTGCATAATGCAGCATGAGTGGTCATTGTCCATAAGACAATTTAGCCAAATTTGGCTATTAAAAAATATGAAAGCAAACACTCAAGCATCATTCCATCTTGTTGGTTACCTGTTGCAACCTGATGTCGAGTCTGGGGATTTTCAATATAGATATTTGGAAATTTGACCACTAAAAGACCTAACGTGTAGATGCCATTAATGGTCGGTGCCACAATACAAACTTAGCCTGTTGGCTAAAAGACTGCTCCCAAACACAGTTAATTCTTGGAATGTTCTGCCAGTTGGATCAGTTCCAATGGGATGTCCAGGTTTTAGGCTTGGGCTAGTTACTGGTCACCCCTAGAATCAGTTACAGTTCAATCCAGTACATACTGAAATTCAATTTATGGATACAAATTGTCAAAATTTGATGCAAAAATGTATGAAATTTGTCAAAATTGATGTTTAAATTCAGTGACAACTCTTGACTAGATATTTTGAAAACTGGGAGGTGCTTAGGTCTAAAACCGGAGGTAGTTAGTATGAGGGTACGAAAGACCCTGAATACCAGATGTAGCTGTCTTCCTCTTAGCCAACTAAAATGTGCCATGTTGGCAAGAATATTATATTCGCTCGAATATAGTAAACATAAAAGAGTAATAGAGTTTGAACTTTGAACCAGTGTTGGGTGGGTATTTTGTTGTTGTTGTTTTTTTTTGGGGTGGGTATCATACTTTTAGAAGACCAGTCAGATCTGTATATCTAATTTTTTGTGAGATGTGCTATTACTTGGGTCCTGGTAGATCAAAAAAGATTCAAATTAGATATCATGTTGGTATGAATAGTTTGAGTACTGGTGCAATGCTTACTGATACCGGTAGTTGTTATTTTTTAAGTTTGATATTAGCCATTACCAATTGATTTGGTCTGTCCAAGAATCTTGATATATCATACCATGTTTTTTTTCATTACCCACTCTCCGATAGATATCCTCTGTTGAAAGTAGTTGCATAGCTCCAAACCAGGGTTTTTTTTTCACTTTTGTGGTGTAGTCACACTGCCTAAACCCTAAACCATCCACAGGGGAGGATCTAGCAAGATTTGGCTATATGACAGGTAAGATGGTAATTGTTTTTTGAAATCCTGCTGCTGTTTTGCAACCTGCTAGAGCCAGCACTCTAAATCTATCAAACCCAAAGTAGTTGCATAAATCTATCCAAAAAGACTGCTTTTCTGGATTCTTTTCAAAAAACAATTACAAAGCTTTTGAAGGGGTCAGCGCATTAAGTTTCTTTCTAACATTTGGCGAAATTTCACACCAAAAAAAATGCTTCTCCAAACTAACTTCAAAAGTAGTGTCTGTGGCTAATACAATCTGAGCATCCTGAGTTCATCTATGTGTCCTTTGTAGAAGGAAGGCGCCTCTTCCTTGTCACGCTAACTTTCAACTATGTATTCCTGTGCATGTCCCAATCATAAATGACTAAAAGATTGCTCACTTGTGATGCCCACCCATTCATATCAAAAGACTGAATCATCAGTACAGTCCAACAAGCTTGATAGTTGTCACTAAAAATTTAGATTTTCATGAACTGATGATGACAAACAACTCTCCACATACTTGCCCATTAAACAGTCGAAAGCCATATGGGAATCCTAAGTTCAGTATTGGTTTTGTGTAGCACCCCTTGATGAAGAGGGGCAATTGTGGTCTCAATATGTACACCTAAAATTTATGTACCAAGCATGCCAGGTATGAACAAAGGTATTAGTGAACTAACATATGAGCTGATAATGATATCATTGGACATCATATGATAATCATATCATTTTTACCAATTCTGGTGAGTTCCTTATACTAAGACCAATACGAGTACACATATCAAGGTTCCATTGATATCTATATATTAATTCCGCTCATGGTCCTCCGAAATGGTACTTTTGAATGGTCCTCCCAGGCCCCTGTCCACAAAGTTACTGATTTAAATAACAAATACATACATATTATTGGTTT